>Ga0307507_10002502_pt1 | contig 38375 bp, 43 predicted proteins | sample 7_EM_MG_FD_207223 | JGI IMG/M metagenome (GOLD analysis project Ga0307507, IMG submission 207223) | Populus trichocarpa ectomycorrhiza microbial communities from riparian zone in the Pacific Northwest, United States - 7_EM | ecosystem: Host-associated > Plants > Roots > Unclassified | place...
AAGATCATCCCTAATAAAAATAAAAATGTTCGCATACACTTAATCCTCCCCAGCACCCCCACAAACTTTGTATAATATGATACGCTAAGAATTTAGCCCAGGCAAGGAGGAGGAGGAGGAGAACACAGTAAGTAGTAGGATACGGTGCAGAAGTATGATACTTCCTCCAATCCTTGCTAACTAACTTTACCTAAGCGCCTCTTGGTGGAGTTTAAGGGAAAAAAGGCTAGAAAAAAGTTCGGTATCCCATACCAAGCAGTAGAACAGTGTGCTACTACTTAGTCGTTCATGTTGCCCCCCCCCCCCCCTACCTCCTGTAATGTTTGGTCTTTCTTTTATATTGAATTTTCATATTTTATATATATGTATTTATTTATTTATTTATTTATTTTACTTTTTCGTGTCTTCCGATAGGGGGTGCTGACCGACCGACTCACCCCTTACTGTGTCCTCCGCCCCTTTTCTGAGAGAGGGAAGCCCAAGACTACATGTATGATACCTAGCACACGACGCGGTTCGGTCGTTTGAGGTTCTGCGGTACTCTGTGGATCTTAAGTGGGGTCGCCGTGGTCCGTGATAGCCTATCGAAGGGTTTGCAAACGGTTCTGGCGCAAAGGTTTCGGCGAGCCCGGACCTTGTCCCGGTCGAAAAGTATGATATACCCGGAAACAGGAGAGGCATATTTTGTTGGCCCTTGGATACACGTGTAATAGATTAATTTTTGTTATACTATACTTTGATATGCGTTTCCTTAATCCCTGCTCTTGGGCGCTTCTTGCCTGGGGCAAGAAGGTCCCCAAAATTTTCACAGTTGCCACACAGAAGGATCCAGTATACTCGTTACCTCATCCTATTTCCCCGCACTCCACTCGTTATCCACGCGCAAGGCATCGCTCGAAAATGGGGCTTTCCCGGGTTCTAGTCGTTATATTATTCTGGATACTTTGAATGACCACTCCAATCCGTGGCATTGTATTCAATAAACTCCCGATTTTTTTTTCCAGGGTCCCAGAAAGTACAGAAGCAAGAGAAAAATAAGGGTAGAGAAGAAAAGGGGCACGACGTGAAAAACAAGCAAGGCAGACTCCCCGACCAAATATCATACAAAAGAAAATGTACAAAAACAAATAGGTGAGATGAAAAAGAATTTTTTACATATCCACCAAACCCAATTCTCGAAAACCACCCCAAACCACACACACAACACATGCCCGTCTCATGAGCCATAGCCTAGAAATCTAGAATCCCTGCTGCCGATGCCACTTCTCCCTCCATCCTCTAAACCAAGGGCTCTCCGCCAACGTCGAAACTTCCCATCCTTCCGGCATCAATCCCTCCTCCGCCTGCTCCTTGGACCACTCCTCCAGCGCAGGAATTGCAACGTGCTCAACATGCCAAGTGTTTTTGTACTCCATCAGGCTCTTCTTGCCTTCTTTGAGGACCTTCAGAACCAATTGGGGGACTCCCGGCTCGTCTCTGAATTCTTGAATTGGTGTGAATAGCGCCTTAAAATTGAATACAACAGCACCAGACAACGGAAGGCGACGGAGTGTTTGCCAGTCCACACGGAGATTCACATCGTCGAGGGTAAGTGATGGAGACTGGGCTGCGCGGTGAGCTTCGTGGGGGTCACCAGGAGGCATGAAAAGTGGTCGTCCGACTTCCAGACCCCAGGAGCCGCGTTGAATGGGCTTGTTGGTTTGCATTTTTGTAAAGTATCTGGTCAATGTTAGAAGAGGCGCTAGGCAAAAACAGGCGAGGAAAAGTACCGGTCCATCGATTTTTGCATCTTCTCCTTGTAATCTGGGATCGGCTTGTGAATCTCATGCAACTTCATTCCAATTTTAGTCCCAACGTTCCACCCAAGGCTGCTGCAAATAACTCCCGCCCTGAATGAATAGAACCCCTGGTCATCCTGCAAGGTAATTGCGAAATCTTCGGGCACATTCTCAAGAAGAACATGCAGTGGATGCATGTCCTTGATGCGGAATTCTTTATCGAGTATCTTATTCCCGAAAACAGGGTTTGTGTGGCGGTCCTTAAGAGTAAAGTAGTGGGGATACCGAGTGGCCAGAAATTCCAAACACATTTCCATTAGCTCCTTGCAAGCAGCTTCAGTACCGGGGAGATAATCAAGGACCTGCTTTCCGTGTTGGGCGTACAGTGATTTTCGTTGGGCGATCCGATCCACATAAGTATTTTCCAACTCGAGCCACCAGTCGGGTTCCATTTTCGTTAGTGCTAGGTTCGGTCATCAGCGCTCACTCAATATAAACTACCCAACCTGAAAGGCAACAGCAACAACCCGGACCTCTAAGCCGGGTCCCAGCACAACGGAAACGAGGTCTTGGTCCACCTCAATGAAACAAAAATACGCAGGGCTAGGGTTCGGGGAGCAAGGAAACATACACATAGTCTGATGATACGCCCAGCGGAATGGCCGGTAAGGTCTCGGTAGTGCCTTTTTAATATCAAATTCCATATAAGGGGCCGGCAGTCTGACCCCAGTCAAAGCAGCGTAATCCGGGAAGTCGCCGTAACTCTCAATCTCTTCTTTCGAGCGGTTAACGACAGGCGGGAAAGCACCTCCCTCACCATCAGTGGTGGTGCTCGTGAAGGGCGAGGCTATAGAGCCACGCCGTGATGTCGGTAAAAGATTGGTCATAAGAGCCGTGATTGAGGGCTTCCTCCTATTCGGGATCGGGGCAGTGGGTTGGGGGAAGGAGTACCCTGAAACATCTTCAGGTCTGGCGATATCCTCAATTTTGACATCCTTCTCGGAAGCAAGGTTAGGTGTCAACGAACGTGGTGGAGTACCGGCAGTTTCAACAGGGGTTCGACGGCCTCTGTCTGCCAAAGAGAAAGGCGGGGCGGTTCGGCGGCTGTAGGATAGGTACAGTACGCCCGCCACCACCACCATGATACCCACGATGCCGTAAAGCATTGTGTCCGGCATTTCAAAGCGTGGGAATCAACGGTAAATTTTACACTTTTCGTTAAGTGCTTCCCGGCGGGTAGGTACCTCAGGTTCGTAGTATTGGAAAACTCAAGGGACGGTAGGGAGGAGGGGGAATGTTGTAGAAAAGGAGGAGGGGAGGAAGGGAAGGTGAATAGTTGGGGAAAGGAAAGAAATTGCAAGCCCGAACTGGCAGTTAGAGGGATTGGAGAGGGCAGGATTGGGAGCACTGTTTGTAACCGCTTCCTCCGACGAGAGAGAGGGAATGTAAAATGTTGAGTTCTGATATAAGTTTCCCCAGCACACGTTCTATATGACCCAACCCGGCAAATTTATTATTCCCGTGAGAATAGAAATTGAGAGCAAGTATTCGTGCCTAATGTGCTAGGGGGAAACCACAGGTTTGTTCCCCAGCTGTTCGTCTAGTGTTCCTCCTCTAGGAAGTATGGAAGAATAGTGAAGTTCGGAGAGCGAAGAAGCTTAGGAGGAGGGGGAAGGGAGTATGAGGAGGTGAGTACTGAAGGATCCACACACGAAATCAAATCAAGTTGCTTTGCTCCTCTCTCGCCTTCACTCGATCCACGCAAGCGTAGGGAACTGCCCTTCTTTTTAAACTGCCGGGCGTGGAGTGAGCTGTTCATGTTAGAGGGATGCTCGGAGGCAGCCTCTAATCGTCCTTCACAGCTTGGACTATAGATCGTTTTTTAATTTTTAATTTTTTTCTCCCTTTTAGGGTAACCTCTTTCTTGACCTTTCCCGATTTGCACGATAGGGCCTAAGAGAGAGAGAGAATAGTTGGACCTTCGTCTAACTCTGTTCTCCTACCCACCCTACACCTTATCCAGACGAAGAAGCTACGCCTTCGATTTGCTCAATTTCTTCTTTCTGGTGCAATTATCTCTTTGCAGGCTCTATTTATTTATTTTTCTTTTCGGGCCCGCTTGGTTTCGTATGGGGGCTGCCTACAGTATTTCGATAGATGCGAGAACTTTTTCTTGCTATTATCCACAGTGGAGCAGATTATCAGCCAACCACAAGCCACCTAGTGACCAAAGCAGGAGTAATAGTAATTTGGTGAGAGGGTGCGCGGGAGGGGCTGCCTTCACGGTATCTCATCTAGGATGGAGAAGAAAGGGGGACAGATATATTGTTTGAAAGGGAGTAACTTGCATATGATAGAGAGAGAGAGAGAGAGATATATCGCCAGATTCAAGACTTCATACTAATATTTCTTCTCCTTGCTGCCTCCCTTCAATTCCCCACAAGACGAAAGAGCCGAGCAGCAGCACCGCACCAATAGTGGTAACTTAGGCAGGAAGTCGGAGATCCCAGGAGGGGACTTTGCGATACATGGAAAACATTGTCAGGGTGCAAAGTACCGGAGCAGTGCGGTACAGCATCCTGACCATCCCCTCCCCCACTCGTCCGTCGGGTAAGCCGACAACCCAAGGGTTGATCTCGCTTCTCCTAGCGAGCCAATCACATCCTAGCAGTCCGTATTTTTTTGCCTTTCTGGAACTTAGCCTTGAAGTCTTATTCCCATTTCTCTCCCTCTGCTCGAGTATCTGATCCCACCACACATGTCCCCCTCCTTCCCATAAGGGCTCAATATTCCGCTTCTCGGCCAGCACCACATTCAAGGCTACGCGGATCTCATATCATAGATACCACTGGATTCCACTACAATGATACCTCGCACATCTTTTTTACATTCTTTTTTACATTTTTTTTTTAAACTATCATGTGGTTGGGGATAGAAAGCGCAAGGGTAAAATCAAGGGAGGGGGGTAAATTTAAGGTATCATACAGCAATGAAAAAGTGAGGGCGAAAAATACTAGTGGGGATTTTTATGGTGAGGGAACTTTTTGCCATTTGAGGAATATCTCTCCCCCAGACTGACCTTTTGCTTTTTTTTGGTCAAGATTTTTCGCCTCGTTATGATACCTGTACTCGTATGTTCGCCCACATCCGAAGCCCTAAATACCTTACTTCTGTGCAAGTGAGGATCCTAGAGCCTGACGGTTCTACGGGTACTCGGGGCAGGGGTAAAGTATTGGGACTGACTCGAGTACAGGGGAGTTTGTATGGGAGTGAAACAGTGACAGAATCGCGCAAACCCCCCAGAAAAGGCATCAACTGCTACTAGATATTACCCAAGCATCTGGGATCTAAATTAAAAGCTTATAGAAATACCCAACCAACCCGAACCTCATTCTCCAAGTAATTACGCTCGGACAACAGGTTGTCCCAACACTTTACCCTTGCCCGAGTACTCTACTGGACACTCTGTGGCTAATCAAGGGGGCAGAGGGGTTTGATTATCTTGCGCCTATTGGTTATCAAGCTTGCTTTTTATGCTTATCGATAAGGAACAGGTATGGTAGAGGAGAAGAGCGAACAGATAGCTACCCGTCCCTTATTCCAATCTCTTGTCAGCTACGGTACCATAGGATAAGCGCTTGGTCTATAGTACCCCTAACTTAATATTACCCCATTGCACGAAGCACAATACCATCGACCCCACAACACAGCTCCACCATCGCCAACAAAGTGGTGTCCATGTCCTATGTAGTTGGTTATGGCATTGGTAAATAACTTGCCGTGCTCACCATAAGGCATTATGCCTCAGTGTTCAGATCTCCGTTGCAGCTTGCGCTGTTGTGGTGTGGGTTCAAAAAGTCTATTCTAATGTCGGTAAAGGAAACTACAGGACTCGTGCCGGTACCTAGATGTTCTGCACTACTGACATCCACTACCAAGTTATTAACGGTAGATGGGTAATAGCACTACAGCGTACATCGGCTCCTCTACCGAAGTCCGGTACTTTTTTTCGCCAATTTTAGTATTAAACTCCACACTCCGATGAATGCCTTCCAAGAATACAGATTCGCATAAGGTACTAAATTCGAAGATGCGTTGGCCAATAATCCCCCCTGTCCCGGAGCACTGAGGTTGAGTTGGTCTCCGAGCACCGGTAGCAAACCTGACGTTGTGCATACCATTTGGCGGGATCCCTTTTCCTCTCCCGTCACCCATTGCAGCACAGACGACTCTCGTCCATCCTAGAATAAAGCGAACTAATAGGTTAGACGGTCGATCTCCAGTACAGCATGATAGGGCAACGTTGTGGTAAAGCGCAAACGCGTGGCCCACAAAGGCACAGTATTGTGTTGCAGTGCAAAAAATCACCCGAGGGTGATGGGAGCATGCTCGAGTACCGGTAGGCATTCCTTAACTACCACGCTACCAACTACAAAGAGATCGAAATGGTTCCAATTATGAGATGTTCCAGTCTCTCTTACCAGTACTGTGGCTCAATACCTAACTTTATGCCGTAAGTAATAATGACAAATCGGGAATCTGAATTAGCACTCTTCCGGTTCCCCATGTGTTTGGCATTTCACTAGGGGGCGGGTTTGTGCACCCAAAGGTGACCTGCTTGCCCCAATGACCGATTCCACGTGTTTACAGCTGAGAACCGGTGCAGCCCCAGTAACGCTATGGGCCTTTCCAGAATGTGTGCACACTGCGCAGGAGAAGAGTTAAACGCACCCAGCAACCTAATTTACTTGGAGAGAAAGTTAGACGGTGGCGCAGTTGCTTCCGTGTTCAACTTCCGCAATGTCATACCCGACGTATTGGTGCCCGATTCCGAGTTTCAATGCCAAGGTCCCAGCAGTTTACTGTACTCGAGTATAGTGGGACCTTCGCGGGAGAACGTGGCCGGATGTCTCAGATGGCGAATCGTTGATGGATGGTCGGAACGAGTGGCAGGCCATGAATTAGGAACTTAATCCATCCCTCTGGGACTTCTAGGATTAGCCTCAATTTTAGGGATAGTTTAACTCTATGTTTCCCCGATACCGGTAACTGCACCTATCGTACCGGCAGTGGTAAAGGACCCAGGACACCGTGTTGGTCCGCCGGTTGCCCCCCGATGGCCCTGATGTCATCACTCGTCTCCTCGGAGGGATAACCCTTCAAATTCGGCAGAGCTCTAAAGGCCCAATCTTCATGCTGACATACTCTCTCTCTGAAGCCTATCTTTAGTACTCACAACTGCCATCCATCAAAATGCCTTACGGTGTATCTTCACAAGCATTCGCATTCACTGCTCTTTCCCCCTCGAGCCAATTAAACCTCGCTGCGCGAATGAGCACCCGTGCTCTCATCGATTTTGCCTCGGAATCCCCCGCCTTCCGCAAATTTTTGCTGTCCAGAGCGGAAGCGATTGTTGTCGAGGCTCTCAGGGTTCAGTATGGTATTATTACTCATACCGCCAACTGGGACCACTGCAGGCCCCCACCCTCGCTGGTGCACAGCCGAGATCGCAAGCTGAATTGGATGTCCGAAGTTCCTGTCCTACAAAGGCTTAGGGATGAGGAACTCGGTGGGGAGAGTGTCGGGAGATTGCTGCAATTACTAGGAGGGACTGAGCAAGATTATGGGGTTGGGGCCCGTGGCCTGGTCAAGTGTGCATTGAAATATAATTCCCTTCGAAATAGTTGCGGTGGGTTTGATGCGAGCAGGAAAATCGGAGACTGGCTGAGAAGCTCTTATACCAACTGGGGCATTATGGAGATGGTGGAAGTTTACGATAAATTAAAAGAGGCAATCGAGGAGGTGTTGGGGCTGCAAAAACTTGAAGAAAGGGTAAAGTCCTTGATGATCGATAGGCTGTTGTGTGGGATGGATATTCTCAAGATATGGAGTGTTAGGGGTAAGACCTGTTTCGAGGATTTGGTTCGTTTGGGTATCGTTGAGATGATCAAACCAAAGGGAGAGTGGGGATTGATAGGGAGGAAGCCGCTGCGATTTCACAATTGGAGGGTTTGTGATGAGGAGTGCGCGGGGTGGTTTATCAGACCCGCAGAATACGCACTCTCGTGTATAAACGAGCCTCTCGGCGATATCTCCCCCTTGGTTAGTACTAGACCTGTCGACGAATTTGATGCGGAAGGCTGGGAGGACGAATCCGGCGTATACAGCGTAAGTTTTCCTCCATTAAGACAACTATAAGAATTATAGCCCATCTAATACTCCACCATAGTCACCGGGCTACCCACCTCGCATTCTAGGGCCCCCGATATCAGCGAAGAGGGGAATCAGGCGAGCTCAACATATAGAAAGCCCTCCAGCGCACGCTCCCCAAACGACCGCAGCAATTGATGTTGGGAGGGTCTATGTGGGGTTGAGAGACCCTTGGAATGTCAGATCGCCCATACGTAAATTTCAGATTGGGGCCTACTGAACTTTACATCGAGCTTTATTTCATACTCAACTTTTCAAATGCATTTTTACTGCACTTGTTTTGTATTTCAACTTTTTTCCGGCCCCATTGCCGGACCTATACAAAACATCACACACGCAGAAGCCCTTGGAAAAGCTATTTTTCGCATGTGTGGGGATCCCTTATCCCTCCTCAAGTGAGAGTATGTGAGGGCGTTGGGCTGCTCTCAGGATTGTCTAAACTTGTAGGGGATATCACCTTGTTTCATGTTGAACTTCACAACGTTTTAGCCTGGACACCGTCATTCAAACGGAATCGGGATTAACAAGTTTGCCCCCCGAACAAGAGGCTGATTTTTAATGTTGGTTCAATTTTAATTCTCTTAAGCCTTTTGTTTTTTTCATTAGGGGGTTTTTTTTTATCCCTTCCCTCGGTTTAGTGGTTTTCTATTGTAGTTTGAGCATTATGCTCATACCGCCACTACTACCATTACTTCTAGCACTATGTACTGCCGCTACCACTTCCTAGTGATAATTTAGTGCTTGTACTTGTGTGAGCTATGCATCTCCAATTCAATCACAAACCATCATACCTTTTCTCAAGCCAAGCTGATCGCGAGTGAGAATTAAATGCTTACGTCACTCACACAGCGAAAACCCTAGACCCTGAACTCTTGTTTCATTTATATGAGCACGGATCAGCTTATTCATCCCCCACGCTCCCCACCAACAGAGCTTCCAGGAGCTCGTCCCAACAACCACATTCAACTTTTCACCATCACAATAACAGGAGGGCAATAGCAATCATAGCCATGGCTGAAACCGGAGATGATTCCCTCATTTCAACTCACCCCTCCACCTCAGGGCTGCAGATTGCTTTACACCCGCTAGCACTCTTAACCATTTCAGATTACATTACAAGACACACACTCAGAAAACAGACTGGGCCGATGGTAGGTGCGCTTCTGGGCACCCAGGAAGGTCGAGATATCGCCATCGAACATGCGTATGAAATTATCGCTTTGGTGGATAAGGATCAGGTTAGGATTGACGAAGAATGGTTTGACAACAAACTTAAGCTTTGTGAGTCCCCTTTCTTAGCCTCTTAGCCTCTATCGGTTTACTGATGTGGGAAATAAAAAAAATAAAAAGTCAAGGAAACCCACCCAAAACTTGATCTGCTCGGCTGGTTTACAACTACTACCTCACCTACGTTCGCTCCATCACTGTATATGGTTCCTATTCATCAGAAGATGCTAAACTACAACGAGTCGGCGATTATCCTCTGCCTCAATCCTGCTCCAAACGCATCTGCCGGTGGCGGCGGAAGACTTCCGTTGGGGATTTACGAGTCTATTATCGAAACTGAGGATGCGGCTGCTGTTGGGACTGTTGAGAGTATGCTGAAACTTAAGTTTGTGCCGTTGAAGTATACCATTGAGACAGGCGAGGCTGAGATGATCGGTGTGGACTTTGTTGCCAAGGGTGGTTTTGGTAACGCTACGGCTGAGGCTTCAGGATTGGAGAGCACAGCTGAGGGGAAAGTTGTTCCGAAGGATGCTAAGAAGATTAAGCTTGCGGATGAATTTGCTGAGATGATTAAAGGGAAAGGAAAGGAAAGAGATAGGGGGGAGAGGGCTGGAGAGGAGGCCGAGGACAAATTGAACGTGGGGACTCAGAATGATGAATGTAAGTTTTTTCTTTCTCCTCTACTACGGCTACCGTCAGTATAAGTGGTATTGATAAATGGACAGTGTTGGCAAACTTAACTGCCAAGGCGAACGCCATCCGCATGCTTCACTCCCGGATTCGCCTTCTGACAAACTATCTCTCTAACCCCCCTCACGACAAACCAAACCACCAGCTCCTCCGCGCTTTGAAATCTCTTACACATTCCCGTCTCCCACTGCTCACGCCGGCCGATGCCGGTGCATTCCGTCAGGAACAACTTGCGGAGCAATCCGACGTGCATCTCGTGGCACTGTTGGGGGTTCTAACAAGGAGCATTGAAGAAGCACGTGGCGTTGGCAAGAAATTTGCTGGAATCGAGGCGACCAATAGAACAAACATGAGGATGGGGGGCTCAGGCACTGCCGGTGAGCCAGCTGTTTGGGAGAACTACGGGCCGCCCAAAGACCCTGCAAGGAGGGGGAGACGCGAGAATAGTGGTGGTGGTTCGGCTCCTTTCGGAAATTACCCCAGTAACTTTTAGTTTGTAGCAACCATAGATTACCTTTTCTGCCTGGGAATATCATAACGGGGTTCTATTGGACGGAGTCTTTCATTTTGTTTTGTTTTATTAGATTAGCGAGTGATTGACTGTGATGACTCTTGAGGGTATGGAATGGTAATATGAGGGGAATAGGTTGTAAGAAATTGTGATGCTTTCCAACAGGAAATTCTCCGAGACTTATTTGTACGTACTTTACGGCGGTGTCTGCTCCTAGGTACGGTACGCCCGTTCCTGAATGAGATGGGAAGAAAATCCAATTACTTGGGTTAGGTTTAGAGGTGGGGGGAGAGCAAAACACGTGATATCCCACCTCCGACCCTTCATTCTCGGCACATGCCGATCTGACCCTCAGATAAGCTCACATATCATACTATACTCGACTCCCAACCTCCAGCTTCCATCGTCCTCACCACACACCTCTGTTCTCTTGCCTCAATTACTCGACAACAAACCACAAATACAACAACAATACCCAACCATGACCTCCCTCCGTATCCTCGTCCCAATAAAGCGGGTCATAGACTACGCCGTACCTTCCCCCCCCCCACCCCATCAATTTCAACTCTTTCCTTTTTACAAAAGCCCAACCCTTAACTAAAAATTAACGAAAACCGGGGGAAAAACAAAAGGTAAAACCTCGCGTCAACGCTACAAAGACCGCCGTGGTGACCTCGGGCGTGAAAATGTCCATGAACCCCTTCGACGAGCTCTCCATCGAAGAATCCGTGCGCTTGCGGGAGCGCAGCAAAGGTGCGGTGCAGGATATCCTCGCCTTCTCCGCCGGCCCGGCCAAGGCAGCCGACACGCTGCGTACCGCCATGGCAATGGGCGCGGACCGTGCACTCCTCGTAGAACTCAACGAGAACCTGCCGGAGGAGAGCGATCTGGAGCCACTCGCTGTGGCCAAGTTGCTGAGGGAGGTCGTGCACAAGGAGGGGTGCAACATGGTTATCTGTGGGAAGCAGAGTATCGACGATGACTCTGGACAGACTGGACAGATGCTTGCTGGACTGTTGGGGTGGGGGCAGGCTACGCAGGCTGCGAAGGTGGAGGTGCAGGGTGATGAGGTTGTAGTTACGAAGGAGGTGGATGGTGGGGAGGAGGTGGTTAGGGTGAAGTTGCCTGCGGTGGTTACGACAGATTTGAGACTTAATGAGCCGTAAGAGGTTTCTCCAATCTCTTGTTGTGGTGAGAGCGAGAGTGAGAGGGGGTTGATTGACTTGGAATTGGTGGTATAATAGGCGCTACGCTACACTCCCGGGCATCATGAAAGCGAAGAAGAAACCGATGGAGAAAAAGAAATTGGCGGACTTCAATGTGGATTTCAAGAAGAGGTTGGAGACCTTGGAAGTCGTCGGTATATATTCCCCCCCCCTACATTTTCCCCTTCCCTTGATAGCTAACGGAACTAGAACCACCCCCACGTCAAGGCGGCGGAAAAGTCGACTCGGTGGACGGCCTAATCTCACGATTGAAGGAACTAGGCGCTATCTAATAGTCCTATATCCTATACCGCTATACCTCACCCCTTACTCTCCCTCCTCTCTAAGACCCGTAGACCCTTCATTAGCACTTGTCACTTACATATATGAAGAAAAAAACGATCACAAAAGTACAACACAATATATAGCTTGGAATTCCTTCCCTGCTTCCTTCCTCACACTCATGTTTTATTTCTACTTCTGATACTTCATTTCATTCTGTCTACTTGCTCCATCCATCCATCCATCCTCACAATAGATAGACTCATACTAGCCAACCTTCTTTCTTTGTTTATTTGTTTGCAGGAATTTAAGCAAAGGAAGGGCAAAGAAAAGAGAAAAAGAAGAAAAAGGAGATTCCAGTCCAATTTTTCAATATGATAGAACCACGATGTAACCCCGCGAATGAAAAGCTATAGATAGCAATGATATATCTAAGAAAGCAAGCAAGCAGCCAAGTATTATAAGAAAATAATGTATTCCATCTGACATTTTTTTCTCTTCTTCTCTCAATACTCCCGTTAGCCATCTTTTACTTAAGCCATGATGCTATCGTACTTCACAGGTACTTGTAAAAGTAAAGAAGGAAAAGTGTAATAATAAAAAACGTATGATACCACCCGGGAGAAAAGAAAAAAAGAAACTATTAATACATTCTCACACATTTTTGTCATAGCACTGCCCATTGTCTACTCTCTCCCAACTTCGTTAGACGTTCCATTCAATTCCGTTTCAGGAGGTAAAAAAGGCTTTTCTTCGAACCTCTTCCATCAAGGGGCCCCCCCGCAAGCGAGCAAAGAAATAAAACAAATCCAAACCACTTTGAGAAATGAGAAAGAACCACAAAACAAGAGTATCGAAGAGTAAAACAACCCGTTTTTATAGTTAGAAACCAACCCCCCTTCCCGATTGAGAGAAAGAAAGAAAGAAAGAAAGAAACCCGTAGCTGCCATGCGGATGAAAAGTCAAGACTGGACGGAGCAAGAACGAAAAGAAAAAAAAGCCTGAAAATGTTCAACGACGTCTCCTAGAACTACTAGCCCCAGCATTGCCAGGATCACCACGGTTGCCACGACCGCGTTCGTACGCTGCCAGGCGTTCCCTAGAAATGGCCGGGTCTACAGGCATCCAGTATAGTTTCGGCTTGGTGGTGGTGGAGCGGAAGAGTTGGTCGAGGTCCTTAACCACGACCCTTCCGCCACCGCCAGTGGTGCGCTGGGTTGTGCTGCTGATGGTGGTGGTGGTGGAATCGATGGCTGCGGTGGCGAAGTTGGGGGCGATAGTTCGAGCACCTGTAGAAAAACGAAAGGAGAAATAAAGTTAGCACGTGGAAGCATGTCCGGGGAAGGCTTAAATTTCATTGTAGTTTCCCGAGGAAGCGGCAAAAGGAAAAAAGCAAAAGGAAGGGGTAGACAAGGCACAACGAACCAAAATCTCTTTCTGCAATCTGGGCACTCCTCCTCTCCCCTCTCGGTCCCGTCGGTGCCCCCAAAACTTCTACTCCGACATTCCCACCGTGACCAACTCTTCTTCCGCCCCCAACCTCTTCCAACTCGGCACGAACCCCGCCTTCGCCGGCTTCACGGTCGTAAATGACTTCCCAGCGAGCTCCAGAACCACGTTGCTTCTCCCTGTCAACCCACCCTGCAACCAACTCCTCGGGGACAAAGTCCGCCCAGAGTGGCTTCCTAGAACGTTCGTTCGGCCAGATCTTCGTGTGGATTCCAACACGCACACGTGTTGCGGCAGTGAGGGTGGTAAAGATTATTAGAGCGTGAGTTTTGATGGTGTCAAGATACAGGTACTCTATCGGGGACTCTGATGGCTGGCTAGTTGTAGCGGTGGAAGTAGAGGAAGGAGTAGAGGCGAGGGCGGTGAGGTGAGCTTTCAAGGCTGGTTCGCTGAGCGGGCGAGCGAAGTTGCGGATGTAGAGCGCCCGGGTAGCCGGGTGGATTGAAGGCGGGATGGGAGTATCATCCTCATCCTCTATTTGAGTGACCGATGGATTCATCGTTTGGTCAGTTGCTTGGTTGTAGTGGTGAGAAGCAGCCGGAGGATTGTTTGCAGTGGCGGTACTGGAGGAGTCATTGAAGAGGCCTTTGAAGCGAGCGTCTTTAGGACGTGTGCGTTGGGGTTGGTTTTCTGTAGAGTCTCGCCGGGGTTTCTTTGAGACCGTGCCCTCATCCGATCGTTGGTTCTCAGGCTCGTCGACACGTGCCGAGGAGGGGGTTGGGGGTATTGAGTGACGCTTACGCTTACGCATGTCTTCGCTTGTATCCATTAGGTCGATAGATGCTTGATGAAGGTCTGTTTTCGAAGTAGATTCTGCAGCAGTGTCACCTTGGACTGAGGTCGGTTCTGGGACTATGATTTTTTCAACAGGTGGAGAATGTGACGATACATCAACCATCTTTGAATCCTCATCCCCCGCTATTTCGCGAACGGGCTCTTTAGCAGCAGCAACGACGGGCTCTTCTGGCTTCACTCGCTCCATTTCAGCCCCTTGTTTAAATTCTGAAATCGACTCTCCAGCAGCGGGAGTCTCTTTCTTCTTTCCAATAATTGGTCCAGTCTTAGATGTCTCATCCGAAGCAATCTCAGTCTTGGTTGTGATTTCTTCTAAAGCTGCCTTTTCTACCGTCTCATCCTCGAATTTGGCTTCGGGCTCCACAGCCAATTCACCAGTTTCCTCCTCCGTAACTTTCTTAACAACCCCAGTTTCCACCAGATCAATCCCAAGCTTAGCTTCAGGGTCCGAAGCTCCCTCGATAACCTCCGGTTCCACAATCTCCTCCTGAGAAACCACCACCTCCTCCATGACTTCCGTAGCGACAACAACTTCGGTCTCTGGCTCAGGTGCAGGTTTAAGAGCTATTTCGATCGCAGTAGGTGCAACTTCGGTCGGGGCCTCAGGTCTGGGGGCCTCGTCTTCCTGGATGGTCTCCGGTTCTACAACATTTTCCTCAATCACCACAGTTTGCGTAGTCTCGACAACAATCGCCTCTGGTGTGGCCTGGGAAACAGGAACAACCTCCTTTTTCTCCTCGACTACCTCCGGTATCGGTTCTGGCTGGGGCTCCGGTTGAGGCTCCGGCGCGACTCCATCATCTCCGTTCACCACCTCCTCTCCCTGCTGGTCCTCAACTGCTGCTTCCTCCTCTTCTTCATCTTCCTCCTCCTCCTCTGTCTGTGCTATCGCTTCTGCCTCCGCCGCCGCCGCGCGCTCCTGTTCCTGCTCCCGAATAACTTGTTCAGCTAGCCTTTCTACAAGCGCTTGCTTCAAACCTCCGACAGGTAGACCGCGCTTTCTCAGCTCGGCCTTTAACTCAGTCACCTTGAGCGACGAGAACGTGGTAGGGTCTAGCATGTCTCTGCGCGTAAATTGTTTTCTTGCGTTTGTTGTATTCGTTGCGAGCTTTAAGGAATTGATGACTGAGTGTTGAGCGTTGAATGTTAGGAGGTATGAGAAGGGGGGGGTGAGGATGGAGTAAAGAGAGGTCCGGAGGAAGTAAGTTATGTGGAATAGAAAAACAAGGCTAGGAGGGAATTCCCTTTGGGTTGCTGTTGCCAAGATGTGTGCTCGATTGGGCTTCAGCGTGATGGGAGGTTCGCTGAGGGTGTACTGGTGAGGCTGATGGCATTCCAAGAATTGGGATTCGATAGTATGGCATGATGGCCCTACTGTAACAAATTATCCACAGATAGTCTACTTAACTTATATCCGGGATACTTAGGGGAGAGACACAAACACAAAATAGTCGACCTAGTCTCCCAAGCGCCACGATAGGCCTACGATCAAAAAAATCAAAAAAAACCCCCATAATTCACAGTAAAATATCATACATTCAGATTCTCTCGTAACAACAAAACGTCACCCGATGAAAAAGAATAGGAAATTTTCATAAAAACAAGAAAGCAACAATTTCCCAAAAGAATACCGGTACTCGCTGAAAGGACCGACCGGCCGCAATGTGGTGCAGTATCCTTGTAAAGCCGAATAATCATTATGGTAATTACTCGTTTTGCCTCTTCAACTTGTAACTGCGAGGAGGGCAACCCACTAATTACCGGTACTCGCCGTTTCTAGAAATGTTCCGGGACCATGCTCGAGCGAGGTGAAAATGAAAAAAAAAGTGTTCCTATGTTCTATAGATAGTTCGACTACTAAGTTAGACTAGCTACTGTGTTGACGAGTAGATAAGGTGTTTTATAGTATGATATCCCGAGTTACGGGATGTCAGGTTACTTTCTGTAGTGATTGATATTCTGGGAGAATACTGGTTATGGATGATATGCCCTTTTCAAGCACTGTATAGCATAACGGTGATTCAAATGACCGTGGACATCTTGGGGAAGTGGAAATGAATGCCATAAGCTGTTAACTTAATAATATTATTATATCGATCCATCACTCGTCTGATTTTGGGTCGAGTTTATTAGACCGGACACGCTTTATCCCTTAAACCACCGAGACCGTCTAATCCGGTTTACAATCTAGAATACTGCCCTATTCGAGTTATCGTGACTAGATTTATTACTCGAGTGCAGTCCAGCAACCCTACTCTAAGTCATTTCTGTCATATTCATGATGGGCAGTACAGATTTTGCAGCGTTCTGGGCACTACTACTGTACTAGGTCCTAGAGTTTTTTCTATCCCGATTACTACTCTATAATGGGCTCAGTGCTATAAAGCCTGTGTTACGGATAGATTTTCCCAAGTGCTAAACAAACCCTAACCTTAGTCCATCGAGTTCACTAGTGGGAAACGTAATGATTCAAAGGTGTCGGAATGAATATTTGATGGATAGGCATACAGCACTTCACATGCCGTTCGGCGTATGCATGATCCCCAGAAAAAGAAGAAGAAAACACAATTTGATTCACCTATTCGAGAAGGGGGGCAGTAAAAATCGGAAAACTATTTCTGCCGATCCCATACAAATCTCTGTGCCTAAGGGTGATGTTTTTCGATTTCCATGAACCCTCCGAGCACACTCGGTCACCCACCCCATCCCATCACATAAGAACAAACGTAAAAAATACACCAATGGTGTCCACTAAATGCCCCAAAACATCCTAACCAAAGCCCAAATGGATAAAGAACGTTTAAGCAGCCGGAGCAGCCGGAGTAGCCGGAGTAGCCGCGCTCTTGTTAGCAATGCTGTTCTTAGCAACCTCTGCCTTCCTGCTGAGAGTAGCTAACACGTTCTCGGGAACTACACCAACACGCTGTTTGCTCAGAAGGTCAACCAACAAGGTGTTAGGGCGTCCGCTCCTGGAAGGCTCGAAACGAGATTGTTCAGCCTTGTAGTCGGCAACCTGCTGAAGATAAGAGTCAAAGAGGTAGCTAGAGTCCAATGGACCACCCTTAGCCTCGGGGTGGAATTGAGTGGACATGATGGGGCGAGAGGTATGGATCATGCCCTCATTGGATCCGTCGTTCAAGTTGACAAAGTATTCCTTCCAGTTGGAGGAGCAGAGAGTCTTAATATCAACTGCATAACCGTGATTTTGTGAGGTGATGTGGCACCTTCCGGTCGAGAGATCCAAGGCAGGAATGTTGTGCGCACGATTGCCGTACTTCAACTTAACGGTTTTGGCACCAGCGGCTAGGGCTAGCAGCTGATGTCCAAGGCAGATGCCCATGATAGGGCCATTGTACTTCTCCATCAACTTGCCAAGATGGTAGACGGTTTTCTGGCAGTGGGTTGGGTCACCGGGTCCATTGGAGCTAATGTCTTATCAGCGATTGATTCTAGAGGAAACAAGAAAGGGGGGAAACAAACATGAAAACACCGTCAAAGTGGTGAGCGTATTTGTGAATGGGATAGTCCCATGGGAAGCAAGTGACACTTGCACCCCTGCCAACCATACTCCTCAAGATATTCTCCTTAACACCACAGTCGATAACAGCAACGTGCAAGTCGCCACTACTGCTCGAAACATGGAACGGAGCCTTGGTGGACACCTTCTCAACCAAATTGATCTGTTCGGGGTCGGTAAAGGCCTCATCCTGGTCGGCGTCGTACTCCTCACCAATGGTGATTCTGGCCAACGAGGAGCCCTGTTCCCGGAGGTAGGTAACAATTGCTCTAGTATCAACGCCGGTGATAGCGGGAACACCCTCGCGAGCACACCAATCGCCCAAAGACTCAACAGCAGTCCAATGCGAGTACTTGAGCGCGGCATCGGCAACCACAATTCCGATAGCCTGAATGTTGGGAGATTCAAAATACTTCAATAACCCATGCTCATCCCTAGCGGCGGAGGGAACGCCGTAGTTTCCGATAAGCGGTTGGGTGAAGACGAGAATCTGCCCACGATACGATGGGTCCGTCATGGATTCGGGGTATCCAACCAGAGCGGTGGAGAAGACGGCTTCCCCGGAGGTGTTGGAGCGAGCTCCGAACGACTTTCCATGAAAGATAGGACCGTTCTACAACTCATCAGAATCAAATTGCTCACGTAGATGGCGGGGAAGGTGGTAATACCCTAATAGTAAAGGTTGCGCGATCATGACTGACTGGAGTGCTCCTTTCCCTGGTGGGTTGCGGCATCTGTCTACCGGTACTACCGGTGATGGTAGCCAGACCCCTCACATTGCCGAAGCCAAGACGGCCGGCGGCGGTAGGGTTAAGAGAAGGCTTTAAGCCTTTTGTCATGATCTGGCGAGCAAACATTGTCTGGAAAAGATTGATGTTCGAGTAGGGTCTAAATGTAATTGATTTGATATCCGGTGGCAGATGATACCGGTTTAGTATGACGAATTTTTCCAGACGTGATCTATCACCAATGTTAGAATCGACTCGTAGCAGTGTAAACCCTCTTTCCCACCCCCGCCCCCCATTCCTGGATCAAACTTGGAGTCAGCAAGCACGCCGCGTACCTGAGATGTAGTCCTATAAAAACCAATCAGTCAGCCGGTCAACCGAGGGCTCGACACAACGACGCAGAAGTGAAAAAAGAGTGAACAGAATCAATTCTGAAAGAAGAACAAAAAAAAATCCAACGAGTGACAAAACCAAGAAAGCGAGATGGCCTCCATCTGGAAGTCAAGAGAGGCGGGGGCAAGAAAAGGCCTAGCGTGCAAACAAGCACAAACAAAACTAACTCAAGCTTGCTAAACCAACGATAAAAATATCATGGCGAAGCGGGAGCAGATGAATGACCGAACAGGATAAAGGAGAAGAAGAAAAGACATACCTGTGAAGTGAATTCGGAAGGAAACAATCGCATACGGGCAACTTTTCTATGCCTTGGACAAGCGAGAAAAGTCCCTTTTCGATAAAAAGGGAATTGTCAAGGCCTAAAGCTTAAAAAGGGGGTGTTTATGGCAAAGGGGGGTTATGAAGCAGCAAACAGAATCTTTGCCGTTCAGTTTTTCGTTGTGCAGTGGGGAGAAAAAGAGAGAGAGAGAGAGAGGGAGAGAGGGGTGGTTGAAGGGAGGTGGTGGGGGGATTTTATCTTTTGCTCCTTACCGATAGACTGCCGATAGCCAAGTCCATTAAATTTCGGTAAAAGAGAAAAAAATGGCACACAGGGAGGGAAGGGGGCAAATGGGTGATCTATAGTAGTGGCGAGGGTAAGTATTATAGGTGTGATGGATAGACCTTTTTTTCTTTTCTAATTTAGCAATGTCTAACTGCGCGATGGCCGTTACGGTAGGTAGTGAGTGGGTGGCATGCCGGAGGAGAAGCAATTATTCTTTTCAATTGACAATTTGTATTATATCGCACAATGTTTTTATAAACTATGCATCAATTCCTCATGCCGACATCATCATCATCACTCACTGCCACCACCAGCACATCATCTGTCTGTCCCACAACAGATATGGTAGAGATCTGTTTGTCGCGAGTGGTAGAAGCTGAACTCAACCGCGGATGCCCACAAATCCTTCATCAGATTCTATGATAAATTTACAAGCACTATGGCACAATCTTCAAGACAAAACCCCAAACCACAGCTAGCATATCTAACATACCCAAGTTACTGCTCAAGCATGATACCACCCAACGCCGGCATATTAAAGTTCTATACTGGTACTATAGTCAGCTCAAACCAAGGACCCTGACCCAATAGGAGGAGGAAAAAAAAACAGAGGAAAAAAGAAAAGAAAAGAAGAGCTCCTCCTCCTCAAGATTCATTGTCATCCCTGCACGCATATCATCTTGGCAAACGCAAGAGGTCACGAAGCCTACAAAAGGTACCCGCGGCACCATGCAGAATTCAGGATCACGGCAAATAGGGACTGTTCATTTACACCTTTATTCCGCAGCTCCACTCAGCTACACCCCGAGTTTTTCGGAACACTTTTTCCCCCTGTGAGCACCTGCGGCGGCTAGACCTCCGGGGTTTTTGGGGTAGGTCCACACACTATAAGTACATAATATGCAAGGAGTGTAAAGATAACTCTATTCCATAAACATGCAAATGGGTAACTTATATTCTCCCAGAGTCCAATATCTCCTCCTTACACCTTCCCAGTCCTGTTCCTTCTGCCCTTCACCCTCTCCTAGTTCGAAGGTCTCCCACGTGGTCTCAAGCCCAGCGTCAAACAGATCCATTTCCACAACTCTGGTGTACACATCGTAAGAAATCCTCCTGTCGGCGCCGAGTCCGTGGAAGAAACTGAAGCGCCCACCTTCCTGGGAAAGCAGCGCGATGACATACTCTGAGAAGAAAAGCTTCAATTGAGAGTAGTCCTCTGCAAAGGTGTCGAAGTAGATGGCGTCGATGGTCTCTCCCGTTCGGATTAATGGGTCAAGGACCTGTTTTGGTGTGTCAATGACCGATCGGGTAAGATATCGGGGGAGGGTACGGGGGGGCCTGTGTTTGCCCAGGGAAACCAACATCTTGCCATCGACCTTCTAGGATCTCTACTCCGGGCTTCTTATCCCAGCCTTCCTCCTTCATCTTCTTGAGGACGTCTTTGTGGGGCTCCACGATTATGTGTCTGGCGACGTTTTTCTTCTCCTGGACTAATGAGTCGAATATGCCCATTCCGAAGCCAATGTTCATGATACTTCTTCCTGACTTTTCACCGGGGAGTAATGCCTCGACACTCCTCTCCATGATATTCCTTTCCCACTCCATCATTACACCGTTATTGTCCGAGTCGAGAAGTTTGTCCTCATGATATTTCAGTTCCGACTTTAGGTAGTTTTCCGAGTTGACATCTTTCTCCTCCGCTACTGCCTCTACGGCAGCCCCAATGCCATTTCCTTCCTTCTCTACCCATTCCTCATCACCCTCACCATCCTCATCATCATCATCATCATCATCATCATTATCATCGATCTCCTCCCACCCCCCCAATCTCGCCAGTACCAATTCAGCTCTAACGCCCGCCTCAACCATAACCTCATATAGCCCCTTCAGCCCAAGCCTATACGCAATACACCCTGGCGTCTCGCCATCCCCATCCAAGTCATTCCAAATAGCTCCATTCTGCAAAAGCAGCTTAAGCGTATCCTCTGCGGCCCTCAATTTCTCCGGGGGATCATCTTTGTTGCATCCCGCGATCGCGACGTGCAGGGGTGTCCGCTTGCTATCCGGATCCTGGACATTTGGGGATGAGGTTTTTAACAGGGAGGTTAGGACGGATGTGTTGTGGTCTGCCGAGGCGAGGAGGAGCATGGTTGTGTTTAAGTCTGTGGGCGCTGGGGTTGATATTGTTGTCGCCATTGTGCGGATGGGCGGGCGATATGGCGCCGGCGTTCTTGTAGCAGTATGTGAAAAGGTTTGTCGAGGGTGTCTGTTTTGGTGGTTTCTTTTTACTATGATATTATTATTACTACCGGTATAGTGGGGCATAGAAAGTTTTGGTGGGGCAGTGATCAGTTTGCCAGGTACCCGGTAATGGTTACCCGGACAGCATAGCGTTTCGCGGTTATCTTTGATGGTGGGCTGTTTGAGGCTCAACTCTCACACTTTATTTTGTTTACCATCTGAAAGTCTGCCTTAAACTGTAGCTTTTTGCCCGCATGATGGCTGACCCAAGCGATAAAGTCCCCTATGGTACGCTCACAGATATCGAGTTACCCCCCCGTAAAGTAAGACAAAAGTACAATGCTTTCCCGCTTCTCCCACAACCTTTCCCATATATGAATGCCTTTTTGTACCCCTCAAATAGAACTCCTTTTCCCCGATATCCGATATCCCATCAAACCGCTGAAATAAAGTCCGGAAAAAAAGGAATTTTTAGACTATTAAATTATCGTACCCATTACTCTTTCATGGTCCCTCTCTTATCCGCCTTTTCTCTCTCCCGAGAGAGGCGTAGCAGCCCTCCGCTGCGTCTCTAGCTTACGGCGTTCCCCCTCGAGCTTTTCTAGTCAGATCCGACCTCAACATATAAAAGGGCCCAAGCTTCAAACACATACCACTTTCTTAACATGAATCAAGGCATTTTGATTCTTTGATCTAACGCGATCCACAGTGTATGGCTCATCGATAATAACTTCATTGAGCACGATGATTTGTTTATCGTGCCACCTGCACTTCATCCTGTACCATGACATTAGAAGGTTAACACAATTTCACCAACGGCGCGGCAGCGCTGGGGAGCGAGGGAAGGGTACGTACGTTCTAGACAACGCATCGTAAATATCTTGTGCTTCCTTAGTAACGTCGACTCCCTTGTTTGCAATTCTCTCGGCCTCTGCTCTGGCTGCGTCCTTTTCTCTAGCAGCTACTGCCGCAATATCGACGGTTCCAATTTTGGGCTCAGCGTTAGTGAATGGTTGTGCAACTGAGCGCTGCTTTGGCGCCGAAAGAACCGTAACTTCCTTGAGGAACGAGATTTTGAGAATACGATAGTCCTGAGGAGAGTATGATTGCGCAACATTCGAATTTTCGCTCACCGGGGTAGGGGGAGGATGAGCTGGCGACTGTATCAATGCAAGAGTTGAGGTCAAGGGATCGTAAGAGTAAATAGTCCCTTCGTAGGTATCATCGATGATGGTAACAACACGAATGCTTTGGTATGGTTTGTTAGTTAGGTACAAAGGACGGAAAGGTCGACAAGTTACCGAAGACCGACAACCCAATCCAAGGCCGCGAGATTCCCTCCTGGGCCTCCAGTGTAATTAGCATTGTTTCCAGAGGCGTTGTTACGATCCCCTGCGCCTCCTCCCCTTCCTCCAGCTGATTGACGCCGATTATCCATGCCCGCAGTTGAAATGGTGGTGATTATGGTAGATGCCTTGGATTGAATGTGTGACGAGTTGTCCGCGCTGTAGCAACCGAAGCTCTACTCCCCTTTGTAGAAGTTAGGGAGTTAGGGTTCCTTTGGACCGTTGTAAGAATCGGACGGAATGACGATGGTATCCCGTGGAACTCGTCGGGTTCGCTCCAGGGATACAGAAAGTAGGGTATGGTGATGATGAGAATAAGGTTGCGTGCGTGTGTAATCGCCCTAATTAAGCTCAACAAGGAAAAGGGAAAAAAGAAAGCGAGAGACGTTGAAAAAGGAGCGACAGCTAGCAGTTGCGCGGATCAGCACAGGATTGAAGCTGCGCGCAGCAGCAGCAGCAGCAGCAGCAACCACCCCTTAAACCTAAGAATAATAAAAGAGTGCCCAAATAGAAAAAAATTGGCAAGAAACGACCTACTCCAACAGATTGAGAGGAGGAACAAAAAATTAGGGCAAGAAAGAGAGAGGGGAGAGAAAATTAAAGGCGGACAGCCCCACCGAGTGCCGTACAGTGCAAAAACCACCAACTAGACTGGAAGAAGTGAAAGGGGAGCAAAGTGAAAGAGGGAACGTAAATGGGGAACAATAAAGGGATCAAACGCTAAGGAAGAGAGGGAGGGGGAGGAAGGGAAGAACGAGTAAGGAAAAGGAAGCTCGCTTGGTGTGGAAGACAGAGAAGATTGGGAAGGAAGAAGCAGGAGAAGAAGAAGTTTGGCTTCGGTGCTGCTTCTCTGCTGATGTCTTTCTGCAAGGGAGGAATGTCCTACCGTGATTTAGGTCCCGGTGCTGGATGAACTATGGTGGCGTGCACTACAACATGATGGGCCCGTTCGTCCCATAGCGTGAGCATCCCTTCCCATGTTTTACTTTGCTCTTCCCCAGCCCGAGCGGTGTCGTAGGATGTGAAACCCTCTCCAGCAACCAGGACCTCCCAGTTTCCACCCTGTGATCTGTACTGTGCTCGAGTACGGTACTGTACAGCACACTTCACACCCTGAGCACAGTAGCTATGATAATTTAGTATCAAATGCACAGTACAAAACAATACAATGCTAGTACTACACAATGCATGCACCTTAGCACCACTATCAAGTCGGTAAAGACACTTGGTCCCATAGAGAACACTTGATTTTGCTAAAGGAATATCTTCTTGTATCATATTTTAAGCTAGAGCCTCCCTATCCCACCATATCCCTAATATCGGAAGCTAAGGTTGGTTATCGGTCAATTGGAGTTGGCCATTCACCCTCAGCAACTATTAGTGCAAACCCCGTACTTTTAGCGTACAGACCCAATAACGAACCTCCTCGCCTCCTTAGATCTCATCAGATCCCCCCACCCCCGTAAATTATGGTCTCTATCGTAGTACCGGCACCAGCTACCGCTCTCAAACGGCACCCGCCAAGTGCCATGTCTCTAAGACACTGCCAATAACCCCACCTTAAGATATTTGGGCAAGGCTGGGCGTTCCCGTTCTTACAGCAGTCCTTCACCTTGGTTAAGCTGTTCATTGAATTTCGTGGGAGCAATTCCGCGAGTGCTTTTGCCCATTTTAAAGGTGTTATGTCATGGAAAGAGAAAATACCTCTTTCCCAGGACGACACATTGCATGACCTATTAAGAATCCATTTCTGGCGCTGCACAGCATCAGTAGAACCCCAATTTGGAACAACCACTAATGGCTAATACACCCCTACCGCAAATATTCACCTATTCTCACTCGTTTTTTTGGATAAACTTGTTGTTGTCCGGAATGTATTGAAGTTGGTATTGGAGCGGCTGGTTTCCCAGCCATAGTGGTATGGGCTGTATACTGGGAATGATCACTGGCACGGGAATGGAGGAATGGCGAAATGTCTGGAATGCGAACTGGTATGTGTGCAAGTATGGAATGTTGGAATGATGGAATTCTGGGGGCTGCACTGAACTTGGAAACTTGTATATATTTACTGTTGTTGTTGTTGTTGTTGTTATGAGTGAAGATAGTAATTGAGATGTTATAAGGGTTTATTTCGGATTTCACTTGTTGTCCGGAACGTATTGAAGTTGTTATTGGAGCGGCTGGTTTCACAGCAGTAGTGGTATGGGCTGTATACTGGGAATGATCACTGGCACGGGAATGGAGGAATGGTGAAATGTCTGGAATGCGAACTGGTATGTGTGCGAGTATGGAATGTTGGAATGATGGAATTCTGGGGGCTGCGCTGGACTTGGAAACTTGTATATATTTACTGTTGTTGTTGTTATGAGTGATGGTAGCAATTGAGATGTTATAAGGGTTCATTTCGGATTTCAAAACTACAGTAATTTTAGTGTTCCTAATATAAGTAGCCTCTTTTGATATTTGCTTTCCCTCGAACCAAGGTAAACTATATGATGCGGGATATAACGGCAGTTTACTACATAAGACTAATTTCCCAAAGCTTAACGCGTACAGGTCTGCCAGGGGCTATCCACCTCTAATATCCTTTAGCACGTCTACTGCCCTTAGTCGTGTCATTCTCTCCCATCCGAGAAGGTTCATTACGAATGTACCCCTTCCAGTTGTCATACTCCTTAAATGTTTCAAGTAGCCCACCATCTCTTTCAGTGGTACTGTCGCCACAACCGACCGCTTCCCTCTTACTCCTCCATCATTGCCATCCACCTTTCCAGCTTGGCCAGGTGCATACACTTTTGAAGTATCCAATCTCTCAACTCCCCCTTCATCTCCACCACCAAGCTCCAAGACATGTCCTCCTCTCGCAGAAGAAAGATCACCAACTACCTTTCCAAGGTCCTTCTCGTCGACTGTCACGATGACGTTCATCATTGGTTCCATCAAAATACCTTCCTCGTTTGATGCGATCGCTTCTTTTAACGCCATTGTGACTGCTAAACGTGTCGCGGATGAGTACGCCGCCAGAGTACTTTCGGTCCCGAAGTAATCTTTGGAAGGATCTATCGTGATCTTAATTGAGGTATTCCGCACTGGGAATCCGAGATAAGGCCCTCTTCCAAGCGCCGCTATCGCTCCAGAGATGAGAGAACCTTTAAGCTCTTCGGTATCAATTGATTTTGGCAATTTCGTGTGTCCCACTTCGGCTTCGTCCATGGTTAGTGTGTGATTAGGCGCAATAATATCAGCAGATATAAGGTTTCCATCAACTACCGTCTCATCAGGGGTTCCTGGGTCTAGAATTGGGGGCCCGTCCAGGCCAATTACAGAAACATGGCACCCTGCCTTGGAAAGCTTTCCAGCGATCTCTTTTTCGAAGACTGTACGGAGTTCGTGTCCTGAGGTCGAGGGTATCGTTTCACGGTAGGAGATGAGGATGCGCCCCATTTCTGCCTTGGCCTTGAGCTCACCAACAAGTCGATCTCTTGCAATTTCGAGGTGCAGCTCTCCCATTCCAGAAATAAGCATTTGTCCAGAGTCTTCATCGATATTTATATGCAGACTAGGGTCCTCACGAAGAAGCATATATAATGCGTCCTCAAGGGGTTTTTGCTCAGAAAGGGAGTTTGGCTCGATGCTTGCAAAGAATACTGGCGGAGGAACTTCAATTGGACGAAGCTGAACAGTCCCGAAGGAATCAGAGGTTTTCTGATGGTGCTTATTGCCTTTACCAAAGTGATGATGCTGGTGGTCTGATATCAACGTATCGCCGGTCCGAGCATTCTTAAGGCCTATAATCACCCCGATATGTCCGGCAGGGATAGATTGAATGTCGATTGCATCGTCTGCGTACATTTTCAGAAGCCTATGTACTCGCTCCTTGACACCAAGAGTGGTATTATAAAGGTGATGTGCGCGAACAAGGGTTCCAGAATAGACTCTGACAAATACCATCGCCCCCCGTTTTGGATCATTGACGACTTTAAAAGCTAAGGCACACAGTCTATCTTCAGATGCATTCAGAACCCCCCTAGCCTTCCCGTGATTATAAGATATCTCGGGTTCTGGTTTGTCAAGCGGAGAAGGAAGATAATCAATCACAGCATCTAGCAGCGGTTGCACGCCGATATTCCTGAAGCTGGCTCCGCATAATACGGGAACCACTTCGCTTGAACCCCTAAGTGTCTGTTTCCGCAAGGATTTCTTGATGGCGCCCGGGGAAATGGCGTGATGGTCACCAATATCCAGAAAGACTTCTACTAGTTCCTCGTCATGCTCTGACAATAGCTCGACCAGCGCGGCTCTTGCTATCAAAGCCTCAGAATATAAGTCTGGCCTATTCCCCTTGAGCCAGGTGTAGTCGTACACGTCAATCTTTTGGCCGTCGCCTCCCAGGCCCCATATAAAGACTCGCTTCTCCACAATATCCACCACCCCCCGAAATATATCGTCACCCTTTGCATCTTGTTCATATACAGGCAATTGCAGGACTGCTGGCCAAGCGTTCAATTTTGAGGCAATTTCTTTCACAGTGGGGCCAAACTTTGCCCCTACTCTATCAAGTTTATTCACAAAGATAAGCCTCGGGATGCCGTACTTTTCTGCTTGACGCCAGACCTTCTCTGTCTGTGCCTCGACACCAGCGACACCGTCCAGGATAGTTACAGCACCATCCAGAACACGGATTGAGCGCTCAACTTCAAAGGTAAAGTCTGCGTGCCCCGGGGTGTCGATCAAGTTAATTGTATATGATTGAGATCCTAGTGTGGAAGGTGTCCAATTGAAAGTAATCGCAGCGGAAGTAATAGTTATTCCACGGGAACGTTCGGCGGGAAGATAGTCCATGACCGTGGAACCCTCATCAACTTCTACATGCAATTAGTTTCACTACATTTACACTTGGATGTTCCTCTCGCTTCGTACCCCCGATCCGGCGAGTAAATCCGCTATAATAGAGCATACGCTCGGTGGTGGTTGTTTTGCCCTAAGTTTTATTTCAATTAGCCCACAATTACCATAGCGGATAAGGGAGGGATACATACAGCATCTATATGCGCAATAATCCCAATATTTCTGGTCTGTGCCAGATCTGCTGGAGCATTAGCACCAGTGGCTGATGGAGTAGCATAAAATCTTTTCGGGCTATTTTGCAATGATAATATTGTCCTTCCCAGAGATGGTGTAGTCTTAGAAAGGGCAAGGTATCTCCAGTAAATAGCAGAGGCCGTTCGGGCTAGGAGGAGCATCTCAATTGGTTGGATGTCTGTTTCGTTGGGAGGTGAATCGCGAGGGGGAATTTGCACTGCCGGATTACATCATACCACTTTTTGAGGCTCTGGGCGGGGAACTGCACTTCTATCTAATTAACTTCAACCTGGTTTGGGGCTCTGTTCCTGGAGATGGTTTCACAGCACAAATGCTTGCATGTTAGGGTATCATACCGGTCGCTCTTTCAAATTAAATTTTAATAATAGGAGGGAGGATAAAAGATATTTAATGGCGTCTGTTTTCCGGTAGGGTTACGGCATTGTTTTTAAAACGAGTAGAACGAGGCTGATTAAATTCATTGTTGTAGGAATACTGACCGGTATCATACATTAAGGGAACGTGCTGAGCCGTGCGTGCAGCCACGCGTGCTTTTCAGCATGGAAGAGGCATGATTCCAAGAACTTCGTCCGCCCCACCAATAATACTCTAGTGCATTCCCGACTCAACAACAACAGCCCTTTAATTCAAAGACCTTCATCGTCGCCCTCCAACAACACCACCGGTTAATGGATTATTCCTCGGGTTTTGGCTCGGAGCCAAGTCTTTTCGGTGATCCTACCGAGCAACCTTTTGCCCAACACCGCCCCCCGCAAACTCAATCTGAGTCCTCTACAACTCTCATCGGTGATGATCCTCTCGGGAGTCCTGGATTTGCCACACCTTATTCTCCTCATATCCGCCAGCCAAGTTCCGACGACCTAGACCACTCAGGATTCGCTAGCCAAACACCGATTACACCCGGATTTCAGGATGATGGTGGATTTAGAAGTCCGGGATATGCTGGCGACGATAGTCCTGCTGAGAGTCCTAAATCACTAGCTCACCCGGATCAGCAGCAACACCAACAAGAGCAACAAGGCGGGGAACACAATCAGAAACCCGAAATTCGAGGCCAGGGGAGCTCCCGGGGGCAGCAACAGAGGCAAGTTGCACAATATAAGCTACAGGCCAAGATAGTAGCTCTTGAAAGGACAGGAAGGAAAGATCCTATCCTAAGATTTGATGTGCAGGTATGTTTACTCAAAATTTATCCATAAAAAAAGTGGTTCTGACAACTAGGGTAGACAAACCTTCCCAAATTCCGCGCTACGCAATTCCGTGATGTTCGGCGTACACACCCGGAGTTCCAGAAGCTCGCAAATCATCTCTTGTCTAGTAACCCTGAATGTTTTGTGCCTGCCGTTCCGCCGCAGTCTACTTCGGCAGGTGTTGGGACAGACGAGGATGAAGCCCGTGTCCGCGCGAGTATGCAACGGTGGCTCAACACCGTGTGCTCAAACGAGGTTCTTATGCGTGATGAGGAGATGGTTTTCTTTGTCGAGAGTGATTTTGGATATAGTCCTGTAATTAGGAGAAAGCAGCCCGCGACTGGTGTTCGACGGAGAGTTATCAAGCAATTTGCTCCGCCGCCGGATGACACCCCGGAATTAGAGACGACAAGACCTGTCGTTAAGGCGTTCTATCTGGGCACTATGGAGACTGGACAAAAAGTTGACCGTATGGTTAAGAGCCGGAGAGGTATATTACAATTATTGCTGGTAGTTATAGGTACGTGTGATTGACAATCTTTAGGTGTTGGTCTTGCCGAATCAGATTTTGGTGCCCGCTTGTTGGCAATTTCGCAAGGTGAAGCGCACCAGGGCATGGCAAATGCCTTCCGCAAACTCGGCAAGATTATCCAATCGGTAGGAGATTTTCACGCGGCGCAAGCCACCTCTGAAGCCACAACCTTAGGCGACCCCCTCACATATCACTCTGGAGATGCGTTCATCGTTAAAGAAACACTTACGAACCGCCAAATCCTCATGCGAGAGCTCGAGTCTGCGAGAAAGGACACTCGCAGCAAATTTCAAACAATGGAGCTGCTCAAAGGCAAGGGCGCAATTAAGCGTGACAGAGTCGACGAAGCGTTAGCAGCACTCGAAGAAGCGAAAAGCAACGAAGCCCATCTAGGCCAGAAAGTAAAAAGGGTAACAGAGAACCTCGTCCGGGAACGTAGGAAATGGTTCTCCAGAACGAGCAAAGACCTCCGAAGCTCGATCCGCGATTACTGCCTTCGCCAGATCGAAGCGGAGCGTAGAACGCTCGCCACCCTCGAATCTGTCCGGCCAGATGTCAGGGCCATCGATCAGTCCGGCGGACTTAGTAGGCTAGGTCGTGATGCGCCCCCGGCCAGTCGGAGGGCGAGCTTAGCGACGAGCCAAGGGCCTCGGGGGGATGCTTGGAGTGGTGTGCAGAGGGTCGCTGGTGTGAATCGGGGAGTGGAAGTCTTGAACGGGGGCGCGCCGATTATAGCCCCAGTTCCCGGCGCTATAAAAGAAGAAGAGGAGGGAATGGGTGATGAGGATAGGTTAGATGCGAAGAATGCTGCGAGCAGACTTGCTGGGAGCACCTTTTAAGCTCACACCCTCTCTCAATGGATTCCCTGATGCTGTTGTTGTTCTACTCTCCTTTAATAACTTCATGTTGTGTTCGGCAAATTGTGCTGCTGTTGCTCCATTCGCCCATACATTATTTAGCGATGTCTTCCTTTTTCCTTTTCTTCCTTGTTGTCAAAAAAGCTAGTTTATTGCATTGGCCGTTCTCCCATCATACCATGCCCCGTCCCAATATTGATTGCCCCGCGAAGTTCAGGTTTAAGATAGTTAGATTGTCCAACACTCATGTACGAGTATCTTAAAGCCTGTAACGATGCCATAGCTTGGTAACTTCTGCTCAACTGTACTCTCCTCTCTGGTACCGAAAAATATAAATATTCCTTCCCTACCTCCTCTCATCCCTTCATCCAACTCTCCCCCTCTATTCTCCCACCCCACCCCGCCTTCCCGCGACGTTTACCACCGTAAGAACTAGAATAACCGGACCTTGTGCTATGCTAGGGCGTTAGAACTGTCCCTCTTAGTAAGGTCTAATGCTCTCTTCTCATTGCTCCGCCCAGGAGAGCAGGTGTTTTTAGCCTTTTCCAGCCCCATTTCTATCGTACTCGCAGAGGAGGAAGAAAGGAAATTCCGGACTACCCAGCACATGGACGGGCAACTAATCGGTCAATTCATCACACTACACCCTCCTGATCCCTTCACTTCGCAAAAAAAAAATCCCATCATATTACCAGCAAAAAGCACTTCGAGTACATACGGTACTATATCAAGCCCAGCAAAGCTTTGCCACAAAGAAAATTTCCCTACTCTATCTATCCGTCTATCTAAGTTTAGCAGTGACGCGGTTGGTTCGAGTGAGGGGGGATGTTCGCGTGGCTGGCCCGCTGGCTGGCTTGTGGCCCCTTGCTCTAATGCAGTGCCACGTTTTAATAATAGCAAATGCTGGTCCAGTACCGGTACGATACCAGTTACCGATTACCGGTTACCGGTGTCTGAGTCAATACATACGAGTACCTTACCGGTAAACCCCGCTCACGCACCCCACCCACCATAACGATTGTCGACGTCTTTGTACGATTAGGTTGCGTCAAGGGAACTTATGATAGATCCCTGTAGACTAGACGACCGGTTATGATGATCGCAATTGGACGGCGCTTGTGAGCCCGGTTGGTCTTGCATAGACTACTGTACTAGTACTAGTACCGTAGACTACTACCTCTAAAATTGCGGGTAAATTGGAATAAAGAGGCACAATTAGACTACTATAATAATTATTATGGTATACTCTCGATTGAACGACATTTGTGAGCATGACTGTAAGCACTAACTTACGGTAGTCTAACTTAAGACCTAAATTAAGAGTTAATTAAGTAAAAAGAATCCTTTCCCGTTTGAGCTTTTTAGCCTACGGTAGTCGTCGCTCGCCGTAGTCTATCGATGGTGGTAGTGGTGGAACTCTGCTCAATTCTCTCTACTGACTGTTTCAGGTATACATCATAATATTATTATTATGGGATGTGAGACTGAGGCTGAGTCCCCCCCCTGGGCCCCTCCTATCATGACGGTTAGTTAGGCATTTAAGCTTATTGCTCGGGTACGGAACTGTAACTTCGGTTCGGGGATAACGGCTAGGGCCGAGCAACGGTAACGGTAATATGATATGATACGATACCGTAATGGTTGTGTGTGTGGGTGTGTGTGGGTGGCCGTTTTGACAGGTTTTAGATCGGTTTAGGTTTTATGCCCCTCCCGTCACGGGGATGGGGAAATGCGTTTGGTATACTAGTACTTATCGGTAGGTTAGGGCGCCATACTCGAGTACCCGTAGTACGGTGTATCACACCGTAAGAACTTGAATACCGTAATTGGATCGTGTGCTAGGGCGTTGGAGTTGCCTCTCCTATGGTATGATAGTAAAGTCTGGTAGTTTTTTCCTTTTTTATTTGTCTCCGAGAACGGGTTTTTTTTGATGTGTTTTTCGCCCCCTTTTTCAGAGGAGGAAATTTTGGACGTCCTGGCACGGGTCCAATGACCGGTATTCGAGTTCTTATAGTAGGCTTGTGAAAGTTCGGCTGTTTTGGGACAGAATTTTTGCAGAAAGGAAAAGAACAAAAACCCGACCTCAGTGATAATTTACAACGACGCCCGAATATAAATGGAATGCTAAAAAGCGAAGAAAAAAAAAGCTAAATACATAACATCCATTATATAGATCAAGATAGTTCCTACTAATGCAGTTGGGTTGATGGCAAATTCTCCTTCCCATTTCCCAATCGGCCACTTCCCTTTTATAAGACTTCTATTTGTGTGTTCCTCCTTGTACTACCGTATTATCTAGCTCATGTACGGGGCCTTGTATAGGCACGCTATCCATCTCATACCTTGCTGGCGAACTTGCCTCGTAATTCGGTGCCAGTGGGCCCTTGTGCGTTCCCATGAGTGAGTTCTCCTGACTTCCAACCATAGCTCCGCCTTCCATAGCGAGATCCGTGCTTCTACGACGACGGCGCAAGAGCATCCAGATTCCCGCCCCGATAATCGCAAGACCCGCGACACCGCCAACGACACCACCGGCAATTGCGCCAGTTGAGTTAGAACTTCCGCCATTGCTGTTACCGGGGCCGGGGGAGCCGGTTGAGCCTGGGCCGGGGGAACGAGTGGCGTTGGCTGCTGCAGCGGTGAAGAGCCTACCCAGGCCTTCTGCGAAACTCTTGTCGTCTGTTGGACCGGTGATAGTGGCGCCGCCTTGCCCACTTTCCGTAACCGTTAGCTCCCATTATACACAGCATAGGAAACGAAGCGGAGGGGAGGGGAGTTAAAACTTACTTCCCACCAATAACATCGGAGATAGTTTTCGGCACCTGGTACTCTGAAGGCTGATACTTAAAGGTCCAGGTGAGGTTCGTCATATCGTAGAAGTACGACCCGCCATTCGTATCACCTTGATTTATTGCATCCCCGCGACTACGGACCATAGCAAGTTGTCCGCCGACAGTCTGGCATGTTGTAGACGAGCGTCCAAGCTCTGGCTCACCAGAGGATCCCACGGGGATCCATTGGAAGTAGGGCATTGTCAAGGCCCAAGTGCCCTTTTTCTGGCCGCCGTTATCATATCCCCCGTAGATGTAGATCGTGAAACTAGTCTTGTCTGAAGCTGCGACGGCTCCGGCGCAAAACCCCGACCTGCGGCTGTCTGGGAAGATCTTTGTTTTGGAGGTAGTTGGTTGGCGATACCAGGTGTTGGCGGCGATGTCGTAGACGTAGACGGTGTCGAAGTTAATCTGTGCGAGGGAAATATCTATGTTAGCGAAACTCCTCCTTGCTCGAGTGAATCGTTATACATATACAGCTTCCCCGGGAGCACATGTGACGGGCAATCAAGGAAACACCCACATAGTCACTATTTGTATCAACCCCCCCAATTCTAACCAATATACCCTTCTCCCCAACATCTGCAACATACACCATAGCCCCATCCACCATATCGTTCAGCTCCGTCGCGACAGTCTCATTATTCCATACATTTTGGGCAGCATCGTACACGACCATCGAGCCCACAAAGTACGACTTAATCCCAGCCTTGGTCCCATTCGACCCGTCCCTATTCTTCAGCTCACTCCTGGAGAGCATCCCCCCAAGGTAAAATGCCTTTCTTGCCTCGGCAGAGTAGGTGTATGACCCCAGGCTCGGGGAAACGGTCAACAAATCTGATCCCCCAGCCTTTGATATCGAGACTGTTTCCCACACCCCGGACCCCTTCGGCTGGCTGAGGTCATAAGTGTAGTACTTCTTTGGGTCTGGAAACTCCCTTGTCCTATTCTGGTACGCCCCGTTCATGTATACGGGTTCTACCTCTAGTTCTCCACCCCAGTAGTATATTTTGTTCTGGTCTGCCCAGACTGCACCGAGCTTGACGTGTGGGATCTCGAAAGGGAGCTCGGAGATTACCTCCGCTGTATCCGAGAATTCGGCTCCGAGGTTCACAGGTTTCGAGAGGTCTAGGGCTCGTAGGAATGAATCTGCAGAAGTTTGTTTGTTAATGCATAAAGCAATAAAATCTTGGTATGATGCAGACGCTTGGGGGAGGGAGGAGGGAAGATAGCTTACTACTTGTTTTCAGGATATAGACGGAACCATTGTTGGAAGAGGTTTGTTGACCGGGAGTAGATTTTGGAGTCCAGTAGTATGCTGTCCCTCCGATGGTGTATATGGTACTGTTGACCACGGTCGCTGTCGAATTGTAAATAACTTGTCAGTAAAACTCGTGGTGAATAATGGATGGTTTTAGGGTAGAGTGGAACAAGGAACGAAGTTAGAACCAAGAACACGAACACATATGATTAGCCATCTGGCAAAGGTGTTTCTGGGGATCCAACGTCCACCCCGACTGAGAAACTGATAAACCGCTCAACGTTGAGAGCCATAATAGCGAACCTGTCACCAATGAAGGGTATCGCATCATCGCATAAGGAAGTACTGGTCAAGGGCCGCAGTATTAGATTCTTCGCCTCCCGTATTGCGTCCAATTATTCACGGCTCACCTGTTTGTTTCCTTCCTACTGACTAGTAGCTCCCTCGCCCACTCGCTCCCGGCAGCTGGCGTTCCAACAGGGATAATAGAAATAAAAAGGAAGAAAGGTGAAGGGTAAAAAAAAAAGGGAGGCGAGAGGTAAGGCTCAAAGTTTGAGAGGAGAAAGGGGAAGGAAAGGAAGATCAAGGTGAAGGAATGATTCCCTCGCAGGCCGTCGGGCACAGTAGGAGATCTTCTGGGTACTGCACTCGAGTATGAGTACTCGAGTACAAGCAGTACCGCAAGGCAGTGAGGGTGTGTCTCAACCCGCGCTAAGCCTTCCCTTCCCTTCTAACTTTCATCAATAAGTGCTGTGATAGGCTGTTGAGAATAGTACCTGCAAAAGTAGCTTATTCATCTAGGGTGGTGTTGGGGACTAAATTGTAGTATCGGCTGGCCTCGAAAAAAGTTCGTTGGTGGCTATTATAGGATTAAACACACGCACTAATCCTTGATTATTTAACTCTAAAGGTTGGGGTACCATATTGATTGCCATTTCTATCTACCTAACAGCGTCTCAGAGTTCTGGTGGGTCGAAAGAGGGAGAAAGTAGAATAGAATGAGGGCTACTGGTAGCAGATATATGTCTACAAGTAGGGATAACCGTGATTAACCCGGAGACCGGTATTGCAGGCTGGTTCGTTACCAGGGAATTCTAAGGGGGTCAAATACCAGTCACTGTTACAGTCTGGCATTTTTTGGTGACAAGTATCAAGTGTGATGCGGGTTTTAACAAGGTGCAAAACCTCCTTTCTCTCCCTTCAAATTTTACCCCTTGCACGGGCGGCCGGGATTTCTGAATACTCAGCATACTATCATGACCAAAATATCCGGATCTTGAGAGGCTCTTTTCGTGATTGGGCGGCAATTCGCACGGGTAGCGGCACCAGGGTTCCAACAGAATCTCAACGCGGCTATGACACCATTCCACGTAAAACACTATTATACCTAAATACCAGAGCGTCGAAACAGTATAAGGTTTTAAGCCTCTCTACTGATCAGGAACTGATATTTCACGGGAAGAAGTAGAGAAAAAGCCAGCGGCCCATACAGCACAGACTCCAGTGCCTGATTCCATCATTACTTTTTACTCTATCGCACAGTACGAGTGATGCTTGCAGTCTGCAGCTGACAGTATGCAAATAGCAACAGCGGCTCCGTACAACCTGGTGAGAACCGTCAGGCGCTAAGTTGGGACGTTGAAATGAGAAGCGGCTGGGGCAAATCACACGCAATTGTGTTCAGATCAGCGCCCTGAAAGGTTTAGTCCCGGCTATAAAGAGTTAGCCTGGCCAAAAAAAAAATCCTATTTGAACGTACTAGCCCCTAACGGTTTTTACCAAGCTATATGTCCCTCTCTCGGATTTCTAACTCACTTGAATAACATGTTTCCTATGCAAAGGATATCTAGTCGCTAATGGAATATCAAACAGTGGCGAAGCAGGGGGGGGAGATGAGTTCGAGAGGAGAGAATCCGGTTTTTATGCTGGGCCGGGTGATGGAACCAACCACATTACACACTCACACCGTAATCTGAAGAACGCCCCGTCAAAACAAGTTGGGGCGAAGATCCTGTGCTTCTAGACATCCAGAGGGAGCTTGCCACCGCCTATCTGTCTACCTGTTAAGGTGCTTCACCTGGTTCCGGTCAGTGACCGGGCCATATTACCAAAAGTGCCCAAGTGCAAGCGCTCGTATTGCAGTGTGCTCGTATAGGAAATCTACGAAACGCTGAACCTTATCAAGTTAAAGATTCTTTGGGGGGAGTCAATCCTACCGTACGGTACTCGAGCATGATAATACCGGTAGTAGCAAATTCTTAACCTAAAGTAGACTATGGCATTTCTTTTACGGTAGGCTACGGTACCTGAGTACAAGCAAAGGACTTTTCTCTCCCTGATTCTGGATGCTAGGGAAAATTGCCCTACCGGTATGACAGGGGATCAGGTTTCTCCCGCACAACTATAGGCAACTCGATTCTCTCCATCACTACTCGCGCAGCATCCTAGATGGGCTTGTGCATCCACCGAAGACCACTTCCAATTCGCTCAAAGCTCCTTCCTCACCGGTGGGCCGACTGATCCCTGTAGGAGCCCCCTGCTGATATTAGAGCGGGGAGCAAACCCCGTGTCCTTTTTGCTCTCGGGAACCTTGGAATTGCCTGTTTACAGTGTTTGCTAACTTGGTCATATTGCTGAATAATTTAGGTCGATAGGGATTTCTGAGATAGATTCCCTGGCAGTACTCTGTTCATTTGATATCACTCGGTTTCATCTCTCTCTCCCTCAACACTATAATACCCTAAAAACTCACGTGATTCGCTATCTCCAGCACGTCTCTGATCTCCGGATTTAGAGATAAATGGTCTTGAGAAGGGTTAATGTTTTCCTGTCACGGTATTAGGCCAGCCTCCAGGACGTGTTAGATCTCATTAGCTTTTATACGCGATTCTGTTAACTTGGAAAGCTAAACCTGCTGGGCTGACGGAGGTAGCGAATCGGAAGAATTTCTTATGGTAGCCCAGTGATGCTTTTGGAAACTGCTGGTCGGATCCTGCCGAATTTGTTTGCTACTTACGACCAGTGGTACATAGAGACTGCAATATTCGGGTACCTCAGATGCGGCATGATGGAGGGGAAATTTCACTCTGGGCAGAAGACAACTGGGGAGCGTCAACACGCACTGACTCCAAAAAACAAGCTTCTCCTCGCACTTCTCTTGGTTAGGAACCCCAGCAACCACTTGTACTGGAGTGCGGTATCGCAAGTACAAGGTATGGCCATAAAAAAGTGGTACGCTGCATAAGTAATGTTTCAGTAGAGGTGGTACACTTGAGAAAAAACAATTCAAAGAATAAATGTTTCCTCTCATGCTATGTAACTAATAAAGGAAAATCTTAGTGGGTGATGTAGATGACCTCTCTTCCAACACATTTGCCATTAAATCAAACACTCACAAGCTCTTGCTAAGGGTGTTGCCCAAACCTTTAAACTTGTATTCTGTTTAATGCAGTCCTGATCTCAACTGAGTTTGAAAGCCTCATGACTTATTTTCGAAATCAATGTTCTCTTGTATCTACATGCTAAGATTATTCTTATCTGTTATCCTATTGTGTATTTTTTCTTATCTACTAGTGATGGTTGAAAAATTTAACATTTGAATTTGAAGACCATATAGTAAAGG
>Ga0307507_10002503_pt1 | contig 38359 bp, 42 predicted proteins | sample 7_EM_MG_FD_207223 | JGI IMG/M metagenome (GOLD analysis project Ga0307507, IMG submission 207223) | Populus trichocarpa ectomycorrhiza microbial communities from riparian zone in the Pacific Northwest, United States - 7_EM | ecosystem: Host-associated > Plants > Roots > Unclassified | place...
TACGCCTTTCTTCATTGTTTCCGCCGGCATGGGCATAAGCTGCCGCTTCCAGGGGTCGCAACTCCCTTCTTACGTGCCTACTGGCGTAATCCTACGAGGGCGTCGTGGCTGCATCCTGCAATATGGAAGCCTTGGGTACCTTCTACAGTTGAGGCCCGGACCAAATATACTCTAATATTATAATATACACTAAAATATGTATATAAAAGCTTATATTTAAATTTTTAGAAAATATTATTAAGTAGTGGTTGAGATATTTAAGATTAAAATTTAGGCTTTTGGAGTTCTTTGAAGTGATGCGCTCGGTGGTGAAACACGTTACTAGTTATAATATATTTATTTAATATAATACATTATTTGAATAATTAACTGTTAGGTGATAGGTCTATTACCGGGGTACCCCGGCCTGCTAGTGACCTGCACCAGCCTTATATGTTCGGTTGGCTGAGTGGCGTAGAGCTTGTCACCTTACATTAACCCAAAAATCACTAGGTTAGGTCGGGTACTAACTGGGGGGGGGGACTTTATTTATTTAATTCATACTCCGTTTTAGCTGCCGGCGAAGCACTCGGGCGGCAGAAAGTTCAGGCTCGGCCGGTGGTAGCCCGTCGCCGGCTTCAACGAGTTCTTCGCGACCGGGGCCGCCTTTCGGCACCCCATAGCTGCGCTTGTTGAAGTGTCGTCGAAGGCGATGATGTCACTACGAAGCCAGGAAGCTTTGCCGTTGCGGACTAGGCCTAGAACATCATCGTTGACCATGGGCATGTCGGTAAAGATGCCTTTGTTGCTGTTTGGTGGCGGAGAGAGGTCGTAAAGGTCGCGGTAGAAGAAGAGGCGGAGTCCTTCAAGGACCCAGGAAAAGAGAGTTTCTTCGCCGGAGATGTTGAGGGAGAGAAGCATATCGGCGAGTGGATTGCAAGGGATTATCCATTTTCAGGCTACGGGGTATTGCCTTAGCATGAGAACTTGAAGAATCGAAAGTTCAACTTACTCGTGCAAGGACGTTTTTATGGACTGCATTCTCCGCGGCGACAAACTCGAGGGCTTCTACGGCGCTTGCTCCGCCTCCGACAACTACTACTTTTTGTCTTTTGCGTTCTTCCCGTCAAGTTGCGAGGAGTGGTAGGTTTCCCCCTTGAACCTCTCCTGACCAGGGATGTGCACCATTTTGGGGTCTCCACAGGTTCCAATGGCGGCAGTAACACCATCGAATCTACCATACGAGGGGTCACTGACAATCAATCTGCCATGAGGGTCTTTATAGACCTTAGTGACTCTGGTATTGGAGGTGGTTTTCTGTTCGAGTCCATAGCGCTCCCACAGTTCGGTGATTTGACTGACGATTGCTGACGGTCGGGATATCCTTTCCCCCATTTGACGGAGAGGTGGAAACGATACGTGATGCTGTGGATTGGCAGGCCGGAGGTGTTGTTCACTTTCTGTGGTTTATTTAGGTGGAGGGATTCCACAGGTGATAATTAAACTTATACTCCATATACCACCAAGAGCTTACGACCACCAGCCTCGAAGACTCTACAGTCGAATCCATGACCGATGCAATGAGATGCTGCTGAGACACCTGTGAGGCCTGCACCAATAATAGCAGTCTTTGGCCTGCTGAGATTGGCATTTGGTGGTGGTGGGGTTGGAGACAATAATTTATCGAGCACCCATCGGATGAGCTGGTAGGCAGAGAGAATGGAATTGGTGAGGAAACGTTGTATGGCATATTGGACAGCCATAGTGGAGTCAATTGAGGCATTCGACAAGTTTAGACAGATTACGAGTGGCCGTGCTCCTTAAAAGGTGTTTTGGGAGCTGACGGGTGCAGTGACATCACTTAGCAGTGCGTCTTGCGGCCGCATCATAGTGAAGCATGTGAAAGTTGAACGTAACAAACAATGTGTAACGTGCAATTGAAAGGGAAACAAAGCACGGAGAAATTAGGAGTATGGGGAGGAAAACCATGCAGAATAGAATCAATCACCCTTCTCAGACCTTGAAGGAGAGTGTTGAGAGCTTCGGGGCGCGGAGCGTTGGACTGGCTGTTCCTGAACCATGCAGCGAACCAATGGTCGAAGCTGTCGGAGCCTGAGCTTCAATTTACGACCAGCGCAACCGCCATCTCCACCGCCGCCACGAATCCGACGCCTACCACTCCGCAAGCCTGGCCGGATGTCCCTCCACGACGAAGAGCCTTTTCGCTGACCACCGACGAGCAATGTCTAGATATCCTCAATGATCCAACCCAAACCTTCCCTCCACGCCTAGCCTGGCATGTTATCCATAAGCTCTTCAACCGCGTCAAGCAACGAGTAATTCCCCATTCTGAGGACTACGATATTCTCTCTGTCCTCTGCGCCCCGCTAGCTGAAGTCGTCTACAACTCGAAGTTAGAACTTATCCAGAATCAAAAAGCACGACGCTCAGAGGAGCGTCCCGCGATTGCATCAACGATGCAATCTAGTTCTACTCTAGTCCTCGATAAGTTTCTCGAAGAAACCAACAATATCCTTCTCGACAAGAATGGCGAAAAATTACAGAGCTACTTAGTTATCGAGCCACCATTCAACGATCCATACAATACCATGATTGCACAGATACGCCAAGCTTTTCCGAAAGGCAGCGAAGATGCGCTGGAAGAGAAGTGCAATCGGAAGTTAACCGCAGCGCAAGAGGATTCGGACGGCTCATCTTGGGCGGCATTTGTGAAGTTTATTGCCAATTATTTCGTCTTTATACGAGATGTTGATGCGGGGAATTTGCTGGATACCTACAATTTGCTCAGTGAACTCCAACAGTATGTGAGAGAAGGAGCAGAATTAATGCATAGAAAGTCACCATTTCAATTACTTCAATCCAGCTTTGCATCTACTAGGAAACTCATCATCGTGTCCTAGGGTTTCTTAAAACCATGGCGATTTCTGGGGTAGCTCTTGGCTAAAGACTGCAAAAGCCTCCCAGAGGACGATTTTATGCATCAAATCCGCTCCATATTTCTATTGCACCTGTCTGGTAGTCCTCTAGTATAGCTATAGAGCTGACTAATATATCGTAGGAAATGCAACAGCGCGCTCACGCATCCTACCAATGGTGTCATCATTCTCCCTACTGTAATTTCCTATGCCCGTATGTTCGCTCGCCTCGCCATTGGTCTTGACAAGAGACCTGAGCTTATTGCTCATTTGGTAAGAAAGGCATCATTCGAGGATGATGGTGCAAGAGAGACACTTCCAGAACGAGCAGCAAACATACTTCGGCAAGCATTTGTAACTTGCTTGAACGATCGAACCCCTACTGCATCAGGAACTAGAGGCGGTAAACCCGATGGGAAAAAATCCGGTATCTACAAAATTGCGAATCTCTGCTTAAAGATTCTCTTTCAGGTCAGAAATCAGGTGTACTCCATCAGACATGTTCGAGTGTTGATGCATTACAGTGCAATAAAAGCCGCAATGGCGAGCAAATATTTACCAATATTTACAATCAATCACCTCCTCTATCCATATACCCAGCTTCTGAACGGGTCACATATCTTTACTACCTCGGACGCTTCATGTTCGCTAGTAATCACTTCTATGCCGCGCAGCTCGCTCTTCAAGCAGCTTACGACCAATGTCTTGCAAGCCCCCAATGCTTACGCCAACTCCGCCTAATTCTCATATACCTAATTGCTTCCAACATAATCCTTGGCCGCTTTCCTTCAGAGTCCCTCTACCGACGATCGGAAGCTCAAGGCATCCGAGAACGCTTCAACCCCATCTGCCGCGCCATGGCTAGAGGTGACCTAGAATCCTTCCGCCGCCTTACAGACTCCAAGCACGAGCATGCTGATTGGTTCTTGCACTTCCGCATCTTCCTCCAAATCGAGAACCGCTGCGAAGTCATAGTTTGGCGCTCCCTATTCCGCCGCACCTTTCTCCTCGCCGGCGTCCAAGGCGACGCGAACTCCCGCCGCGCACCGACACTCGATCTTCACGATGTCTTGGCTCTGTTCACCTATCTGGAGAAGCGTGCCATGATGCCGCTCTCTCAGCTCGATGGCGGGCCTGGCCGCCGCCACACGAACTGGATCTTCATGTCGCAGGACCCGCCTCCCAGTGCTGCATACATTGATCCAGATTTCGAGGGCTGTGAAGACTTTGAGCCCGAGATCTTGCTACCAACCATTCTGGGCATGGAGAGTATATGCTCCTCTCTTATCAATCAAGGCCTATTGAATGGATTCATCTCGCACAAGCTGCGCCGGTTTGCAATTCAGGGCGCGAAGAGAAAGGGCGCGCTGGCTGCTGGCTTTCCTAATGTATGGGAAGTCATCAAGTCACGATCTGACGATGAGGTACCTGGTTGGAAGAAAGATGTGTCGCAGGGAGGAGCTGTTGCGGGTGGATTTGGGCCGGGCATGGTTGTCAATTTGAGCGGTGCGAGGCCGGTTGGGGCCGCCGCATTTGATTGATACGGACAGTTTGGAAAATTGAGGTTGGTTATTATCGGGGCTGCATTTATTCGGTGGTGGCGACTGAATCATGACCTGAAAAAAAGTTGTATGTGCGCATCTTCGTAGATTTTAAACTAAAACCGACCGACCACTTATATCTAACTTCTTATAAAATAGAGCTATAATATCGCCGCAATAGAGGCGATAGAGAAGATAAAGAGCTTTTAGCTCGTGGTATTTTAGTAATAACTAGACGTAGAGAAGTATATAAGATATAGCAGTAAGGCAAGATTACGATAGGATTTTAAAACTAGACCAACGACCTATATCTAACTTCTTATATAATAAAGTTACGACCTATACATCCTTAGGGCAATGGGCTTCCCAGAATGGATCATTCAATTTGTTCAAGGATTTACAGGCCAGAAAGAAACATCACTGGTCTTTAGCGGATACCAGAGCCCCCCTATCGCAGTCGCAACAGGAATACCACAAGGATCACCTCTGTCGCCTATACTCTTCCTCTTCTTTGTAAGCAACCTGCTTAACACCTTTAAGGAAGGGGCGACCTAGGGGATAGGCTTCGTTGATGACACAAACCTAATTACATATAGGCCAACAGCCGCAGAGAACTGCAGGACACTAGAGAAAGCCCATAACACCTATATAGAATGGGCAAGACGATATAGAGTCCAATTCTCACCAGAGAAATACTAGCTAATCTATTTTATAAAAAAATATAACTAATCTATAGATTTTTAGCATACAATCCATATCTAAGGCTTTGGGGGTTAACCGGTTTAAGGCCTAAGGGTATTAGGAGTATGGGTAGACAGTAAGCTCTAGTAGAGCGTATATACGGCGTAAGCGGCCCGTAAGGGCCAAGCACAGTATATCGCCATATCCAGGATCGTTAATTCTACATAGGGTCCATGCTTCTAGAGGTTACGCCTACTATATATAGCAGTTGTCCGGCTAACCATAACGTATAGATCTAGCATTTAGGCCACTAGAGAAACTAAAAAAGGCCCCCCTAAATTACTTCTTAAACTACTTCAAAAGGTCCAAATAGCCTGCCTTAGGAGTATAACAGGCGGGTATAAGCAAACAGCCACAGTACTGCTTAAGAAGGAAGCCAATATTCCCCCCCTATAACTATATATTAAAGCTAATGCAATATAAAGGGTGTAAAAGGAACGCAACTCTAATGTTATAAAGTATATTAAGACACGCCTAAATAAACTATAGAGGGACCCTAGGGTGCCCTATAGGAGAAGGAACCAACAACCCTAAAGTAGGGAAGATATATTAGGAAAACAGGTAGAGAAAGCAGAAGAAGAATAATACAGCGCTAGGGCCCAGGCCTATATAGAGGAGGAAGGGAAACGCATAAGAGGCTAGTAAAGATAATAGTAAGGGAAAGAAAGAAGCTAAAGTAGAGTATAAAAGAGTACTAGAAAACCATCTACCGTAATATAATACTGGTTAGACCAACGCTAGAGAGACAAATAGGAGTTAAAGGTATAGAGGTAGACTTAGGCAAGGGAAACCTAAGCCGTAGTATAGGTAATACTATAGGGGGTAAATACCTAAGGGCTCCAAGAGGGCCTAATAAAGGCGGAAAATACAATAGCAACACTTTTAAGGATAGGAATAATAGGACTAAAAGATTGGCTTTACTAGGTAGGTATCCTAGTAGGTAGCCTAAGGTATAAATATAGCTAGCTAAGACAAACACTAAAATATATAATACTATTATGCCCCTTATATACCGGCTAAAAAGCAATGCTCTTAGCAGCTAGTATAGAAAACTATAATATACTACTCTTAACATAGAAAGGCCTTAAGGCGGCTACCTAGTGGCTTATTAGCTAAAATGTGCTAGACCAGTTCCAGGTTACAAAGGAAATAACAATAAAAGGTAAAGGGGCGAGTAATAGGCGCCCCCTAATAACTCTATAGGAGTAGAGTATAGTGTGTAATACTAGCGCATTTATAGGTTTGTTACGGCAGTAGTAGTTCCCAAAGAGGTTAAAAAGTAAGGTAGTAGAGCACTACTGGTAACTTGCAGGCAACTTGCAAGTGAGCCCTAAAAGGCAGGGAGACGGATTATAGGGTTTTCTTAAATAGAGTTTTCTCCCTATATATATATAAGGAGTAGTCCGCGTGGGCCCAATAGGGATCCAAATCGGACGTTAAGCAATGAATAATAATAATAAAGTTACGATATTACTATAACGTAGAGGCAGTAGAGAAGATAAAGAGCTTTTAGCTTGGAGTATTTTAGAGATAATTAGACATAGAGAAGTATATAAGGTATGGCAGTAAGGCAAAATTGCGATAAAACTAGACTAACGAGTTTTGGATAAAAAGCGATCGACTGCCTATATCTATGGCTGCGATGTCGTTATTTAATACAATAGATAGAGAAGCTAATGTGTTCTACGAACACCAGTCACTCGCGAACCCCAAAAACCACCAAAAATCAGAAAAACTGCACCCTGATATCTTAACAATGGCTTAATAATAAATTCCGAAATTTTATAATTAGTCTTTTATGCCTACATTAAGACTTTTAATAAAATTCTAGCGTAATAAGCCTGCCCGTTATTAAAATATCGGGTTTTGGCCCCCAATTTTAAGCTAAATTGTAATATCTTTAAAGCTATTTAATAGATTACTTTTTAATAAGAGGTTTAAAATAGGTATAAAATAGGTATAAAAGGCTAAATATAAAATTTCGGAATTTATTATTAAGCCATTGTTAAGATATCAGGGTGCAGTTTTTCCGATTTTTGGTGGTTTTTGGGGTTCACGAGTGACTGGTGTTCGTGAGTGAGTGGTAGAACACGTTAAAGAACTCGTGCCTGGCATCTTGCCAGTCATTCGCTTACCTTTTGCAGGTTTATGCAATGGCTGAGTGGTGCGGAGCTTGTCACAAACTCCTACCTCGTAGCATTTTTATAATAACTAGACGTTATAAAAGGGTCGAGGTACGACAGTAAAAAAGGTGGTTTTCAGTATATTTTAACGCTCTGTTACCACCAAAACGAGGCCCATAAGCTCTAGGACTCTCGGGGAGAAATGCCTCTTGGTATAATGTAACTGGTTCGGAACTTTACAGGACTAGGGTATGGTAATTTTATTGGCTCAGGAGTTTGGAGAAGTCCACAAGAATGGCACTAGATCCTTGGCGTCACGCCGTGGCGGGTTTTCTCCCCGGGTCTTAAGGAGCACTCACATGGGGCAACAACCTGCATTCCCACCTTTCCCCTTTCCGGCGTTATTCGACTGGGCCGACCACACGCCACGTCAAGCGAACTTGGAAATAAGCTGCACGGCCAGGTGGTTGCACCGTGTGGAGCGGAGCAGTGATATCCCACGATTAAAACATAATGGACCTACGTGGTCAACCTTTTAACATGGAGGACATGCTCCTTTCTCACTGCCGCACAGCGAGAGAAATTCCAGCAGCGAACATTGTTAATGACCGTTGCTCAACGCAGTTTCAGTGTTCATCGCATCGGAGTAGTAAGTGTCTCTCGAGCCAGCAGGTTTCCAAATGGCTAAGAAAAGCATTCTAACCTCAATCGTAGCAGGGCGGGTCAGTGGTGCAATTGCAGAGCATGCTGATACATCGTCACATTCCCTAGCTTTCGATAAAGTCAGCCTCAATTTAAGTTGTCCCGAAGTCAGGCATTGGTCCATAGGCGCTTCCAACTACAAAGCTTACTAGCATTACAAGCCCAAAGGAGGAAGAGGATAAGACAAGGTGGTGTCGAGGCGGGCTTAGGGACGTAATGTTATCTCAATCTGGGTCAAGCCGGCGGGATTGGCCTAGTAGAGACTGTCACCATGTGGATTTCGACGCAAATGAGCCAATACCTTTAAAAAAGGAGGAGTATCTTGGCCATGGCACTTTTGGAAATGTCTATAAAACGATTTGCAAAGGAGTACCCTTGGCATGGAAAGAAAGACGCTGTCGAAGAACTATTGGAGCTCAAGAGCTCAAGGAAATCTGGAACTTGAGGAAACTAAACCATCAGCACATTGTCAAGCTGGCTGGCTCATATACTCACCGTCTGACCTTGGGTCTTTTGATATATCCTGTAGCTGTATGCACGCTCAACACGTTCTTTGAGGATATGGATGTTTTCAAGACCGCAAAGACAAACGATGACATCAAAGCACGCGACCCAGAACCAATCTACCGCTTCAGCCAGTTAGGTATTGACACGACGAGCTGTTCGATTGCGCGGGACTCTGCCGGAAAATGGTTGTTTCGGTGCTTTGGATGCCTTGCTGGAACTCTCGCATACCTTCATAGTGAAGACATTAAGATCAAGCACAAGGACCTCAAACCGTCAAATTTCCTCCTTACTGCAACTGGTATATGGATAGCAGATTTTGGTACCTCAACGGACTTTTCAACTCTAACGGGAAGTGAAACTGATAACAACGAACGTGGTACTGCTCGATACTTTGCTCCGGAGGTTGCAAATAGAGATGGAAGTGGCCGTGCGGCAGATGTGTTCTCCCTCGGTTGCATTTTCCTGGAGATGTTTTGTTCTTGTACCTTATCCGATACTCTGACAGACAGCCTTAAACGCCTTCACCCTGTAAAAGACTCCAATGGTTCCCACTTCCAAGCTAATATCGAACACATTCACAATCGCCTTGTCCCTTCAGTCGTTTCCAGCATTCGCGGGAGGGTCCAGCAGCACTTGTTGTTAGAAATAAAACATATGCTTTCTGCCGACCCAAAGGCGCGACCTACAGCCGCTGAACTCAAAACACATTTGGGACTTATTGATGGCTTTAGGAGGAAGAATACGCTTGACTGGAAAGACTGGCCAATTCACGGAGCATGTTGCCTCCCCGTACAAGCTAAGAAAAGGCGTTTGCATGAGAACGGTCGGCAGGTTGAAGAGCTAAGGAGGCAATTATACGAGAGTGAACAGCAGGTCAAGGAGCTGGGAGAGCGGTTGTACAAGACAGATCAGCAGGTTAGGTTGCTATCAACAGCAGGCTCCCGCGCTTGGAGGGATTTATCATCCATTTCTTCTATGAGTCCATTGAATCCGGGCATGTCTCGCACTCAGTCTGCACCATGGCCTAACTATACACCACTTCCTCCAATTGACCCACATGGGTTCAATTGGCCCCTCTCTTCGGATGAGGCTCATCATCTCGAACAACAAGATAACCTTGAATCTGACGAGGATGAACAGCAAAAAATTTTGGACGGGGCAGAGCTTTCGCCAGGGATGCAAAGCGATGGGGATTGGCCTATGCTTCATATGAGGACAAGTGATGCGTCTAGAATCGGCATTGGCCAATCATCCCCAGAAAATCGACTACCACCATACTTAGCAAAATCAGTTTCCAATGGATTTGCTACTGCTGCCTCACAGAGTAATCGATCTTCCACTTCATCGCATCATCTTGTGCTGCTAAGGGAACCGCATGCCCGACCGTTTTCCTTCCCAAACAATCACAATGACGGTTTAAACGCAACACACGATTCTCCACCAGGTCGCCCTACAGTCTTTCTGGCGGAAGGCAACAACAATAACCCTTATCGTAATCGCATGGGCTCTGGGGTAGGTCCGACTTGAAGAAGTAAGATCTATGCAGTCCAGTATCTACTGCGTTAGAGGGCTCGACAAGTCTCTCCAGTTAGCTTTTCCAGCTTATGCACAGCTGAGAGGACATGTGAAGACAGTGTATTCTATCTCACAGATCTAAACAAAAAGATTGGCCTACTCCAATAACAACGCCTGGTATGGCGTTGGGGGATTCGGTCGCTAGGACTTTTCCGATGGAGACTTTGATATCAATATCGATCTATTAGCCATTCTTAGGATTCACGGCTACGAGCGTGGTTTAGAGATTGGAATAAATATTAACAACACTCCATCGAATTCCATGGCTTGGAACGAAGTTGGCACTAATGATGAGGGCGATGGAACGGACAAAGGGGGAGGGGTGGCGAAATCAATGTAAATTTCAGTTCCCAGCTGGTCGAGCAGAAGGGATGCACGATCCACGAGGGCAGCCCCACAGCTTTGAGTGAAAGCTGCGAGATATTAACTCTTCGGCCCGTTCAAGCTCGTGATTCTATTTTGGGTGAGGGCCGGGACTTAGATAACGACGGTATCAGCGCATTGAGACCCGGGCACACCGAAAGACTTAGCGGGACAACGTTCTTCAGCAGTGAATAAATCGGCTCGAATAAATTTTAATTTAGCTTTATTATAACTAAAACTTTGGCTGGTGTACAAGCTAAGGCCTTAGTATTTGTTGCCTAGCCTTAGAAGATCATTATGAAAAGACGCTGTGGATGAAAAGATACTGTGGACCAATGTCTCTGGTAGAACCTCACGGGAGCGTATCTCATTTGTTTTTGACTTCTCTATAGGAGAAGGCTTAGCCTTTGGGCTAGGGTCATTGTTATGGGGGGCAGTAGATTTTGCAATATAAGCAGCAAATAATAGAATCATCAGGTGTACCACGCCACCAGAGACATGGCCTGTTCCGAGCTGTCGAACTGGATCGGATTTCCTTACCACCATCTTAATACTGGCTTCAAGTCTAGAACCTTATGTCTCACTACCCCGACTGAATGACGACTACGTCGTCATTCTATTACGTCGAATGTCTCAATACCTGTTTCCATTATCTATTCCTGATTGAATGACATTCCAAAGAAAGGTGCACAACTTGCCGATTAATGGCGGCAAGGGCCTGAACAAAATATATTTCCAACCACCCGCCTCTCCCAGGCAAAACCGCACCTCTAAGTGTATAGACCAAAAAGACCCTTAAAATCGCCTCAACCGAAGACCTTGTTAAGTAGGCTGAATAGCGGAAGATAAGGGGACGGGCCACCTCAGTCGGTAACACCAGTAGTTCCACCTAATGGACAATTATTAAAGCTCCATCATGAGAATCTCCACGAATTTAGCAGGGCGGTAAAGGGGCTCAACCTATTATAATGAAGCAGTTCATTATCCTTCGATGAAGATAGCTATCAACACCAACCCTAGAAATAGTTAAGCATTTCCTGCCCCTTGGCTATGTATCCCCTACCGAAACCAACACCCCCACCAGCAGACAGCACCGTATATGAATATAGCTTTAGGCGATCCTTTCTCCTTGCACCACTAGAACGCACGGCAGGACCAGGAACAGCCTTGATGGTTATATTGCGCAACAGGGAGCCGCGGCATCAGAAGGTTCCGGCACAGTTAGGAGTGACCCACTTCTCAAACACTAGGTTTAGGGGAGACTTTGATAGTTAGTTTTGGTTGGGCCACAAGAAGGCTGGTATTATGCGACGCCGCGGCGGCTTTTCGGTGAACCTTGACATTCACGGCCGGTTGACAGGACGAGTGGTGTTTAGACTAAGCTAGTCTGTAGTTGAAGGTGTTCATATAGCGTGGGGGGTTGGAGCCTTGAGGATGGCTTTAAGGTGTCATCGCAGGTCTTGCATTAGATGGTAATGGTAGTGTAAGTGCCTTTATGAGAGACTTTCCGCTGAAGCTGGCAGTAGAGTTATGTCCCTTTCAGTCGTTTTATACATATCCAAAGATCTGGAATACATGTTCCTAACGACCTAGAATAACTTATTCTTAGAATAATCTCGATTTGGTTGTGTGGCATTTGAAAAGACTCGCCTTTTGATAAATCACAAATGTGGAACCACGAAACCAGAAATGTGTTTGCAAAAGTGCATGAAATTCGTACCTACAAACAGTACTATGCCCTGACTTCCCAAAGCCTAATCTTACCCTGCTCATTCGCAACAGCGAGTAAAGCCTCCGCCTCTTCCCTCTCCCCCCTGCCCCACGCCACAGCCGTAATCCTTCCTAACGGCGTATTCGATGTCGGCCAATTCTTGTATACCGTACAGCTAGGTAAATGCACCAACCTCATCGCATCGCGCTTCCAGCGACTCGCCATGGCAAGCAGCTGGCCGTCCGGAGAGAAAACCAGATGAGAAGTCGGCATCGTGAGATGGTCCAACGATCGCACAGGAGAAGGATTTGGAGGCACTCCGGAATTGTCATCATCTTCTGCGTCTGCCTTTGTGAGATTGGAGCTCCAGACTCTTCGATCATAGATATTAACGACTCCACTCGAACTCCCAAGCGCAACCCATCGATCGCCACCAATCCACCCATCTCTTCCACTTCGCCCACCCAGAGCTATGACGGTTGTGCCAATTGCGCCCTCATCCATCCATCTCGCAACTGTTCTTTGCTCATCGATACTCCATTCTGTGATCTCACCATTCTTGCCTGCAATCGTTAGACCTTTGCCATCGCCCCACCAAACAAAATCCGCAATTCCACCACGGCTCTCTATCCGTGCCTGGGCGACCCACTGGAGCGTGTAAGCATCAAGAATATTTATTACCCCTCCCCCTTTTCTTGCGGAGCCTTTGAGAGCCATGAATTTCCCGTTCGGAGAGATGGAAAAGTCTTCCATGCTTCGTTGCTCGTGCTGGTGGCCATATACGCGCGTAATCTTTTCAATGGAACCAGTGGTTAGATTCCAAATATGGAAGTAACGGCGGCGGGCGCTAAGGAATATGCGAGAGTCGGACGGTGAGGGGTGGAACACGGTGGTAGTCAGAGGAGTATGTTTTATGTGTAAGGAGGTGACGAGAGGATTTGGATGGGGAGGGTGGGGGTAGATGTGATGAAGGTACAACGTTGAGCTGGGTCCAGAGGATAACAGGAGTGGAAGATTTGGGTGGAAGGAAAGGGATGTGATCGCGGACTACGATTTTAGGATTAGTAATGATCTATGAGGGGTATAATTAGTAGATAGTTGCATACTGGTTGGGTCCCACTGATATCCTTCATTCGTTGTATATCCAAAACCTCAGGTTGAAGCTTCCTTCGCTTGTTTGGCCCAGTATTTGCTCCTCTTGTAAGAGTATCCGCATCCTTGAGCAGTTTAGCCAGAGGCTGAGCTGAAATATCATCGCTGTCAACGTCTATGTCGTCTCCAGATGTTGATTCCTCCTCCTCAGAGGCTACCACTTCTGAGTCTCGCCTTCGCTTTTTCTTTGCGGACTTTAATGCTGGAGGCTTTGCCCAATCTGGTGCTGGGTACAGCCGTTTGAACCTAAAGAAGTCAGCTTTGTGTTCACTGAAGATCTCCATACATAAACATACTGTTTCCGTAGCCGTCTCGTATACTCCTTGCCATTGATAATATCTTCCTCCTCTGTTCGTCTGAGTTTACGTAGTCGCGGTGCAGAGCCCAAAGAGACCAATATCCGCTCGTCATCACTGTCTTCCCACGCAGGTGGATTCTTCTTGAGGTCGGCGTCATCTTCGTCTTCGGATGTAGTTACAGGCACGAGCGCTTGCGGTGTTGCCCCAGAAGGTCCAGAGTCAACGAAGAAAAGCTACGAATAACTATAATTAGCTGAGGATCTTACTACTTCTACTTGGAGAGTGGTGTTCATACATCCGCATCCGCAACATCTTCAAGAGCACTGCCCTCCTCAGAAAATTCTTCTCCGTCCGACCCTCCGTCAAGTCTATTCGCTTCTAACGTGAACGATTTTATGCCTTCTCGAAACCCAATGCTGTCTCCGAACACCAATTTCTCCAGCTCTTCCTCTGTCGCATCTTTTTCAAGATCAACATCTTCATCTTCGGACGAAGCGACTTCAAGCTCGTAGTCTTCTTCTGGCTCTGGTTGTTTCTCCTCTTTAGGCTTTCGAGAGCGCTTGCGCGGTTGTTGCGGGGCCATCTTGGAACTATTGGCGGCGATGTAAAATCGATAGATAAATTTTTGGGTTCCCAAAGTTGCAGGGGTCAAATTTAAGCTTTTTGGTCGGCCCTTTCGACGCCGAGAGAACTCAACACCACAACGCTATCACGAAATTTATTAATCATAGGGAATGGTTCCAGAGGCCCCCCAACAGGCATTCAAGGCATTAAAACAGCTTTACTAGAGTACCAAAAGCCCGTCCGAGGCCCTAAATGTTGACAGCATAATTAAAATAAGCATCTAACGGCCTCACTAAACACATAACAGAACGCAAAGCGTATTAATTATACTGTGTTTCACAATTATGAATGATACATTAGCATTTCCTGTTGGCCGAGGCGAAATTAATGTAGCCAAGTAACCCATGGTATATAGAGAAGCCCGTGCAGTAATCTTCCAATGCCTTAATGGTACTGCTATTGGAGGTCGTAAGATAATCTTGGTCTTTTTCTAGATACTGTATTTCCTTTTAGATCTGATGCACTCCGTACCCCTCCCCTCCCCTTCTCGAACTCGACTGCCTAAGGTACTTAGGTATTCGGAATAATTACTCTCTTTCACTAGGAATTAAGGTCAACTTAGTAATGTATATTTTGACAAATTCAATAGCGCTTCGGTACGGCTCGTAAGTTGTTATAGCTGGTCTCCATGTTGAAATCCGCCGGGGCGGCCGGAAGTGGCGGTGGTCAGCACATGGTATTCCCCAATTTTTTGAGGGAAGTCATATTGAGAGCTTGCCGGGCGAACTTCAGACCAGAGGACGGAGACTTGGAGCCCGGGAACTTGGTCAATAGGGATCTCGGTATTTTCCATCTGCAGAAATATCAGCTTCTACCTAAATTGTATCATACCGATTGAACCTACGCTTCTCACTCTCCAACGTAATTGATCCTTCAAATACGGACCTACTACTTCTTCGTTCAGACTTCCTAGCTCTCCACTTGCCAGCTTTGCCTCGAGAGCAGCCGTCAGAGGAATAGCACCGTTTGCCCGGATATCATTGTCTGACTGGCCAACAGTCGTAGCTGAGAAGATGCCGTTTAGGCCCACGAAGCTTGGATCGCTGGACCAACTAGCCGGGCTTGTGGTACAATTGTCTCCTAGAAATACGAAGATGGAGAATGAGCCATTCAAGCAAAATTTATGCGCTTTAATATTGGTGATATATTCACGGCCCAATGAGTAAGATGGAGCTCCAGCAATAGCCCGTGGATACACACGCGAAGGTTCTGCCGTGGAGAGGCGGTCCCGCGCCTCACGATCAGATCTCCCGTAAAGGTCACTGACGTGCTGACGTTTCTGCCGAGAGGCGCTGGGACCATATAGAGTATTAATAGCAGCAATTAAGGCTGCGGCATCATTCCCGTTCTGAATCTCAGGATAAGTGTAGCCGAACGTGTCTGTAGAACGGACTAGATTAGACGTCCAGAAGTCGCCGTTTTCATTCATATGGAAGGGCGTAAGAGCTTAGGTCGATTAAATTAGAGATTGAGTTGACTTCAGAAAACACCTGGAAGCTTACGAGAAGATACATCCTCCACGCTCCCCGCTGGAATTGTGAAAGTGGCATAATTTTGTGCCATCGGCTCCACATAGCTGTTGGGGTACAATGACTGCCATATCGCGAAACACCGATCAATCATGCTGAATATACGTTAATCGTGCAGTTTGGAAGAGGGAGAGAGCCGTACGCATGATGTAACCAGAATATCGGATCAAAAGCGGCGTAAGGGACTTCGGACATATGACCACCACTACCCACAGTAACGTGGACGGTATCATGGACGGCTTCCAGGCTATCATCAATACTAGCATCGCTACTCATATCGAAGTAGTCCGTCTCCATCGTGAATATGTGATAGAGTCGGGACTGTAGATTTGCCCGGATCTGGTCCATCTGGTTCGCGACCAAATCGTTTCGACTTGCGGCATTAGCCTGCTGGGTACTTGGATCGCGGACTGTACCGGGCCAAACAGAGAATTGAGGTTCGCTCTGGGACCTATTAGTGTTTGCTCTGATGACTGATGTGATAGGCGATTGAACCACTAGCTCCTAGAACTTACATTGTCGTGTAAATCATTGTAGACGAGAGGGTGAAACCGGTAGGAATAAAGTGGGTTGCTGATGATGTTGGTACCATTAGGCATGACCACCTGGATAGTAGGACGTTGCAGACTGCTCGGCATCACGTCTTGTCCGGCTGGCTGAACCATAGCCCAATCCCAGTATGGCATACGCAAAGTGGACAAGGCATTCGTATACTGATCTTTAAGTGATCCTGCAGGGAATTCAGCTACGGCTTGACGACAATTGATGTAGAGGATTTCCTATATTGCATGAGTTGAGCCTAGTTTGGATTCATTAAGAAGGTTCTGACCTCAAAAAGGGCAAGATATGGCCTGTGCCAAGGAGGGAAAAGATTTGAATCATGGGTGCAATAACCCCCACTGCCACCATTTGCTTGCTGAACGCCATCCCATTCAATAAAGGGTCTTCCGTGAATACCTGAGGAACAACATAAATTAGCAGTTGCAGAACGTCTAGGCTGTTAGTAATAGATCTTTCAATGGGTCGGACGATTGGATCAACTCTTTGTATTCTTGCCGTAGCCAAGCTAACACCACTAACTTCCTTCGCATTATAAGATCGGAGAGATCACAATCTGTAGTAATGATAGAATGAATAATTATTCTCACCAGCAATTTGATAGTACGAAAGCGGGTCAGTCTGGTTCATCTGCTGAAACCGAATTAATCCAAGGAGGTAGACATTCCACTGATCTGCATTCTGCTCTAGTTGGCGGATTTCGAGACGTGGATGTATATTAGCGTCAGCCACGCCAGCCACGCCTAATACTGAGAAGTATGGTCCGCCATTACCAGCTGTTTGCGGTGTCCTTTTAGTATGCAAGTCTTCAACAACGTGTTTGCTCTGTTGAACATGGACTGGGCTGCCGCAGACTCTTGGGAGAATAAAGTATGAGGCAAATAGGAGTGAGATGATATTCATGAGAACCTCGGCTGGCATAATTGGAGATTCCTTGCAGAAGACGGGGAGCACGCGAGCTCGTGTGGCTATAGGTTGGCAAAGGGTTTTGTCTCAATGTCTCCAGGCACAAGTGAGCTCTGTCTAATCGAGATATAACGAGTGACAAGAGGATGAGGCAAGCTAAGAACCTGGTTCAATAGAATGTTTCCATACTGGTCGAAGAGAACGTGGAGAAGAGGCTAAGGTAAGTCTATAATATAGGTAACGAGAGAATACAAACAATATAGCTCACTGCGGCGGCAGACAAAGTGGAAGGAGGAGAGGAAGATGCATACCTAGCCAGGAACAGACCAATCCCGTCGGATGCCCCTCTGCATGCTAACTTTAGCTCTCTACCCGTCCCATTGGTTTTCTGGGTAATCGCCCATCGCGGCTTTTTGGTCAAAGCTAAACGTGCATAAAGCAAGGCTGACTTGGAGTGGCCGTTGCCACTCAATCTGTATTCGCGTCCAACCGCTGAAGTTCTCCTGAGCCAACGCAGCCGGCTCGTAAATTTAGACCAATTTTGCTTAGACCGTTGAAGCCATTCAGAGGCATTCAGACGAGCAGTAGACGACAGGCCAATGTTATCGCGATGGAAATGGAAGCCTGCCTTGATACAATGAGCGCCGGTCCGAAAGACAGGCAGGCTTCCTCTGGCGTGGTAAAGGGACCGTTTTCCAACCATGGTTGGACGTTGGCAGTGCAGTTCGTGCAACAAGCACCATTCTCAGATTTTCGCTAGCACGGATAAGAAAGTTGGCTCCATAACAGCGTCACGCCGAGTTATCATTGAAATATCCATATAAGAACAAATCAATCTCAAAGATTGATTCATTTAGATTCATATTATTCAGATCATCTGGGTCAGCAGTTGAATGAAAACTGATTAGCCACTGAAGCCACAATATCAACGGGCCCTTGAGCTCTCTATACTGGCGTTTGGTAAATTGTCACACAGCAGCATCCATGTCTAGTTCGATTCTTTTGGTTTCCGGCATCGCAGATAAACGGCCATGCTTTTGGGTTACAGGACGTTACATCAACCAGTGTTGAACGGCGTGGAGATGTAACCCTGCGTCTTTCGTAGTAATCTCTGTTACCGGAAACCATTGGTTTGGAGAGACAATAAATGCGACGAACTGTTGTGGTTCCGATAGACTCCGTCTGTGGGTGTCACCTGGCTAATAAGCCCAAATTCTAATTATACTAAATACCGCTGGTGTATAAAAGCGCAACCAATATAAACTTTCAACCACGCTACCTCAGGTTTCGCACAAGGAACCACCCACCTCCTCCTATGGTAAGATCGGAATGTTGGGTTTAGATCCTAGCACGCGCAGTGTTTTTTAGCATCGCCCATAGGTTGCTAAGAGAGCGTCCAATCACCCGCAAGGATATAACGCAAGGATAACGAAACCGTGGCTCTTCTGCCAGCTTGTCCCTGTGGCTTGCTTCACCATGAGAGAACTTTATTAACCACAAGCAGCATGTCAAACATACAAAATGTCATAGATCGAGTACAGACCCGAGAGATACAGAAGCAATTCCAATCGCCCTCGAAGGAATAAAATCCGTAAGATGTACTCCTAAAGTTACAACCTAGTCATCCCTAAGTACGCCATCAGCACCTTTAGTGAATCTCCGCTAGATAATATGTCGTAACGAAGAACCCAAACAAGACAATAGGTGCTAGGGGCACAACGTCCCAGTACTTCAAGCGCAAATCTAGGACAGAACTCTAGTATCTTGTGAGACTTTGCCCATGCAGAACGATGTGCCGGTGCTGCTGCAAGCGTCACGACGCGTCCATGGACAAAGCAATGATGCTTTATCGAGATGCTCACGCGTTCTCTCCATCGTCTGTCTCACCGTGATGTGTCTCAGTGCCGTGGAATGCATCCCCAAATGCTGAGTTGTCCAGGTCCAGGCCCAGGTCATCTCCTTCAGCAGTATAATCTGCCAGTGCATCTCCGGCGGTGTCTAGATTGTCGAAGCTTCCGAACTCTGCTGTGTCGAACATGCTAGGAGTAGCTCCAGAGTCCACGTTACTCGCTGGCGCTGCATCTGGATCAGTTGGCTCTGCTAAGGAATCTGCGCTAGCGGCTTTCGAAAGCTGTGCGCCGCTAATGTGCTCTTGGCCATCGTCAGTCTCATTGACCATAACCCAGTCTCCCTCACCGCCCTTGTCTCCTGTGTTAGATATGCCGGCCATGTCCACATCAAGATCCATAAGGTCATGAGCTCCACTTGAGCCCTCAAGATTGCCTTGCTCTTGATATGAGTTATTTTGCGAAGGATCTATGGCTCCAGTACCTGGAGTTCCAGCAGCGGAATGAACCTGGCTTTCTGGTTGTGATACCTGAGGAACGGAAAGGTTCGCGGCTGGTGTGGTAGTTAAACCGTATTGATCTAGTAAACTGGCAGCTGTGTTGTCAGCGTCCATAGCGCTCTCATCCAAAAACCCGTTGAGGCCTCCGTTATCTGTGTGTGCGCTGGATGGACCGGTGCCATTGCCGTTTACCTGCTGTGTCTGCTGAGCCTGCTCTTCAATATAACCACCTTTGTCCACACAAACTACATTTTTCTTTGAGCCGATCACCACGCCGAGTGACTCTTCAACCTCATGAACGATATCATCGGCTTTTTCGTCAGAGCTTGGCGTGCCGCTCCGGGCTCTGTCCTCATCTACAGTACCATCAAGAAGATGGGATGTGTCGGTACTGTCGCTTGAACCTCGCGCTGCTTCTCTCAGCCGTCGTTCAGCTTGAATGTATGTTTTGCTGCGCTTTAAGTCGGCCAATTTCTTGGCATGCTTGAGCCTCATTTTCTCAAGCTCGGCTTCTCCATTTCCCACGTAATCTGCAACCCGTTTCTCAAAGTCTTTCAGTTGTTCAGGCTCTAGCTTGTGATAACTCTTAGGTGTTGATGATTTATTGCCTGGAACAGACTCCGCACTAGGCGTATCCAGGAGACCGTCCGTAAGGGGTGCTAACTCTCCCACTAGACCTAATCCCAAGTCAACTGGTAGTATCTGGCCCGCAGCATACGGCGAAGAGAATATCTCTTCCATCCATTCATGATGTTGTGTATACCTCATCGCGCTGATTTCTCGAGGTGTGAGATGGTCAAGAAGATCTCCAAGGGCGGTGTTTTCCTCATCTTCGATGCTAGTATCGGCGCCTACCGCTGCTGGTGGTACTCCGACATGGGCAGACCCAGGCATTTGAGTTGGTGGAATCTGACGTTGACGTTTTGCAGGGGATGGTCCCACTCCAGGAACTTGGCTTTGTTGGTAGTATTGAGGCGGTCTAACGAGCCCACCCATTTGTTGCATTGGGTTGAAAACTGGCCTCTGCTGGCCTTGCACAGCAGGCATGGGACCACCACCAGAGAATTTTATTTCTGGCCAATTGCCTCGATCGCGAAGCATGAATTCCTTCCGAAGTAACTGTCCTTGCTTCTCGAGATAACTTCGCTCTTGCATAATCCTTTGGACTTCTTGAGGTACTTGAATCTGATTCGCTGGATACCTGTTGTTCGGCTCCGCCTGTGCGTAGTGAACTATCCAAAGGGAGGGATCATGCTGCATGTTTGCGCCGGGTGCTTTAGATATTATACGGTAACGGTGCCGAGAGTGTACAGCAATTTGTTCAAAGCCGAAACGGTATCCACTCCTATGGACGAGGATCTCTAGTGTCTATATGTTGTCAACGCTAGCCCTGAAATTGTGTAAGAATTCACTTACGTAGCCTTTTATTTCCATTGTGTATGTAGCCTCTGGATCGGCCCAAATATATCCATCACTCGCAAACCTAGATTGCATCACGGGCGGCTGCCAGGTGAGTAGCACTGTCCCATCTTGGGGAGGCACTTGAAAATACATCCAAGCTACGGAGGCGGCATCATTGACGATTTTTGGAGCGTTGAGGAGGTAGTCAAATGCGGTCGGCGGTTGTAGTGTGGCTAGATGGGGAAATCGATATGAAGATACCAAATGGACATGCGGTAACTATCCAGATCAGCTTTCTTCAGCTTTGAAAACTGGCTTGCATGCTGTAGCACTCACGACAAACTGTGGGACTAGAGCCGCTGGGGATTCTTGAACGTTCATGGCTGACAATTTGGCGATGTGCGCTCGCTTCACAGGCTCCAAAGATTCCTGCGACAGTAATGCCCTAATCCACAATGAGAGGGTAGATTGGGCGCAGGAGCTTTGATGGATTGGCGTTTCTGGTCGCGTTTGGATCACCAGGTCGCGAAGGCCTTCGGAACAAGGCTCGGGAAAATAGTAATTCCAGGGTTTGGAGATTTCATGGCTCAGAGTTACCTCAGCAACCTCATTACCTCAGCAAGCTCAATTAGCGGACGTACGTATATCCGCAAGCGGATATCGCTAACCTTTTTTGTCAAAAGTTGATTCTATTGAACATTTAGTATCAACGCTAAGAGCAGTTACCTTCTTTAGCAAAATTGTTATAGCTACCCACGTAAGATCTAGGGCTGCATATAGGCTTAAAATAATCGCAAGAACCAGATCTATTAGCGATAGAATTTTGGCTCTTATACGTATGCTTGTTATGACGTTATGCTTGTTATACGCATGCTCGTTACTAATTCTGCAATCCTTAATAACGACTTTTTTTTTGTAAAGATAAGCACGGTTCTGCGGGGTTATGAGCTAATCCAGACCCGATATTTATAAAATATTGGGTCGTCTCTCTAATCAATCAACTTTTAGTAGTATTTTAAGCCGTTATGGTTAAGCAATTTAACCGCGAGTATGGGGAAAGTCGTAGATGCTGCTGGAGCGCGTAATAAACGTTGGAAAAGTGCCTCAGACGTGATTCAGGTGGTGCAGCGCAAATGTAGTTAGTCAGCTTGCGGACCGATTGAAAATCCGCACCAACGGAATCACGTCTGAGCCTGCTGAGGTAAGGCTCAGAGTTGAGCGACCAAACAAACGACTTGTTATAAGTCCTGCATTTCTGTATAACAAGATTCATACATGCCTCAACAGAGACAAGTGAATATATTGTATCGGATAAATAACTGTTTAGTCTTCCATAAACGCCTATCCATGCACCACTTCCACAGAGACAGATCTGCTTAGCCGGAATTACTCAGTCAAGAGCCCATCTGCAAAAGTTATAAAAAAACTCTCCCGGGCCAAGGTTTGCTTTGGGACCGTAGCGACACAAATATGTCTAGCCACCTGTAATACGCCTTTCGAACTCTGCGGAACTAACGAAGCTTACGCTCAACCCAACATCCTGACTCCGCCCTTGTCCTTCTTCTGCTTCTTTTGCACACCGGCTCCAGTGGTGAGCCCACCACCTCCACCTCCTCCTCTACCATTCTTGCCGTGCTTCTTCTTGTCTGTTGGAACCACAGCCTTAATCTCAGTCGTGCTCCGCTTAATCGATACAGGGTGGCTACCAATATACTTGCCCTGCATTTCTTTCGCTGCATTGAAAAAGTCCTCAGAACTTGCGAAACTAACGAAACCGTACCCTTTGCTTTTGGTTGTTCGCTTGTCCCTCACAACACGAGCCTTCGTGACTGATGGATACTTGGCAAAAGCTTTGAGGAGAGATTCGTCAGTGACTTCTCCAGCTAAATTACCAATGAATAATCGAGGTTCTGATTCATTCCATTCAAGCAGACTGGGATCTTGCCATGATTTCCCACCTCCGCTGCGCACCACAGTCTTCTGTTTTCCATCCGCGCCTGCCACAATAGAAGCGACGCCAGTATCGGAGTCAACGGCTGAGTTCATGTCAATGGAATTAATTGGAGTTGAAGAGTTCGGGCGTCCCCCTAAGGGGATAGCATTTGCGCCTCCCGCAGACGCCGCACCTTCCCCTCGCCCACTCCTACTGAATGACTTCCCACCTGAGCTATCGTCTTTGCTCGCATAAGCACTCTGCCATTGTGCGATCTGTGCCTCGATCTCAGGATCATATACACCGTCTTTTCCAGCTCCGCGGCCGCGGCCGAGGGCACCGTTTGGATCCTGTCCGGGGACTGGAAATGGATTTAAGATTTGGGGTGGCGTGGGTTGGGCGTAGGTTTCACTACTTTGCTGCTGATAGTATGAGGGCTGCTGCTGGTAAGGATTTGATTGATACCCACCACCATTGTAGTTGGCCTGAGGGGCAGTAAAACCTGTTGGTGGCGCAGGAGCAGCAGACACAGTGGGAGAATGAGATCTCCAATTTTGATTTCCTCCTCCTACAGTACGCGGTTTGAACGCGGTGAAGGCGCTAGACGCCCCGGATGCCTTGCTTTCATTATTAGGATATCCCCTTGTGCCTGGAGCGCCGGCGCTAAACTTGGCAGTAGGGAGAGGATGCGCAGGCGGCGGTGGACGAGCGGGGAGAGATGGATGAGGCTGCGGCGTTGATGAAGAGCTGAGACCTGGAGGCGGCGGATAGGCCATGATGAACCTCTGCGCAAAACTCCCAAGTGCGTGATAACTTACGTGCCCTCAACCACGATCGCTGATTCGACGCGCCACCCAAGTGAAGCAACTGTGACTCAAGGAACTGATTAAAAAGGAGTAATAATGCCGCAAACACGGTTGCTGCAGGCCGTTGATGCTATGCAAACGGCTGACAATACCGCTGACGGAACAAGCGTGGGTGCTGCTGGCCGGCTCTTCGGGCTTTGATTTGGGCTATTGGGCGTTCTGTCGGCCCGGGCTTGCTGGGTTATAACTTGTACGGCGGGGCATTCACGCCGGGTGCGCAAACATGAGGGGACAAGAGTAGTTTGTGTTTTCCGCGGGCAGAAGAGCGGAAGTATTGGTCTCTGCGGCGCGTACGTCTGCTCCCCGACGCTCGAAGGCAGAAGCACAAGGCGCGGCGCCCGCTGCTTTCACTCTTTCTCCGTGGGGCCCATGGAATGCTCTGGGAGGCTTTGTAGGGATTAGCCCAGCCGTTCCCCTCCATTCATTGATGCACTTCATGCCCCACCCTTCCATCCACGCTACCAACACGAACAAACTCCAAACTCTTCCGGTCGCAAGCTAGAAAAAGACTTATCTACTTGCTCTCCCCAACTTCTTCCGCCAATTTCATCCATCATACACCACAAAATCCTCAATCTCACCAGTCTTGAAGATCGGCCTGCCCCACTACTACTCTCCCACCCCGCAGCTCATTCAACCTTCTAACAATTAATACCATGGCCGAAGAACCCGTGGGAGATTTCGGCCTCATCGGCCTCGCCGTACGTTTTCTCTTGCCATCCAAGCTTTGCAATGTGAATAGACACTGATGCAAGCTGCATAGGTTATGGGCCAGAATTTGATCCTCAATGCGTAAGCAGCGCCCCCCTCCCCTCCCCGGCCTATCCGTCCTCAATAAGCAAAACTAATCCAATCCAGTGCGGATCACGGCTTCACAGTATGTACCTTCCAGGCTCATGAGAACATTAGGCCTTTACTAAATAATTGAAACGGTCGTGGCCTTCAACAGAACGTAAGTGCTCTTTCGGCCCAAGACTTGAGATAGAAGTTGCTGACGGAGGCGGCAGGGTAGAAAAGGTTGACCGGTTCCTGGGAGATGGTGCGTCAAGAGTGGTAAATGATGTGGTAGCTAAACATAATCTAACAAAATTGTAGAGGCTAAAGGCAAATCCATCGTCGGCGCTCACTCGATCGAAGAGTTCGTCCAGAAGCTTAAGAAACCCCGAAGGATGATGATGCTCGTCATGGCTGGCAAACCAGTTGACGACTTCATCGAGCTACTCCTCACCAAGGGTGGGGTCGAGAAGGGTGATATCATCATCGATGGCGGCAACTCTCACTTCCCTGATACCAACCGCCGAACAAAATACCTAGCATCCAAGGGTATCCGCTTTGTCGGTTCTGGTGTTTCTGGTGGAGAAGAAGGCGCTCGATACGGACCAAGTATCATGCCAGGAGGAAAGTATGTATTGCAGTCTGCCTCAAAAGCGATGAAATGTTGACTGACCGGAATTGCAGCGAGGAAGCATGGCCATATATCAAGGACGTTCTCCAGAGTGTAAGCTAAATGCCACTCACCTAGTGACAAAAGAAGCTTCTAATAATCCTAGATCTCCGCAAAATCCGATGGCGAGGCTTGCTGTCAATGGGTTGGTGATGAAGGTGCCGGTCACTATGTCAAGATGGTTCACAATGGTATCGAATATGGTGATATGCAGCTGATCTGCGAGGTATGATTACAGAAATAGGGTCAAATGTTGGAATTCTCACATTCGGCGCAGGCCTACGACATTATGAAACGCGGCCTAGGTATGAAGGACAAGGAGATTGGAGATGTTTTCGCAAAATGGAACAAAGGTGTCCTCGACTCCTTCCTTATCGAAATTACTCGCGACATCATGTATAAGACCGACGACAAAGACGGAGTTCCAATTGTTGAGAAGATCCTCGACTCCGCTGGACAGAAGGGTACTGGAAAATGGACAGCCATCAACGCCTTGGATCTCGGTATGCCAGTCACTCTGATCGGAGAGGCCGTCTTTGCTCGATGCCTGAGTTCACTCAAGGCTGAGCGTGGACGTGGTGCGAACGTCCTCCAAGGACCCACTCCAAGCTTCTCTGGCGACAAAGAGAAGTTCCTAGAAAACTTAGAACAAGCTCTCTATGCCTCAAAGATCATCTCGTATGCTCAAGGCTTCATGCTGATTCAAAACGTAAGATATATTGCATCATATGCAAAGACAACAATTGGCTGACAATTGGAACAGGCCGCAAAGGAATACAAGTGGAAGCTTAACAAGCCCGAGATTGCACTCATGTGGCGTGGTGGTTGCATTATCCGCTCCGTCTTCCTTAAGGATATCACCAAGGCGTAAGCAAGACCAGATGGCTCCCTCGGACAGTAGTACTAACGTTGACACTATTGCAGTTATCGCAGCAATCCCGACCTAGAGAACCTTCTGTTTGATGATTTCTTCAATAAGGCTATCCACAAGGTAATGATTTACGAGTCTTCACTCTGAAATACCGTGGAACTAAATGATTCGGTAGGCGCAACCTGGCTGGAGAGACGTCGTTTCTAAGGGCGCTCTTTGGGGCATTCCCACACCGGCTTTCAGTACCGCCCTGAGCTTCTACGATGGTTACCGCTCCAAGGACTTGCCAGCAAATCTATTGCAGGCGCAAAGAGATTACTTCGGTGCTCACACTTTCAGGTAAGTATGGTAGAAGAGATTCAGGAGCTTCAATGCTAACCAAAAACAGAGTCAAGCCTGAATTCGCAAACGCGGATTATCCAGAAGGCAAGAACATCCACGTGAACTGGACCGGGAGAGGAGGAAATGTCTCGGCTTCCACTTACACGGCATAAAGAAGGTATTAGTATCGCGTCGGTGGGGTGCAGAATAGGCGGCAGCACGCATCAACTCACGGTAGCCAGGGTATGCCGAAGATTTGTAGTTCCCCATTAAAATAAGCATACATGGGTCAAGCAAATTGCAAGATTGACAGAATACTTTAACATCTCTAGGGAACTGAAGTGACGCGTGAAGAGGAAACATGAGTGACATGAACAAATTGAATTTGGCTCGCCCAGAATTCCTCTTCATTTTTGCGGCTCAGGTATCGACGGGCATTGGAAAGCGCAAGAACGGAAATAGGAGAGGGGTGTATAATTTGCTAAATCAGGTAAAGATCTGTTTGAGATGGCGTTGCAATTTCTGTGGGCCGCAGTAAGAGGCTGAAATCACCTGGGCCAGTGCTGCTAGTTGGGTTGGCGCTTCGCATCCTGGTCTTGTCCGAAGCGATCCCGCAACCACCACCGAAACTTGAGCTCACAAAGTGACGACGTGTGAGCTCTGGGCTCTTAGTTCACCTCACCCCTCTCCGCCTTCTGTTTCCTGTTCATTTTGCGCCTCTCTTCTTCCTTTTCTTGTCGCTCCTTTGCCCTAATTTCTTTGCTTGCATGTGTCCTCAGCGAACGGCCTGAGGGAATACTGGCGAGCATTGGTGAGCACAGGTGCAGAACAAGGTCGAACAGGTCTGCACAGGACAGACTAAAGTAGAGCGAAACATGGCTGACAGCAAGCGCAATTCCATTGCTGGAAAGATTGCGACGCCAAAGGTTGTCCCAAACAAGGATGTGATTGACTCAGATTCCATCTTGTACAAGGCAGTTGGTGCGCGGTAAGTTGACGCTATACGACCCACGTGAAAAGGTATCGGGTTAATATGGTATGATTATAGGGTGAAAGTGTCCTGCGCACCTCACAATAATGTCCTTGAAGGAATCCTCTTTACAACTTGCAACATTACGAACGCCATAGCTATCAACACGGCAACTCCTCCACCGAATCCTTCATCTGCCCTCGCAAACCAGCCGGGGGATTATCACATTATCCCCTTTGCCCATATCCTCAACATCGAGCTTTTGAGCGCCGGCGAGAGGGTCCCAGACTCAGGGCCTGGATTTGATGGCGCTCTCCCCAGCATCTCCAAAGTTGACCTGGAGGCTGTGAAGGCAAGAGAGGAAGCCACAATCCGTAAAATAAAGGAAAAAGATGCCATGAAGGGCCGTGGTGTATCAAAGGAAGCACAAGAGATTTTCGACGCGCTGGCACGAACGTATGTTCGGTATACGTGGTCTTCATACAATGATTACGCTAACGTTCTTTCTATCTAACAGACTGCCTACTCGTTGGCACGATACCTCGATTGTCGTGAACGACGCCGTCATTATCTCTAAGCCGTACACGCTTGAAGACTGCCGAGCGTCCGTGGACAATCAGAAGAGCCTACCCCACGTAAGGAAGATTCTTGAGAATTTTTTTGCACGCAAGAAGAACCCACAAGGCGCCAATAGACCTGCTGTCGCAACCCCCATAGCGCCGCGGAAGGGTGGATAAGAGGGAAGGGATGTGGAGGACAGGAAAGACATATCAAGCGGCTACGAGTAATAGAGAGCCGAGGCAAGGTCTAAGAGTGAGATTCTCCGGAGGCATTTTTTAGCGCATACTGGTTCGTCCAGTGTGGTCTTGGCTGTACTTAAAATTATCGTGCAGACTCCAGCGGCCATGGAAGGTCCGAGACTGATTTTCCAGAACTTTAATACCACTGGATGTCTCACGGTTAGAGCCATTGATTCTGAACTTTGAGCCGCCAGTATGTTGAGGTTTACAGATATACGTGAAGTTTCTCCCCTCCTACAAGCTCTTCTTCCCTTCTTTCTTTTTCACCCTTTCTTCCTCTTATTCTCCTTTTTCCTTTCTTCATTCTTCTTGTTCTTTTTCTTCTAATTTTCCTTCCCCTTCCCCTTCCCATCTCCCGCTATCTTATTCGTTTTCTTATCCACATCCAGCATTTTATAATACACCATAGCGCCCTCAATGACCGTCAAGAGTAAGTTCTTCGGCAGCTGCTGCGCCCGCTCAAGATCATGCTTGGACATTGGACGTCCATACTCGCACTCGCACGTTTGACCCGGCCGACCCCCAAAAGGCTTACGGGCCGTGTAATCGGACACGTGCCAGACGATACAGGCCTGCTTAGCATCGGCGACGCTCTTTTCGACAGTGATGTTGCCTTTGTAGGGCAGGTTGGACGTTAATTGTTGTGGTCAACGAGAAGGGGGAGTAGGGTAGATCCCCTCTTGCTGTGCAGTGCACTACAGCTGGTTGCGTTGGTGGTGGGGATGGTCAGAATGGGACCTTGGCGGCGGTATGAAGAGGGTTGGGAAAGCATATTCAGAGGGGTACGCGATGGGAAGGGCGTTGGAAAAACTGGTGAGTGCGAGTGCACTAAGGGTGGTGGTAGGAATGTGCATTTTGCAGATATTCTTTGCCTTTCGGTCTGACTTAAATACCCTGGGGCGTATAAACTATGGAGGTCAAATGCGTCAGATTCTCCGGTTTTCCTGAAGCCTTTATGAAGGCTGGGTTTAATGGGTAGGCATACAGATTTCGATGTTTTTTGAAGGCGTACTAGAGTAGCTGCTAGAATATTCGGCGATCTATTATTACTAGTGGTCTTGATAGTTGCTGAAGGTATTTTATTGCCATCGTCAAGACGAGGAAGATAATAATACCAGGGGCTACCAATACGAACCTTCAAGGGATATAGTATGCGTTAATTTTTCCCTATTTAACTGTAATTCCGCTAGGATATGTTAAAGTTCTCGCGCCGATCCAAATTTGAGTTCTACGTTAAAAGATTAAGAGCTACCGAACTAGTGATACAGATCGAACTTTAGCGCACTTTGACAGCCTCTACAGTGTCAAGATTAGTATTATTCTTTCAATACTGTAGTTGCGATGTTTCCTATTTTGGTAATCGTGTCAGATTACCAGTGCGGTCTTTTGGTCCTGGAACCCCCTTGGTGAGGATGTGTTGGTACTAGACGATGGTAGATGTCTAGGTTAAGAGTCTGAGCTATGTGTAACATAAGCATGCAAAGTTTTGGGAGTGTTGATATCTAGAGAATTAGGACGAGTGTAGTGTCTGGTAGGTCAGAGGAGCGGGTTACATGCAACGGTTGTGGTGTACCAGAGAGAGTCGTGTATGTGATAGTTACTGCTCTATCTGTTTTATTGGCCTTAAGCGGATTGTACACCTGACTGTTATTTAGCAATATACATTGTATATGGATTTGGGTAAGAACCTTTGAAATCAAATCAGAGGACCGATACTGTGGTTCGCTTAGAAGCTGCAGTTACGAAGGTTAATGTTCGCAGGATCAAGGAGTAAGGAGACAGTTACGTGTCACACACGAGAACCTCATATATGAATGGGCCTTGCCAAAAGAATAATATTCGGCTTTATATTGAGCCGTACCTGTGAAAATAGGTATAGTGAATCGCCATTGAGTTCAAACTCAGGGCAAGCAAAAGTAAACCAGATCAGTCCGTCTATGTTCTATAAGTAACCGAGGGTATTCCATTCCGTGTGCAAATCCCGGGAATCTTTCTATATCGCTTGCAAGTTCTCGTAAACGTGGGTCTCGTTTCAAGTAAACCGTTTTGGAAAAGCATTGTCGATGAGTGCTGTTGAAATCGCTACTTCGCGAATACGAACTCCTTTCCCTCCATACAGCTCCATAACTCCTCCACGACTTCTTTCTGGCCACTTGGAGCACCTCTAACTGCCAGGTACAATCGTCCTTCGAGGCTTGGGTCCCAGTCACCAGGGTTGGCCGATGCAACAAGGCCACCTGCCTCTTCCAGGATGGTCCAGCCGGCGCAGATGTCCCATATCCAGCAGCCACCCTCCCAGAATAAGTCCATCTGCCCGGCAGCGACATAGCAGAAATCTAGGGCCGCAGAGCCAGACGAGCGGATAGAGTGACACATGGCACCACCAACAGATTTAGCAGACAAGAGCTTCCGTGTCGTGTTGGTTCGAAGGTCCCAATTAGGCCCGCTGCGCTCGCTACCCCATTCTACGGCCACGAGACATCCGTTGAGGCCGGTTAGTGGATCTGGATTTTGACGAATGGGGAGCCGATGGACGGTGCCATTTGGTTTTTGAAGATAGGCACCCTGGCCCTTGATGGCGGTGTAGAGCTCCCGGCGGAACGGATTGAACACAACACCGACAACCGGTTTCCTTCCAACTGTAAGTGCGAGGGAGATTGCGGTGTTAGGAAAACCGTGGATGAAGTTGAGAGTCCCATCTATCGGATCACAGACGAAAGTTGGTGCATCGGTCAGCTTTTGGCTGACTTTGAAGGATTCCTCTCCGAGAAACTCGAAGTCCGGGTAGGCAGTATTGAGACAAGCCTTCACCATTGCCTCGACAGCCTTGTCGGTCGCTGTGACACGGTCACTTGAGTTCTTCTTGGTTTCAGAAGTGTCGACAGATGGGTCTGCGTTAAGCATCATCTCGCCGGCAGCCTGTGCGACCGATATCAGGGTATCTCGAATCTCAACTAGGTTTAGCTCCCCGATAAGGCACTCGACAAGGGCTTTGTCGAGATCCCGGAGGCTTGAGATAGAAGATGCTAGACTTGATGAGGCTGGTGTGCCTGCACTGCTAAAATCTGACATGGCGGGAGTTGAAGCGACCGAGGACATAGCCGATAGCGCCATTCTGTATAGTTTTGGGGGATTGAACAAAGTGGCTATTGACATTTGCTAAGACCGCTGCCGACGGTAAAAGGTGAGTCTGGGCTGGTGAGCCAAATTTAGGGAGGGAGGACTCTTAATGTTGGTGGGCCCAAGTGAAACGGACAGGGGTCAACAGAAGGTGAATGGAGCAGAAATTGTTGAACGACACAGCAGGAAACTGAGAATCAAGATGAATGTTAGAGGCAAAGAAACAACCCCTTGAGGGGCTAGGCCCTTTTAAAGGAAATCCACAGCTCCCTTAGTTGATAGTGGTCGCGCAGCGTAGTGAGGTTATGCACAGCGCGACAGGGCGAATCTTGGAACCGGCAGCGCTCGCGCATACGGCTACTGGGTTTTTCAGCAGGGCTCCCTTACCTTGATATGGGTTGTGGCAGTTCGTGAACAAAGATGAGCTAGCTGGACGCCGATTCTTTATGCCCGTGAAAGAGTTTAAAAGGCGCAGATTGCTAGCTGGCTTGGAATGTCACGCCCGGAACCTCGGTAATCAACCGCAGTGACTTATTAGGGCCACGAGTCAACGGCCAGGAGCCAGAGCACATGGAAGCTCGATGGGGGAGTCTTAGGCGGAGGAGCAGAAAAGTTCGTGATTCGGCTGCAGTCGACGCGCTGCTCACAAAAAGCTTGTATAACTCGCTCACCCAAACTCTGCTCCTAAACCTCCTATCCAGGGCTCCAGTTCTGACTGAGCACGTATCCCTACGACACTTGCAGTAGAGATATTGGCCACTCCGATTAGTTCCGAGAATAACCAGCTCGGCGTTGATAGCACTTGAGTCATTCTTGTTGAACTCGGTCCCGCCAGTGAGGAGAGCGGATCGTCGGTGTGGACTGTTGATATCTGCGGTATCCAGTACCAAAAATCCCTCCTGAAGAACGGCGACACCAAAGGGACATCATCCAGGATAGTGGAGAGATTGTCGTATTATGATACGCCTCTAGCATATCACCCTAGGATCCCCAGCTGCGACAGATCCCATTTGAAGCACGGTATGACTCCCGCGCGATGCCATTGGAATGTGTCCAACATCTTCAGGGCTGTCAGTTACGAGAAACTATTACTGGCCGTTCTTCGCCTACACGTGGCGTAGAAAAACAACTATCGTAAGCTTGGCTCCTCCTAAATGCTCCAACTTCATCGTGGTATAATGGAGTTTGACAGAAAACGGCGAGTTTCCACGGATGCCAGAAAACAACTATATGCTAAAGGACGTACACGTAACAATCATCTCCAGGAAGACGGCCTTATGTTCATGCCGGTCTATTTAATATAAGTTGCTCGCTTTTCACGTGTTTCTCAACTGTATTAGCCCAATGAAACCCCACCACATTCAGCAACAAAATTGCGTTCGCGGCGAGGTGATGAGCATTTCGCAACCATCCGGATTCTCGCTGCTCACATTTCATCCGATGAACTCTACGGACGAAATTAGCCATGGCAAAGCAGAACGGCATGCGAGACAGCTTACCGCCCGAATAACCAGACGCACCCTCTTTCAGATCACACCATTGAACTGCCACCCCCAGACACAATCCCCTCTTTTCAGCATTCTTCCACCGGAACTTCGGAATCAAATATTTGAATTGGCGGTTTCTCAATTTGAAGACCGTACGAAGCCGTTTCCAGAGAATGCTTTTTGGTATCGTCCGGATCACCATTATGAGCTTCGTACAGAAACGTCGCTACTGCGGACTTGCCGGCTCATCTACTACGAGACTAGCGTATTCCCTATGCGGAGTGCCACTCACCATTTTTATTATAATCGCGGGCCAAAAGACTTGCCGGTTGATAATTATCTTCATCATCTTGCGCGTAAAGAACAAGATAATTTATATCATCTGCATTTCTTCGCTAGCGCAGCTAGCTGGGACTTTGAGTATCTTCGGAAACTCCTGTATCTGCCTTTCAAGAAAGTTACGTTGTCTTTACGCCACAGCGACTGGCTCGGCTGGAAAAGCGACGCTAAGCTCTGGCTCGGTAACATAAACCACGAGTTGCTTCTTCCTCATTCTTGCCAGGAATTTATCCTGGAGCTCGAGACGCTCCAACAAAAGAAGCGTCAACTGGACGAGATTGTTCAACGTGCTGTAACCTGGGAGTTCCAGGCGGATGATGGAGCAATGTTCATTTGCGAAACTGATCGACTTGTGACATCATCTTGGACAGGACGTTCTGATCTTAATGATATTCATTGGGGGGTTCACGGTCCTGGACCAACCATTAGCTATCATATTGTCAAACTTGGATGGCGACCGGGCAAACTGGTCGTCACGGACAATCCGGAGCAGTTGAGTAGGTCTTGATGAATGCTGATCTTTGAAACAGCCTTTGTGTTGATGTTCCTGGCAGGAAACGAATTGCGTGCGAGATTTCGAATCTTTAAGGGATGAGTGTGTCAAGTAGAACACAAGAGGTTCCATGTCGGAGGAGTATGGAGTGTCTTGTGCCAACTGCATGTAGGAAATGCGACATCTAGGGTACCAATAAAACCACGGCACGTCATCAAGAACACATAAAACTTCATAAAGCAACCGATTTCATTGCAGCACCTTAATCTTAGCAATATCCTAACTCCATTTATTAATGCAGTTTTTGCGAGTTTCCACGAATTTCCCATGGCGGGCTTGGACGTGATAGGGCCAAGCTTACTCATCTTCTCCACCTACTTGCCATTGAAGGCCGGAAGGAGAATACACCTCATCAAAAACATATCAGTTTACGTATGAATCCATAGGGAGCAATCCATGCGGACGGAGCTATTAAAGGCAAGAAACCTTAAGCAACTCATTTCCACCCTAGCATTCGGACCACGTTCTCTAGAAACTATCACTGATTATGTATCTTTGCATGTGAAGCTTATAGATTGCCTCGAAAACTGTATTTGAGTGTTTATCAAATTTGTCTAGCAACGCTAGAAATTCCGAGCTTCCTTTTCTACATAAATACGTTCATTATTGTAAAGTAGGTCTTTAGCACATATCACATACTTTGGATTACAATCAATTTCTTCGAGAAGCTATCCTTCAAGGAGCTGGAGGTTGGTGGGTATGTACTTAGCTCACTCACTATTCTTTTCTTTTTCCACAGTATCCAGAATTCTCTTCGTAATCCTGTCCCTCTCCGCTAAGTCAACAACCCCATACTGCTCTTTCGCCTGCCGAAAGATGTTCTCTTCCCATACCTCACCCACGTTCACCTTCCCAATGTCATCCCAGCATTTCTGTACTGTTCCTCCAATATTTTTGAAGAAGCCCTCAAGTCCTCCCGCCCCACCACCTGCATGATAACTCTTAAATGGCCCCGCAATGGTCCATCGCGGTCCCATGCTTGTTTCCACAACCCTATCAAGTTCTTCTACGTTCACAACCCCCTCGTTTACTAAATGGATACTTTCGCGAAGAAGCGCAAAAGCCAGCCTATTCGCTACAAATCCTGTCATCTCCTTCTTCAGAAGAATGGGGACGCGCCCTCTTGTGCGCCAAAATTCTTGTGTCCGTGCTAAGACATCAGCGGATGTCTGTGGGGATGGTACGAGCTCTAGTAATGGCATTATGTGCGGTGGATTGTACGGATGAACCTTGTATTGCCTGTGAATAGGCGCTTGAAGGTGATATGCTTATGGGCTTACGCACGACTAGCAGGCGCGTCTTATCCTGCATATCCGCTATCTGCCGTGAAGCGGGAATGCCTGAGGTGCTACTCCATAACAATGTATCCTGAGGAGCGTGCTTTTCTACTTCCGCCCAAATGCTCTTCTTAAACGGTAGATTCTCGGGGCCACTCTCTTGGATTATAGAGGCATTACGAACAGCATCGGGGAGCGAGTTGCTCAAGGTGACATAGGAGATTGGGGCATCTGGGAAGAACTTAGGCAGAGTAGAGCGAACATATTCTTCGAGGTCAGGCCTAGTGTCAAGGATCGTCAGCTGAGATGGTGAGGAGAGGTGTGAGAGATGGAACGCAGCGAAAGAGAGGCCAATCGTGCCTGCGCCAATTAGCGTAATGCGAATGTCGTTTCCTTGGTGGCCCATATTGCAATAAGCGCGGGGATTGTGGTTTGGAGCTTGATGTTCGGCAAACTTGCCGAAAGCTTCAACTCCGACCTCGGAGCTTTTCCCGCAGGACGATCGACTCGAAAAAGTCGAATCCCCTATTTTCAATGCGAAGGACAGGCGTTCACCGAGGAGGGCGGGAGACGAGTAGTCAGATAGCTTGAGAATAATTCCGAGGCCCGTTAAATAAGCTCCTCCCAGGTATATCCTAAATTCACATCAAAGCAGTTATTTGATTACTGTCTTTTACCTCCAATCCCCTTATATACTTCTCTTCACCCCACGCGACGTCATAATGGTCTAGACAGCCCAAGATAGACTGTAAAGATCCAATTGTATCCAATTGCGCTTATATTAATTTGACTGATAGTGCCAACTGAAATAACTGATTGGGATTGGCTATTCAACTCCTCATACTCGCCCATAAACAATTACCCTGAGTTGCAAATTGACAGGGTACTAGAATGCGGTAACAACAGAGAGCGCCAACTGGAAGCAAGTAAAGGAGTTCTCTATATATATCTCGACCGCACTAGTGAAAAAATATGGATTGAAGGAAGGTCAAACAATATCACTCTTCAGCCAGAATACAATATGGTATCCTGTGGCTATGTTCGGGGGCCTACGGGTTGGTATGTTATGACTTGATGAAATCCCATATTTCCTCAAGCTTTGCTGAGCTAGTTCTTCAAATCTAGGCGCCATGATATCACGAGCCTCGCCAGCTTATAATACCGAAGAAATGAGCTACGCATTAAGACCGCTTAAGCCAGATTTCTGATGACAGCGCCTGGGTCAATGGAGGTTGCAGCTGTATTAGCGAAAGAAGCAGGTATTCCAAAGCAAAACGTCTTTCTTCTCAAGGGCGAGCTTCCTGGATACATCACTATTCAAGATCTAATAAGAATTGGGAAGAGCTATGGAGAATCGGGTCAAGTTCCAGCATTCAAACTTCCACCAGGAGGAAAGAGTAAAGATGTATACGGATTCTTGAGTTTTAGTTCGGGAACGACTGGTTAAAAGCTGTATGTGCATCAGCAATTCCTAGATTCTGGGGATATGGCCGACGAGAATTGTAGGTTATGATTACTCACTAAAATGTAATAGCATAATGTCTGCAAATACAACAAATCACTCCAACAGAACACAAGAAAACTCTGGCAGTCCTTCCATTATTCCATAGTAAGCATCATTCCACTCCCCATTTCCCTTAAAGTCATACTAACAATCTACAGTAACTGGCCTCATCCACGGCTTACACCCCCCCATTCTGCTCAACGCCAAAGTATAATGCTTCCTGTGTTCACAATGCCCTCCATGCTTTCTGCAATCGTTGAATACCAACTCTCTGAGCTGCTCCTCGTCCCACCTATCTTGATTTGGCCCGTACGAGACGGAGCCACTGTCTCGAAATACGACCTCTGCCACTTGAACCGTTTATCCTCTGGCGCAGCGCTGCTCTCAGAAGAGATCATCCAGCTGCTACAGCAGAAATTCCCGGGGACAGACTTCAAGCAAGGCTATGGTATGACAGAATCATGCAGCTGCATCACAGCGCACCCGCCGGATAAATACGATTACAAGTACACGCACAGCGGGGGCGCCATCGTCGCCAACACCGAGGTCAAGGTTATCAAGATGGGACAGAAGCTGGCGTGGGAGAGCCGGGCGAGATCCTGGCGAGGGGCCCGCAGGTCGTCATGGGATATTTAGACAACGAGAAAGCGACACGCGAGACGTTCAACGCGGACGGTTGGCCGCATATCGGGGATCAAGGTGCCACTGATGAGGAGGGTATGATTCATGTCCTAGATCGAATTAAGGAGATGATCAAAGTTAAGGGAATTGGCGTTGCGGTTATGGGGGTCAAGGATGATTATGCGGGCGAGCTGCCAAAGGCATTTGTGGTACTAAAGTCTGGAGTTGAGGCGAATGAGAAGGTTGGGAAAGAAGTATTGTGGCCCGAGCTTAACCAATTAAACAGCTGTGTTCGTTGGCGGTAAGGCATTCTGCCATGCACCCGAGGTTCGCATAAAGCTTCAAATATACTCCACAAACTTATCCAGCAGCTTGTCAATCCAAAACAGCATGAATATTTGATAGCGATTGCCAGAATCGATGTGGTGTTGAAGCTTTGGGGTGCCATAGGTGTTTTCATTGCGGATAGGCAGAGGTTAAGTAAGGCGGTGGTTTAGGCGCAGGTGGTAGTTTTCTTCATCCAACGAGACAGTTTAGGGTATTGAGTAGGCGGAACAAAGTCTTCATCGTTGGTTGCACGATCTCTGACTATATTGGTTGTTTATTTGATTGATAAAGCTATCTAGTTGCTGCTGGTGTTGAGGAAGTTAATGTTCTTGTTTTATGCGCACGGGCCACATCCGCACGTCAGAATAAATGAGTCGAGTTTATATCCCTTAGCACGGTAAAATTCGTCCTCGCGTTATCGATAAGGATTAGCCAATAGAGTCAATAAGATCAAAGTGTTCTGCACGGACCACATGCTCCGAGGCCTTTACCGTGCTAAGGGATAGCACACAGAGGGGGACACTGGAGCCCGTACAAGCTATACCTAATTGCCTATTGCCATTGTAGGTCCCAACCTCCGACAAAACCCTCGCTATGCTTACACATAACAATGCCTGCTATGCCTACTTTTGTAAGTCGCTCCAGCGATAAGCGTAATCGGATTGATGGCATTGTTTTTTCCTTGCGTTCTGCCTAGGAGCTAAGAGAAATAGCGCTTATGGCTTTTCTAGAAATACGTCCGCCAGTTCTGTCTAGGCTAACGTCCTTTTTTTTTATCACAACACCCTCCACAACCTCAATCTTGGGGGTCGTTCGGTTGCAATCTGACGCTTTTGAATCTGAACTGAAAGTCCGGCAGAAAGAACGCGTTCCTTCCCGATTTGACACGCGTCTGTGGCTCTACGGGTTGCACGGACGTGTGCAATCTGAAG
>Ga0307507_10002504_pt1 | contig 38352 bp, 38 predicted proteins | sample 7_EM_MG_FD_207223 | JGI IMG/M metagenome (GOLD analysis project Ga0307507, IMG submission 207223) | Populus trichocarpa ectomycorrhiza microbial communities from riparian zone in the Pacific Northwest, United States - 7_EM | ecosystem: Host-associated > Plants > Roots > Unclassified | place...
AACCGCTTTAAGCGCATCTTAACCCAGCTTAAAGCCCTAGCTCGTATCTCCTAGCAACAATATAAAGATAACGCTAATATAAAACGAGACAAAGGTATAATATTTAAAAAGGATAACATAGTTATAGTTAGCCTTAAAAACATAAAGACCAACCGGCCCAAAAGGAAGTAGGATAATAACTAGGACGGACCCTAGCCCGTCCTAGCTGCCTACAGAGGAGCAGTTATAGTTAACCTCCTAAACCACATCTGTATTAATAAGTCTTTCTACACTTTAAAAATCCGCCTCTAGTTCCCTAAAGAGATCTCTAGTTAAGCACGCATCAACAAAGAGGAACGTTGTAATGTCATAGGCAGGATAGCCAAAAGGGATAACAACGGCAATATCACAGATAAGTGGGAATTTAAAAAGATCCTTAATGTACATAATAAATAAAGGGACGAGTATGGCTTAACATACTATATTAAATGGAAATATCACAACGAGAAAACCTAGGAACCCGAGAAATCCCTAAAAGGGTGCAAGCGCGCACTACTAAAGTTTTATAAACAATACCCTAAGAAGCCAGGACCCCTAGACTGGGCATAAGATAAGGGAGAGCCACGCCAAGGCCATGGCCGACCACGAAGGTAATTTATGGTGGTTAAGATCTCATAGAACTTTAACTGCCGGTCAAAGTTGTCTAATTGGTCGGTTTTTTTGCCAAGAAGCGCTATGCGGTGGCGGTATGGAGTTCTGCCGATTTTATTTATTAAGCTGACCAATTAAGATTTTCCATGCCCGGCATGGAAAATCGCTATTGGCTCGGTCAAGGGCGGTGAGCGGAAGTGACATCTTTACAGCGAAAATAGGTTACTTGTTCGGTTTAGGGACCAAACCTTCTGGGGAGGGGAGTACTGTCACGGCACTGTCCTGACACATACTGTCTCGTACTGTCTCGTACTGTTTCCTACTATTAGCTGGCCCACCACTAGCGCCTTGGCGGCTGCCCCTACTATTTATATATGATACCCCCTTTTACCTCCTTCTCCTCTTCATACCACAATGTAGTTATTCAGCCTATTAGCATTATAGCACTGTGACATATACTACATTAAGAAGATTATACGCTGGCTAGAATTAATATTAATAAAAAGAACTTGCTTAATATATTAAGATAGAAACGTACTATAAGCCCAAGCATTTAAAAGTCCTCTAGTATATTATCTATAGCCTTATTAAATCCGTTTTAATAAGGGTTGTAGAGTAAACCGCTAATATAAGCATCCGCATATTAAAATCAGCAATGCCGCCTTTAGAAGATTATATATTGCAATACTATTTTTAATTCTTGTGATATCTGCAGATAACCCGCTTATAATAGAAGTATATCCGTAATTAAAATAACATATTACTATTACTCTCAGCATTCATCAAGTAAATTATATACTAACTATTATATACATTAGCAGAGGTATAGGTGTAATATTAGGACAATAAACTATGTAAATATATTTAGCAGCTTCTCCTAGTACCTCTATATTCTCATTAGCATCACTAAAGCTATATATAAGGGGATTAAATGGCAAACCGGCTGCAGTTAATAGGAAGGCGTTAAATATATTTACGCCGTCCTTTATAAGCCTCTTATATCCGCGCTATAGAAGCGAAGGAGCTTTAGAATCCGCCAAGCGCCGCGTATATTATACGATTAAATCCTTCCTAATCTAATCTGTAAAATAGCGGATATCCAGCGCTAGAGACTTGGTTGTATATTTACTATTTATACGCTTACTAAATGCACGCTTAAAAATATCGCGGAGCGCGCCAGTATAACTTATTGTAAGAACACTCTACTTAAATAGCTTGTCTATGCCAAAGGTTAAATTCCTACGCGTCCAGAGCAACTCCTTAAGTTAAAGATTTAGTAGCTTATTAAGGCAATCCGTCTTAAAGAAGCTATCTGGCCGCCCTTAGAGGTTAACTAAACTATTGGCAAGGATAGCCCGTTAAAGCATTAGATTGTAAGCGCTTGTTCTAACTAGTCGCTATAGGAGCAGTATATTATATGCATAGTTCTTTAACAAGCTTCCAGCGAAGTATAAGTAAAGGCAGGGTATTATACGCTTTATTAGTCTAATATCCGTATGCTTAATAGCGTATTTTAAAAGCTTATAAGTATTAACAACCTATAGAAACCGGATATAATTAAAGAACTCCGCATCGCCACTCTAAGGAACTTGGTTATTAGCGGTAGAACTTAATGTATCTATAGAGGATAATATCGCTACTAGTTAATATCTATTAGTAAGTAGCTCTAAATAATCTAACATGCGCTAATTTATATCGCGGCATATATCTCTTAAGAAAGCCGCTGTGCGGATATCCTTAACATATTTTAAAAATTGCTACGGAGATAGGTTTCGCATATATTGCTCAGCCTTACCATCTACTTTAATGTTACACTTATTGCGGATATAGAGTAGGAATAACGCAATAACATAAGCGCTAAAGCTATAGAGGATTGGCTCTTCTATATAATAAAATAGGGCCTTTTCCCTAGAAATATTGCGCCGTCCTAGGTGGTTTATATAGGTGTAAAGCGCTAAAAACTGCTACGCGGCTTCCTCACCCCTATAGAATGTACGCATAACTATGTATAGGAAGTTCAATCGTATATGCTATAGCCCCAGAATAGGAAACACCCACTTATAGCTATTATACGCACTTTCTGCCTCAACCCGCTCCTCTTTGCATAATTGGATAAGCTTTACGGTCTTCTAATCTCCGTATACTAGGAAAAGCCAGTTATTAAAAGCGGTTTTATAATTATACTGTAGTTGTTTTAGGAAGATATTCTCTATTACACAATAGTTGCTGTTAATAGAAGCCTTACTATTTAGAATAGGTCCTAGAGTTATATGCTCTATCTTTCTATAAGGGAGAATATTAACTACTAGTATACGCGGATATTTAATATCCGCGTTAGAGTCGAATATACTATTAACCGCAGTAGGATACGCGTACTAGATAGCATCCGTAATAAAACTTATAAATATTTGCTTCTGGAGGTTATTAAACCTATTCTTAGCTGCATTAACAACCTTATCTAGCTTAAGTTAATAGGTGTTGTTTAACATTAACTGCTTAAGGCCCCCTTTAGGCATATATACTCCGCGTAAAATCTTTTCTATAGTATGCGAATTAAACTCGCTAATCTCGCCAATAACCTAATGTTAAGTCTTTTAGCAATAGTTAAAGTTTATAAACAATGCAGACATTATTATGAATAGATAGAGACTTAATTAGTTTCTTAAGGGTTATTAGCGCTAAAATGCCTAGTAGAATTAATAGGACCTTCCTTAGAACGTTTAGCTAGTCCAAGCTTTTTAGTGTTAAGAGTTTTATAACTATTAATTAGACCAAAACCATGTAGAAAAGATAGTATACAGCGCTTTACGCTAAGTGCCTAAAGATGTAAAATAAGTAGATAGGCGGAACCGTTTATAGAGTTTTAGGTAAACCCTAGTAGGAATATAGAGGCAACTGTAACTATATATCCGCCGTGCGGATCCTAACTACGTTCCTCTCTATTTAGTGCGGATATCCCCTTAATAAGCTAGAATAGCAGCAGACCGTACTACTAAACAAATTTGGCTGCATTTTTAAGGTTAATATTCTTAAACTCTACATCTAGAGTCTATGTGTTAAAGGGGCCGCGTTATAACTATAGTTGGCGAAACTCTTTCTAGATGTAGTAGATAGTATAGGTTACTAGCGTTATATAAATATTAGGCGTGTTAATAAGTTCTTCTTATATTTCCTTATTCTTTAGCAGGGCAATAAATAGGTCCCTTACATTTTTCTTTTTTTTTATTACTACTATGCCTATTCCCGCTTTCTAAATACTTAAAGACTAGCCTATAAAAAGGCCAACCCTATTTTTATAGAAGGTCCTTAATAATATTAACCTTCTCTTCTTTTAACGTCCTTATCCGATTGGTAGATAAAATATCCGCAAACGGAATATCCGCAGATAGAATATCCGCAGATAAAATATCCGCAGATAAAATATCCGCCAGTTGTGGAGAGGGCAGGTATAGGCGTAGGCGTTTAGCGTTGGTAGTTACTACGCGGCTTAGTGGTATAGAGGTGGAATTATAGCCTCTACTATAGTGACTTCCTCTTAATGTTGCGCGGGTATAAGGAGTTAAGGATCTTATAACTTATAGAGTGGGCCTTTCTCTATAATTTAGTATAATTTTTATGTTAATAGGTATTGTGGGAGGGTAAATTAATTTTATTAAAGTTGATAAGGTCTTCCTATGTAAACTATATTTAGGTTTTCTATAAATCTCGCCAAAGTCCCTTAGACTAAGAAAACGATTGCCGTTCTAAATCAGCTTAGCGGACGGTGCGGATATTTCTATATCCGCACAATCGATTTCTTGGTCTGAGCTTCTGAGGTAATAGAGGTTGATATCCATATACAATCTACATAGACATCAACCGTATCTACTGCATTACGAATCAATTAATATTCATCGTCTACGTTATCTCTATCATTAATTAGACCCTTAAGACTGCTTTGCTATAACCTTATAATCTTGTAATTCTAACAGGTTATAAGCCTGGGTAGCAAATCTCTCCTAGGTAGCAATACCTCCTAACTTAAAAATCGACCCCTAAAAATAACCTCCTCTACCTTAACCTTAACAACACCTATATATAACTACAAGGCCGGTAAAATTATTGTTTTTAATAGAGACAACTTTGCAGACTAGGAGCGCACCTATAAGGCAGCCCTAATTATGGTAGAAGGATAGGATTTTGTTACTAATACAAAAGACCTAGCTTAAGTTAATTTAGCTAATAGGAGAAGAAGATAAGAAGAAGCGAATAAGATCATCTATAATTTAATAGAAAATAACTGTTAGGAAGAGATATATATAATAATAAAGGAAAACAATATCTAGGGAATATAGGAAGGAATAAAGAAGTTTAATAAGTTAAATAATGAGGTTTATATCTCTAGACTTTATAGGGAGTTCTATAGTACTATATTTAACCCTATAAAGATGTAAATTATTAAGTTCCTCTATATATTAAATTAATTTAAGATTAATCTAGCTTTAATACCTTAAGTACTTACTAACAACAATATTAAAGAGCAGCTTTTCTTGGCCCTCCTAAGTAATATTATATAGTAAAATATAAAGACCTAGTATTTATAAGATAAAAGAGACCTTAAGAGCTGTATTACCCTTCTTTAGGAGCAAGAGACTGCTCTTCCTATATAAGTATAAACCGCAGCACTTGTATATAAGAGGAAAGACAAACCTAGGAGGAGAAGGGGAAACTAAGGTTGAGGTTAAATAAGGGGCAGAGGTTGTACTGGTAGATTCAATTATTCCTTATCGTGCCATTACTATAGCTTATTGTCTTAAGTAACTAAAGAGCCAAGATAACCAGAAAGAGATAAGTATAGAGTATGCTATTAGAAAGGTTACTACCAGAAGAACTATCTCCTGCTTATATAATTCTAATTTAATAACGCCAAGAAGGAAGATTAAGGTGCTCCTAAGGTAGAGGAAGTAGGGAATATAGTAATAGCTAAAGATAAATTTAATAGCAATTTAATCTACCTTAACCCTAACCCTAAACGTACTATACTTATAATAACACCTCTAGCTTAGGCTCTTAACTTAGGTGTAATTAAGTACTTTACCGGTAACTAATTAGACCTAATATACTTAAAGAGATGGAATACGCTATAATAGGTCTGTACTATAAATAGGACCATTATCCCTGCTATAGGCTATAGTTAAGTCTAAATTAGTAGCCTAAGGCTAAAAAACGTCTAGCTTATACCTTTATTTAAGACAATTAAGCTAATCTTAGTAAGGACTCTTACTTAAGAAGGCTACTTAATTACCTTTAATATAGATAATTAAGCTATTGGTAAGTATAAATTAGGAGCGATATTTAAGGCTATTATAAGGAATAACCTCTATATACTATAAGAGTATTAGGAAGTATTTAATGCAATAGCAGAAGCATATAATTTATAACCAAATATTAGTGAAATAGATGCTAAGCTATAGCACTACTAAACTAGATATATAAATTATAGCGACCTATTTAAGCTATAGTACTTCTTACTAAGCATAAAGCTTAAAAAGAGAGTAGGACTAGTTAGTAAGAGTACGTACAAAGCTTATTTAGCTAGGAAGATGTAAGAAATACTAAGTAAGAAGATAACTAAGCGTAAGAAGATAACTAAGCGTAAGAAGATACCTGGTTAAGGGCTATACTTTAATACTACGGGACAAATTGGTATATTAATTAGAGGTTATAACTACTACTTCCTAGCCCTAGACGACGCCATATACTATACTTAGCTTATTTCTCTTAAAATCCTCTAAACTAAAGAAGTACTGCTATATATTAAAGAGATTATTATAAGGGTAGAGAGATTTACTGGTAATAGAGCTATCTAAATTTAAGCGGATAATAGAAAGGAGAAGTTTAGCTACAGATTTTAAGACAAATTAATACCTTAGGGTATTAATTTTAAACCTTGCCTACTATACAAGCACTTATATAATGGCGTAATTAAGCGCGTAATCTATATAGTTGACTATAAAATAAGGTTACTTCTATTTTAGGGAAATATACCAGTTAAACTCTAGTGCTATGCAGTCAAACACGCTGTCTGGATTAAAAATTAAGTACTAACCTTAGCACTTCTATTTAACAATAAGCACAGTGGTGCTATTATACTATATAAGGCATATACTTAATAAGTCCCTAATTTAAAGAATCTAGTTATTTTTAGGTGTTATGCTAACCTAATTAATACGCTTAAGAAATACCCTAAAAAGTATAATTTAAGAATAAAACCTAACTATATCTTTATAGGATTAAAAGGGAGTAGCTAATTTAAAATAATAAACCTATATATGTAATCAATTGAGCTTTTTAGAGATACTAAAGTGAATAAGTATAGGTTCCCTTATAGAGCACCTTAGGTATAAGCTATAGGCTAAGCTCTAAACTAACTTAGACCTTCCCCTACTACCTTAAACGCGTTAATAGAGACTCTAGTTACGAGAACTGAGAGTAGGCTAGATGGTAACTAAGTGGGAAGCCTAGGTTAAGACCAAGTAGGCCACTTAAATTAAGTGGGAAGCCTAGGTTAAGATTAAGTAGGACGCTTAAATCTATAAGGTGATGCTAAGGGTAGGACGCCTTTATAAAGTATATTAATATATATTCCTTATACGCAGAGAACAAGGTCTAGAAGGTTATCAAAAATAAGGGTTTTTAATAATATAGTGGTTTAGTTAGTAATAGCTATAAAAGCTGTCTACCTAGAAGCTAAGAACTCTACCTCTTTAAAAGCACCTATAGCACCATTTAATGCTATTAAGCTAGATTGGGCCTTAAGGGAGGACGCTCCTAGCTAGATAAAAGCTATCTTTAAAGAATTCCTCTTACTTAAGAGGATGCACACCTATACTATTATAAGGGGGAGAGTACTAGAAGGAAGGTTGTTACTCCTAAGCAAGCTAATTCTGAAGCACAAGTTTAATGCTAAGGGAGAAGTAATTTGCAAAAAGGCAAGACTGTGTATTTAAGGAGATAAGCAGACTCCTAACATTGACTAATTTGAGATATTTACGTCTGTTGTATAATATAACACCTTTAGGTTCCTAATGGCAAAGGCAGTAGCTAAGGACCTTAAACTTAACCATATTAATGTTAAAACTGCATTCTTAAACCCGCCGTTATAAGAATAGATTTATATATAGATTCCTAACCTATTAAGAGACTTTAAACCTAACCTTAAGGAGGTAAAAGACGTCTACTTAAAGCTAAATAAGTTACTTTATGGCCTAAAGCAGGCACTAAGAGAATGGTTTTAGATGGTTAAGAAGTTCTTTAAGAGTATAGGTTTAAAATTAGCAGACGCTAACCCTAATCTCTTTATAGGAAATAAAGTATATATCTTACTATTTATTAACAATATGCTAATTATAAGAAAGTGCCAATACCTTAATATTACAAAGATAAGAATCTTAAGAGAATGGAGATGTAAAGACCTAGGCCCTATAGAGGTATTTATAGGCTTCCAAATTAATTAAGACCGTATAACCTAAACCCTTAAGCTATATTAGATAATGTATATTAAAAAGCTACTTAAACGGCTAAAAATAGATAACTGCAATCTAGCCAAGCTACTAATACTAGCTAGTACTGTTCTGAAACCTAATATTAAAAGTCCCCTTAAGTATAACAATGCGATAGTATACTAACAGATTATTGGCTCTATAATCTACCTCTTAAACTGCACACATTCTAATACTAGCTATGCTATTGGTCAGCTAGCTAGGTTTATAGCAGCACTAGGAGAATCGCATTACTGTTTAAGTAAGCAGCTACTATAATACCCAAATGGCACGCTTAAAATAGGAATTACCTACTTAAGCTAAGTAGCTTACCTCCCTCTATGCAAGCTTACGTTAACTAACCTACCTACTGGCTACAGTATCTTTACTAATGCTATGTAAGGAATAGAATATAATTGGATATTATTCTAAGGCATAGCAGTTATGGGGGAGTAGTGATCTGGATGGCTTAAAGGCAGAAGTTAACGGCATTAAGCTTAATAGAAGTAGAGATTATGGCAGTATTAGAAGGAGTAGGGTTAGCAGTATAGCTTAAGAAGCTGATGAGAGATCTAGGGGAGAGAGATAATGACGATAAGCCCTTTATCCCTACGCTCTATTGTAACAATAAGGGTATAGTTAACCTCTTATACAACACAAAACACTACCAGAAAGCTAAGCATATCAAGACTTAATACCTCTTTATACAAAACGATATGGTTTAGCAATATTGACTTAAAGTGGTATATATACTAGGTAAAGATTAACCTGGAGATATGCTTATAAAACAGCTACCAATTGACCAATTTACGAAGCACTGTATAACGCTAGGAATTGGTAACTGACAGCAGGTGACAGAGGTTTTTCGCCTACTAGGTTTTCCCTCTGTATGTAGGCCGAATGGCGCTTGCAAGGTATTTGGGAATAGCTTCATAATTGCCTATTTGGGACAGACGAGGAGAGCGTCGTCAGCATGGGGGAGTGTTAGAATTAGCGATGAGGTGCTGACTAAGCTCTGGATACATTGCGGAGGTTGATATCCGCATGCAATCTACATAGACATCAACCGCATCTACTGCATCACGAATCAATCAATATTCATCGTCTACGTCATCTCTATCATCAATTAGACCCTCAAGACTGCTCCGCTGTGACCTTATGACCTTGTAATTCCAACAAGGCTGACGGACGGAACCAATAAATCAAAGCCAGTCGAAGCCAGCGCCTGGAAAAACGCTTCCAATAAGGCATTGTTCTATGCGCAGTGCCATTCGCGTAGTGCTTACCACACCATATACGTTTTGGATAAGTGTCTGACGCCACTCGCGGAAGCAAGATGGAGAGATAACTTGAGTGCACGCCTTGGAAAAGTGGAGACGTTGAATAAAGCTGACTCACGAGAATTCTCTGCCCGGGAACATGATCAGCTAGGGTAAGCACGCGGTCCGGACTATGTCTACATCAGAATCTTAAAAAGAGTGACAGTTATTGGGACATTGCGAATAATTATTTGAGGAGAGACCCCGAACCCTTTTCACTTGCTATTCTTTGCTCCGAAAAGTCTTCTTTAATCCCGTTTGTCAAGCTAGCATCTCGTTACTTGCATCTTGTATTCCTCACAATCATCTCGGAAAAGTAGAGGATTCCGAAATAATAATAATAATAATAAAAAACCTCATACGTACAACGTAATTCGTAGTCGGAAGAGGAAAATAATCATTTCCAACCCTCGGATTTGCATCTACTTCGCCACCCAGAATGGTGCACAACCTCTCTCGAAGCTCACACGCAAGAAGCGATTCTATCAACATTACTATCTCACCAGCTGGTGCAAACGAGGCTGAAGACGAGAAAACAACCCCACACTCCCAGTCACCTCCTCCGCTACCGCGCTGGTTAATCCGCGAAGACCACGGCTGGCGGCGTTTGATCCAGAACTTCACTCCATCATGGGTACGAACTTCCCTTTCTCCAACCCACCTTAAAACGGCATCCAATGAGAATTTGCATTCTCTAGAACGAGAATCTAATTCTTATCCTAGTTCTCTGTCACAATGGGCACAGGCATTGTGTCACTTCTCCTCCATGCTCTCCCTTTCCCCGCCCATGCCTCTACCCTGCACACCCTTAGTGTAATCATTTTCGTCCTCAACATCTTCCTCTTTGCTCTCATCTTCACTATTTCGGTGCTACGCTACATCCTATACCCCGCAACGTGGGGTCTGATGATACGGCATCCCGTGCAATCATTGTTCCTAGGCACCGTGCCGATGGGCTTCGCAACCATCGTGAACATGTTCGTGCTAGTTTGCGTGCCATGGTGGGGTGGAGCTAGTGTGAATGTTGCATGGGTGATGTGGTGGGTGGATGTGGCGGCGAGTGTTGCGTGTTGTGTTGGGTTGCCATTTATGATGTTTGTATCCCTTCCCTGCTTCTATCTCGAATACAAGAGCTGTGAGAAGGTAGCTTACACTATTTAGGATGTACGTGCATCCGACAAGCCTGTCAACCGTGACGGCGGCATGGCTTCTCCCAATTGTGGCACCCATTGTTGCGGCAGCATCTGGAGCTGTTGTGGCGTCCGCATTGCCGAATCCGCAGCATGCGCTTTACACGATCGTAACGAGCTATGTGCTTTGGGGGATTGGTGTGCCGATGGCGATGGTGACTTTGGTAATTTATTTCCACCGTCTGGCCATGTACAAGCTTCCGCCTAGGGAGGTGATTGTGAGCGTATTCCTGCCTTTGGGTCCAATGGGTCAGGGAGGTTATGCGTAAGTATCTGGGAATATAATGCAGATTGTGGACGGAGAAGGGGCTAACGGAAGGTACCAGGGCTATGCAACTGGGTAAAATGGCTTTAAAGACGTTTCCAGAGGTAAGCATAGAAAGTTACGACTCTCCCGAGTACAGCACGCTGATAATATCAGACCAAAACCCTCCGTCCGATTGCAGGAGAGGTTCTATACGTCCTCGGCTTCGCAGTCGCCATCGTTCTTTGGGGTTTTGGTCTCGTATGGCTGTTCTTCGCCATCGCCTCAATAAGTCGTTCAAAATTTCCATTCAATATGGGATGGTGGGGGTTCACGTTCCCTATCGGGGTGTTTGCTATGTCTACGGTCACTCTTGGGGAAGAACTTCCTTCGGCATTTTTCAGGGTTTTAGGAACGGTATGCGATAGTATCCATTCTAGGTTTGTAATGCCAAGTTAACGTTGTTTAGATATTCTCGATTTGTGTCATGTTGCTTTGGCTTCTAGTAGCATCGAGTACCGCTAAGCAAGCTCTTTCCGGGAGGATGTTCGAGGCACCTTGTCTAAAGGATATGGAAAGATCGTGCAGAGCAATGGAGAGACAGCAGCAGGACGTGTGAGCTGAGTTATCTGTAACCAGACCATCGGATGTGGTGGGGTCCTAAGCACTGAATCTAAGGGGGGAATTTCCGAAATCATCTAGGTTTGTCAAGCCAGGCGAATAATAACAGATTCCGGCGAACAAGAAAGTAAAGCAAACATTGGAAGAGAAACAATCAGTTTAATTGGAAACCATCGACGTCCAAATCGGGTTCCCTCCTCCAATTTCCTGTTCCTGTCTTTGTCCATCCGATCCCATGTTCTCGGAGACTTTCGAAGTTCTCATCTACGTCTTCAGAAAGAGAGGTGTGGTGACAATCAAAGCTCACAAATTCGCCGTCATCCTGGAAGTCGTATAGCGCGAGGAAGCGGGCGATGGCTCTGTACGACTCGTTCCACTCCAGCCACAAATCGCTGAGTTGCGCTCTTCTGATCCTTTTCGGGTCTTCCAACAGCTTACTTTCTTGTCTCGGTGCAAGCTGAAAATGAAGAGACCGGAGCGTTCTCACTTTCTGGAGAGCTCGTATCGTAGTAACAATATTGGTGCTGAAGGGAAATACGGCGATGAAGGAAAATGAGCGGATGTTGCAACAATCCCGAACTTCCTTACATAACCTTACCAGTAAGAGGTACAATATCTTCGGTGATTGCTTCAGGTGGTATTCGTAGGTGCTGTATGCCGTGACGGAAGAACCTTCATTGTATCCCACATGAATCCAGGGTCGGACGTTGATCAATCCATGACCACATTGGCGACCGCAGCCTTCTGTATGTCCATGAGGTTTCTCAGTCTTGAGTTGGCGAAGCTCGAGGTAGTGACATTTCATCTCGAACGCCCAGGTATCTGCGCTTAGCATAGACGTGTCTAGAAGCCCAGCCAAAGCCGATGGTGGTGCAGCTACTATAAGCCGAACTGGATCCATACAGGAGAATATTTGATTCCAGAGGTCGGATATTGCGTAATACAAGGATGCATCTGCTCTGGCGATACGCGGCAATTCGTATTCCTTGTTTGTGTAGACCACAGCGCTTTCTATGTGCCGCTTGAGGCCATAGTCAGAAACAAATGTTGCAAACGTTCGAAAGGTTTTTGGTAGCTGGGGAAACCACTGGGTGAACGGAGAGGAGCGTAAGAAGTGGTCATCGTCTTGGATACGGCAAAACTCCACTAAGAGATCACCGGAGCCTTCTTCAAATGCGGAGCAAGTACTGCTCTTCAGTTTACTCATCATGCTCTGATAGATTTGCATCTCATGGGCGCTCAACGTTCCAAGTTGGCTTTGCATGTTCTCGAAAAGTCTGACGTCAACTAGAACCCACTGTGGGTCGCTTTCTAGCTCAATCCGGGAGAACCGGAAGAGAATTGGGATTGTAACGTTTCTCCATCTCCAGGAGACTTGTGAAAGTGCCTTGAGGGATTGGTCCTCGGAAACAGTCAAGTTATCGGATGGTTCATGTGTGAATTTCTTAACTGAAGGAGGCTCGGAGTCTAGGTAGGACGCAATCTGGATGAGCAATTCGTTTGGAAGAGCATCCATGAGAAAATGTAAGGGCTGTTAAGTCTGGGTGTTGAGTTTGTTGATAAGCGGAGGCTTCCGAGGCTGGGGATACGAAGCTGAATGGTAGTTTTGGAGAGCCTCGGGTTGCTCTGTTATGATAAATTTCGGGCATACACCGAGCGCGAGTTATTAAAAGGGAATAGAAAGAAGAATGAGATTGAGCATTGATAACTAGGGACGGGAATAGTTAGGTGGGTTGTAGAGAAGTCATGGTTATGGAAGAGGGGAAGCTACGGTGGTGAGCTTTGTATGTCACAGGGCGCGCTTCAATCTAGAGCTTTTGGCCGCATTCGATTGCTTTATGTGTATTCTAACAACTAAAAACGGACCGACTCAGTAATTCAAATGGCGGACAACTGTCCGGGAGTGGATAAACGTCTCATAGGTGTTTTGGAAGAGTGATATCATAGACATTGATACTTCTCATTGGTATGTTGGAAAACCTCCCATATATACCTCAAAACCCGGATCTGACAGCCCCTTCAAGCCATGCCACTCCCGCCTGTACCCCGTCGACAATCCTTACCCTGCTCCCATCTTCCTCTCTCAATTCCTCCACACAAGCCTCCCTAACTATTTCATTCATTCCTGCCATTCCTGCACATCCCAGGCATATCGCGCCAACATTTCCTTTCCTTAAAAGCCTCTTTACTGCATCTTTCATGCGCTTCCGCACCTCTTCGGCAGGCGCATCATGCAAATCCGTCGCATTCAATCCCGTTGTCTCTACGCCCGCAAACCTTTTGCTCGCCTCGGGCCCGGTCCCAAGGAAATCTACCACAGCCTTCGACAGTATACCCTCCCATACCTTACCCGTGCTAACAATACCAAACTTCTCATCTGGCGCGATAATCTGCAGACTAGTGCCCACGCTCGCCTCAAATATGCCCGTCACCGGTCTCCGCACAGCCCTCACCTTATCCTGCGACTTGAGGATCGGAACAAGCGGGTGCTTTGAATAGCAGGCGACGAGGAAGCCGTCGTGGCGGTCGAGAAGCGGAATCAGCTCCGGCAAGCAATGCTTCGCGCTTTCTGCGGCATCGTCTTCATCGTTGATACTCTTCGGTCCAGAAGAGGCCGTGAAAAACGCGTGTGAGGTCTACTAGATTAGTATTAGTTTGCTGTTGTGATTGTCTCTTGAAGGTGCTGATGCACATCTTTGAACTCGAGCGAGGTGACCAAGGGCTCCAGTCCCTTGGTCATGGACTCCGTGGAGTTCGGGTTTATGATGAGGATGGAGCGTTTTTCACGCATTTTGCTTTGTGGACTAGTCTACAGCGTAGAGTGAGTGCGACGAGGGTTGGTGAGTTGCCCAGCGAAAAGTAAATTGGAGAATCTGCTTGTGTTGTGGCTGTGCAAGTGATGTCATTACAGGGTTTGGGTTAGAGATCTGAGCTTGGGCAGCTCTTCGTTATTGAAATGCCGGCGGTCTTATCACTTGTACATTTACTTGTTTATGTAATTTGAAGAGGGGTCAGGATTGAAAATAGTCAATCTATTCGTTTGAAACCATCCCCGCCATTCGCCACACTGCGCCAAAACGGCAAGGAGCTACACCTCTCAGCAAGTAGCCGATCGCCACGAATTCTTGCCATGGAGTTCAGAACCATTTACACGGTTGAGCTGTTACCAGAATAGAAAAGAAGTTATGGATGGGTGATCGTGTGCGTCGTCGCTACGGAAAGGTTCAGGGGCAGGTATTTCCAGGTATCTAGAGATGTGATGTGTTTTCATAGATCTGAAGGCCTGCTATAGCATACAGAAATAGAGGATTCATGGAGTGAAGAAGTTTTAGCGAAAGCAGCTAAATCTTCCTATACTGAAGCGGAACGGCGCGCGTCGAGCACCATGTTTATCAACGATAACTCCACCGCCTGAGAGTTAGTTAGCAGGTGTAAATCGTTTTAGATAGAGGTAGCTTACCAGCATGCTTTCCACCCCAGTGCTTTGTCCACATAAGCCCCATGATTTCTAACTGGTGTATTTAAAGTTTTTTAGCGATTTTGTGTTTGAGGTTGAAGATTTGGTGAAGGTGTTATTTAGCAATCAGATGATATGGGAGAGCTACGTGAACTGGGGCGACCGGAAGCTGTATTTATTCACTTGCCAAGAGGCGTCAAGCAGGTTGCTCTTGCTCTGATGTCGTCAGGCCAAGATACCAAGAGGAGGCCAACAACTTTGTCAAGCATAGCACAGCCATAACGCCACACTTCTAGAATTTGCGAATGGAGTGTCTCGTGGATTTGGTCGAAGAAGTCTGTTTGATGCGCAGAACTCAAGCGTGGGTATTTTATGGATTGGGTTGATCATGCCGAAGCTATTTGAAGCGTGCTCAATCTCGGCCGTGGTTTTTAAACCGAAATTCGTATCGTCGAGGAATTCGGATTTCACGAGCCGTCTGATGATTTACGGCTTCTCCTTTGATTGGGCGCGAAGGAAGTTGCTCTCGTGCTGGGTTCTAACTAGGTTTCTAGCTATAGGTATTTGAGCAGCATTGCAACATTTCTTGGAGTGGGCCAAGCACAGTACGTTTTGGGAACATGGGCTTTCGACCAGCAGTAAATTTGCCTCTTCTGTCAATGCGCAAAGCACTTTAGAGTTAGCTATTTGCAGGATACGGTTGCTACTTTAATATCTCGTGTGTTTAACCGCCAGTCCCTTCCAAGGCTGCGAGTTTTATGCAATGCACGGCTAGTCTTGTAGGGAGCGGCACTTAGTTGAACCCAGCGGTAATCCGACTACCTAATGATATGGTTGCAGTACATTGCAGAGGACTATATCAGGAGATGATTCAGGGTTAAGTATAGTTTTTGCAGTAGGGAAATTATTTAAGGTATGGCATGCTCGTATTAGACTGTTTGCAAGACCTGAATAGAGGTACGCGTGTCAATGCTCTATGTCTGGCGGCCCATGAGAGGACAAACTCAAAGAGGAGATTTGGAATTGGAGTGCAGGACCGAACATCCTGCTTTATACACGTAAACCCTAGATACACGGAGAAGAGAAGTATTTGGTGGTCTCCGCAGTGCGCTGAGATGAGCAATGGTAAATTTTGAGAGAAGTTGCCAATTTGAGATGGCTTCCAAGACTCCAGACATCCCTCAATGGCCCTTGTATGACGCAGAGCCTTTTCGTGCGTTATTCGAGGAGACAACGTAGCGTAACGTCCGCAAAAGTGATAGGCTAGATGCAGATTGGAAGAGAGGCGCTTTGCTCTACCTTCCGGGAAGACCTCCGGTTTGTGCCATGGTAGCGTTCTGTTCCTGGAACCTATCTCCTAACCGCTGGGATCCCTTCAAATGCTTATCCACACATCGCATAACACAGCTCTCTTCTCTTGACGCAAGCGATTTGCTCTCAAACGTGTTGATGCAGTCGTCGAAACAACGTTGGACGAGGTTAGAGTACATCTGCATAGCCCAGGTGCGTCAGTGTCATGTGCCAATCGAAGAGCATCCGCCCGAGGACATTAGCGTCCTTCAATGAAATTATCTTACGTTCATGAATTCCTTCATCTGTTTCCTCTCCATCCGGTTCTGCAGCTCGCGCTGCTCTTGTGCGTTGAGACTGCGCAGGTGGTCAATATATTTACGGAGCGCGAGAGAATTGAGCTCACCCGTCCATCCTGAGTTTGGGAGGAGATTTTTGGTGATTAGAATATTATGTAAAGACGAATGTTCAAGCTGCAGAGAAAACGTATTCGTCGTTCGAATCGATGGGTGTGAATTGAGCTTTGTTTGGATGGTAAATGGAGGAGAGCTTTCTCATCCGAAAGCTCCTCTAAAATTCCGGTGCGAACTGACGTCTTTGCCCTGCGGTCGGGCCTAAGGTAATCAAGCCACAGCAGCAACGCATCTTGGCCGCAACGCAGCTCTGGCACCACTCTCCCCGCAATAACTCATAGTGCTATTCAATTTTCAGCCTTTACCAGCCCTCTCTAGCCCATGTATCTGTTCAGGGGTTGCACATTATTTGTACCTACGCAAGCGCTGAGTGGGAACTCTGCGTTTCCTACCCTTGATCGCGGCCAAGCTCGTCGACTTTATTATTAGACACCAAACAGAAAAAGCAGCTTTCTTTGCTCATACTCTGCAAAAAAACAATTGCGGGCTCTCTCCCGCACAGCTCACTGGCCGCCCTCTCTCGCGCTCTTGCATCTGCACTCATCTTACCTCTCTGGACTGACCGTCTGCCTTGAAATTGCTCCCCCTCGACCAACCGCTGCACTGCCAAGGCTGCGGTCTCACGCTCGCACCTGCCACTGCTTTCGCTCCTACGGCCCCGATCATTGCCCTTCAGAGAACCCACCTGACCCTGCATACCTCTGCGTCAACTCGAGCCACAGCTCCCACGGTCAGTCCCTCTTTCAATCGCACGCTCCATCAACGTCGCTGCAGCCTTTGTGTCGCATCCCTATCCCCCGCATCTTTGCGTTTCGCACAAGCTTTCTCGACAGCCGCTGTCTTGTGCCTGTCAACCCCCCAAAACCCGAACTTTCCTCTAAAGAAACAGCCTTCCAACCTACCTTCGTCGCCAGCTTTTCGCGCCCCATCACATTTGAAAGACCCGTTCTCGACCGCAGCGCACGTGAGAATCGCTGACAACTACTGCACGCCTGCGTTGCTGCGCTTTTCATCGCTGACGCCTGGCTATTTTCGGACCAAGCTGTACGAGAGACGATAAACCAGTTAGCGGAGGCGATTGCGTGTGTCCCGCCATATAACGACGGCCGAGGAGCTGTGACGCTTTCTCGTCACTCTCCGTTATGGCAAACAGGCCTCATGCTCTTACGTCGACGCCGCGTGCAAGAAACGTTGAGCCTCAGCCTGCCCCGATGGCACAGCCAGCCGAAACAGCTTCGACAAGACGCGACTTAACATCATGGTGGAAACAATTTAGCAAACGTGGAAACCCTAAAAGAGAAGAAGAGAAAGGTATATACATTTCGTCTGAACGTGTTTCTAGCGATTCTGCGAGTGACATGGTGTTTGTCGAGGCTGCCAGATCATTCTGATAACGCCCGGCGCTATGCACCATTCTATGGGCACCCAGTCTCTCAATCGTCCCACCAAGCATGAGCTAATCTCAAATTTCTACTCAATAGATCGTGTTATTCCGGGAATTTTTGGAGTTCCTCTTGCCACGAGTATAACATATGCAAATGTCGCTATATCTTTATTCAATGATGGAGGAGAGAGCTACATCTATGGCTATGTGCCTATTGTGGTGGCCAAGTGTGGGGTGTTTTTAAAGGAGAAAGGTTAGTCAATCAGAGTGCTACAGCGATAAACGCTAACCATGTCCGCACTTTAGCAACCGACGTCGAAGGTATATTCCGCCTTGCTGGTTCGGAAAAGCGTATCAAAGAATTGAAGCACCAGTTTGACACACCGGATCGTTTTGGTAAAGGCCTTGATTGGACTGGCTACACTGTCCATGATGCCGCCAATATTCTTCGGCGGTACTTTAATCAATTGCCGGAGCCTATAATACCCTTGGACTTCTACGAGCGCTTTCGCCAACCTCTCCGCAACCACCAGGCCGAGGCAGTAGGTCACATAGATGGCCAAGCTCCTGCGATTGGAAATTTTAACTTCAATGCTGCTATTGGGACTTACCAGGTCCTCATCAAAGAGCTCCCACCTCTCAACCGTCAACTTCTTCTGTACATTCTCGATCTTCTCGCGGTTTTTGCCGCCAAAGCCGATATTAACAAAATGACAACGTCAAATCTGGCGGCTATCTTTCAACCGGGAATACTATCACACCCGTCACATGATATGGCACCTCGGGAGTATCGTTTGAGTCAAGACGTTTTGATATTTCTAATTGAAAATCAAGACCACTTCTTGATTGGAATGGAGGGAACTGCTGTAGATGAGAGAACAGTCAAAGAAATCGAGAGTGGCCCCTCTACACCACAAGCCAAGACACCAACAACCGCTAGCCGAAACAAGACAGCTATCGGTCGATCGGCCTCGAGTTCAAGTGTAGGAGCTGAGAGTATTCGTAAATATGGAGATCTTAGGAGAAATGTGTCTGTTTCATCCCGACGTTCTAAACATTCAGCTGCCCCTAGCCCAGTCACGCCATCGTTCGGCACGCCCACTGGATCTGGCGTTCAAAGAAGCAATACTGTACCGTCTAAGAAGTCGCCGGCTATGCCTCCGGCGATATTCTCGCGTGAGAAGCAATCTGATCCGCCGACTCCATCCGAGCTGACGAAGCTACAGCCAGAGATGGCGCCACCACCTGAGTCAACAAAACCATTACCTGAGTCTCTAGGATCACCACTCGAACCCGTAAAACAACCATCCGAGACGACAAAGCCGCCATCGGAAACGGCAAAACCGCCTCCTGCCGCCTCTGCGCCTGCTTCTGAGGTAAAACAAGTGGTAGCTGCTGTCCTTCCTCCACCCCCTGAGGTAGTCTCTCCATCATCAAGTGAAGAAACCACACGTCTTGCAGCCCCCCCTGCTGTCATTCAAACTACTGGGTTGATGCCCACACCTCCAGCAGAGAACCAGGCGCAACGAACGGGTTACATTACGCCGACAAGAGAAAAGTCGGAGTTCACTGAAGGATCGTTTGCAGGAGAGCCTACGACTCCGACTAGCGAGCCAATTTCAACTGCTGCCCGAACGTTTACTCAGATTTTTGGCAAGCCGTCACCGCAGAGTGAGGAGAAGGACGTCCGTCGACCGAATAAGCTTCAGAAGCGTCGCATGCCTAGCAGCGCGAACCCCAGTGCACATAGCTCTACGCAATCTCTGGGCGGACTTCCGACAGGACTAGAAAGTCATCCATCTCCATTACCTCCCGGACTGGGTCCTGGACCGGCTAGTAGTTCTCGAGAGCTCCATAGCGACTCGGTGCCCCTGAAGCCATCTGGAGCAACTCTGAAGCCCAGTACGTCACCCTCTACGTCCTTCAGGTCACACTCGACAGCAACTGAGTACTCTGAAGCGGAAGGGGGAGATGATGCTCAAGGGCAGTTTGATACAAGCGACAAGAAGGAAAAGAGACGGAGGCCGCACAGACACGAAGTGAGCAAGTTGACTCCCACCGGGAGCGAGCCGAACTTTGGATCGATTGCTGGAGCAGAGAAGAGCATGACGTCGATCGGTAGCGCAGGGCGTGGAAGGAAGAGTCTACAGCTCGACTCCAGCTATGGGTCGGAGACCTCCAACCTCACACTCGTACCTAGCGAAATCGGAAACGGCAGAGAATCGGAGAAGAAGGGGCCAATCAACTGGTTCCGCGAGAAGATACACGAAAGAAAGGAGCGCGAGGCTGAGAAGCAGAGGGCGAAGAGCCCACCGGGGAGCACGGCGGACTTGACGGGCTCGTCGCATAATCTTTCTCGGCCAATGGAAAGGCTGCCTGCTCGGGGAAAGTCAATGGACGTTCCACGGGTGACGAGGACAGAGGAGGCGGTGGAGTCGACTCCAGGCGCAGCTATCCCTCATGCACATAATGCAAGTAAGGCAAAACCGTAGGCGTTGGTCATGTTTCAATTGGAGTTCAGGAGATTGGGGGCTAGTCATGTTCGTCATGATGTGGGATACCTGTTGTGGTTGGATGAAAAGAAAGGGTTTTAGGGAAAGGGTTGGGCTTGGATATCAGGCAGCGGCGCGGGGGGGGTTGTTTCCCGGCCTCTCTTGTAGATTGATTTCTCGTGAAGAATTGGTACCTGGAAGCGCAGGACAAATACGACGTTTTTTTCTATACTTTTTTTTAGGACGTTTATAGCAGTGCCAGTTTCATAAGGCTCTTATATATCTGTATCTCATTGGCTTTCTGCCCCCTTGAACCCGGATATTCGGTTTTGCGTTATTAGCAGAGCGGTGGTTCATTGGTACGTTGGGGATGGGGATTTTAGGAGTGGGTCATAGGCTGCCCACCTCAAAAACGAGTAGATAGGACGTTTAGGGATGCGGCGACGTAACACAGTGAGCTAGTGGACAGCGGCTCGGAATGCGACTGAAGCACGCGCCAAGCGGCTCTGGAAGACTCCACTGATCCTACGTCTATTCTTAGGTGAATCATCAGCCACAGAATTTTTCCCAAAGCGGCAGCACGCTCCACCCAAGAGGTCAGTCAAACCAGGCTGCACCGACCCGCTTTGGGGATTTGTGAAGGCCCATCTGTACTAGAGCGGTCGAGCCATTGGACATGTTCTCTCCCTGCATGCTGCCTATTTGATTCGCGGTGGTGGCTTGCAGGCTGTAACACTGGTAAATTCGAGTTGTCTTGGTCGGGCTGTGCGTGGGACGTTCGTGGAATGGTCTGTGGTGGACATGACCACTTGCTAGCTTGAGTTGGACAGCGCCCAGACATGTTGTGACTTTCCAGGCGACGAAGACTGACAACACGTCATGTGGGGATCGACGCGAATTCGGGCGAGTTATGCGAACTAGGCCGGGTGAGGTGCTCGGCAGCAGGGTGTGCCCCTGGCGGAGACACCAGAACACGCAAGATCGGCCGTGGGCAAGTTTCATCGCCGAGTTTCGCCTTCTTTTATGCAGCCGACGCACGAGGGCGCCATGGGCTGGGGCCAACAATCCGGAACACCACTCGCCAAAGACCCAAAACCGCCCAAGTTGTTGACAGGCTTGACTTGACAGGCTCTGTAAGGCCAGTCGGGACCACTGGCACAGCCCGGTAGGCCTTGGAAGAGACCGTGGCTGCCGTGTTCCCGTCACGGGGATGACTGATCTGACGCTCGCAACACCTCGCAGCTGTGACGGCGGCCGTCGAAGGCCTTCCCAATCCGTCCGCCGCGCTGCTTCGTATTATCCCCTCAGTCCACCCTCAATCCAACCCTCCTCCCCTCTCTCACTCTCTCACTCTCTTCTTATTTCTTCATTCTCGCCCTCACATTGCCAATTCCATCGCCCCTTGCACACTCCCATCTGCTCTCCTCCGCTCTCCTCCACTCTCGTTTTTGCGTATTGGGGCCAAGCCTTTATTTGAAGAACCCCTCCAATCGCTGGTTCGTGGCGTCAACTACATCGCCTAGGCTTTTTCCACCGAACATCCCTGCTGCAGACTCTAGCCACCGCTGCCGAATTTCTGAACGTAAGCTCGGACGCAGCTCCAGCAGTCCCACTCTAATAACTCCAATTACTATTCATAAAAACACGCCATGCTAATGACTTTATGACTTTGTTAGAGCGTTCGCTTCCTGAAAATCTGCATCCAAAACCTTAGAGTTTTCCGTTGAAGCCTGAAATCAAAATCTTCCAATCACATCACTGGATACAGCCTTGACGATGCATTCCCTCCGCAACATCCTCCTCCTTGCACTCCCACTTGCGGGTTCCGTGCTGGCTCAAAATCAACCTAAACTTAGCCAGAAGAGAGACGCCTATGTCAACCCAAACCAGGCTTTTCAGGACCTTCTGAACGCTCTGCCGGAAGAATCGCTGCACGCTGCCTTGCACAACCACCACCCAAAGTTCCAAGACGGAGTTTGGGAACACGACCGTAGTGCCGTGGAGAATGTCCATAAAGAGGATCCCCCTCTTGCTACCAAACTTATCGCTGCCGCAAAGGTCGGGCTTATAAGAAGACAAGCAGCGAACGGGACCTCCTCAGCCGAATCTTCAAATGCTGCATCCTCGAGCGCTCAGGCTGAATCGAGTACCGCTGCTCCGGCTTCCACGTCTTCCGCTCCACCTCCCGTGGTCGTACCTGTCCAAGTCAGCACGACAGACTCAGCTGGCAAGCCCACCGTAGCCTCATCCTCCGTTCTCAGTGCCGCGACTGTAAGTGTAGCAGTCGCCGTCACCACAACCAACTCCGCTGGATCCACTTACGTATCCACGAGCAACGCCCCTGGAGTCGTCTACACAACCACCAACTCCGCCGGCTCGACGTTCGTGACAACATCCGCAGTAGCATTTGCCCCGACGCAAGGGCAAGTCGAGACGAAGACGGACTCCAAGGGGAGCACGTTCATCACCACGTACACCCCTGGCGGCGGAACTGTCGCTTCCATCTTCCTGGTGACTACCCACAGGTCTGACGGGACGCCGGAAACACTCACGAGCTACGCATACGTCGGTGCGAGTGCCACTGACACAGAAACCGCTGGACAGCAGCCTCCAGCAACCGGAACGCAGTCGTCGAAGCCTGGGCTCCAGACAGGAGCCGCTGGCGTGCTGAGCCGGAGATGGGGCGTTGAGGCTGTGGCAGTTGTAGGAGGTGCAGTTGGCGTGGCGTGGTTCATATGAGTACGGGAGGAGCGGGAAACCTGGAATGCACATGTAACAGCAGTTATCACGACGTCAACGAATTTCATTTTGTCAAACAACCCTCCTTCTGGAATCCTCGCACCACTCCTTACCCCTGATCGCTTCTCCCTCCACAAATCCAACACCAGAAGATTATTACCATTCTGCTGTACACCATTGATTCTTTCACCACTTCCCACCTTTATCATCACGGTTTCATCAAGCGATTCAACGGGAGGAATATCTGATTATTGTTATTTTTGGATGGGCGTGGTACGGACTGCATTTACATGCAAGCACATGAGTTTGTCCTTTCCAGCACAGCACAGCACAGCACAGCGCGGTTCAGCGCAAACATTTGATTTTTCGGTTCGGGTTCTGGGATCTGCATAAAAGTCATTCGGGACTTACTCGTTATGACTAATTTGGCTTAATGGGATGGACCGGGAAGAGAAGTTTTGGATGCGGAGATGGGATTTAGTGGCCTTTGAGTTTGGCCAGGTTGCTAGGGGACGGCTGAAGTGGATCTGGAGATTGAACGGGGATGTGAACGGGTACGAAAGCTTTGTGAACTGGGGGGGTAGCTTGGGTTGCGGTGTACGCTATTGCCATATAACATGAAAGAAGTTCTGTGTCATATCTTCTCCGTTGCCGCGTCTCAACCCAGCGCAGCCTGGCTCAGGTTGTTGGAAGCCGTCGTATTCTGCAACACGGCCTTATTTCCGTCACAGGGCTTGCAGGCATCTTCGATACGCACTGTTTTTGTTAGTAAAGCTTGCGACTTCTGCAAGGCTGGTCACCCTGGGTTGCCCTGGTCACCCCAGATGCTCTTATCCTGACTGCTCCCCCACTGCTTTGTAAACCCCGTCCCAACGAGGCGGAACGCCCCACGTGCAGGAACTACTTTACTCTCGATTGCTCGAAGCCCGCACACATGTGGACATCCAACGCCATAACAGTGGCAGATCTTACTTTAGCTCCATTCGACAGTGAATAGCCACTTACAAGAGCCGCAGCCCGCGATCAAGTCTTTTATTACGCTGTTTTCAAACGCCGGTGATTTGAGGCTAGAAATCTCTTATCGGTAATGTACGAGCACTACTTTGACAAAGATCACCTTGCTAGCTCGATGCGTAAATTCCATATCCCTCTATCGTTCGTCTGTGCAAAGAAATCTTTTGCAAGCATTGCCGTGTCACTCATGACGAATTTATACATGCGTAAGGTACTTCTTAGCAAATCTCGAAGCGCTAAGAAGCTAGTAGTGAATGTGTAAGTATTGTAATATTAGTTAGCATCACTGCAGATTCAGACTTGATTTCAGCTGTATACTTACATGCACAATTCTGCTATTAGTAACATGGTCCAGCGTTTCCTAATTACTAGGTTTAAGTCCAGTTGTTCATGTCTTGTACGAAAATCCAGCATCAGATTACGTCACGTGTATCTGTCGAACTTGTTAACATCAAAATGCTTAGCTCGATACGTAGCAAGCTCACTATAGTCCTTACCGTCTGATTGCGATTTATATGTCGGGATATTGTCCCTTCCAGAGCAATAGTGAAATACTCGATTTTCGATCTAGACTTGAATACAATAACGTCGACTAGCTCTTTAATAGATGTCAACGTCACACAACAAGGAACTACAATCACTGGCGCAGCTATTGAAATCATAATCTTATACACAGCGCGTCTTCACAAGGTATAACAGCATTCCGAACCAATCCACGTGAATAATAAAGGACGTGTCAAACCACACCCTATATAGTAATTATTACATAGAAGGGGTCATCATTTATCAATTAGATCTTTATCCCGACGTACACACCAGGCCAATCTACTTGCAAATACCAATCTCAGAGCCTCGACGCTAATAACCAGGCATGAGTCATCCGCTGCTGCAACGACATTTGTCCGCGTATTTAAAAAGGCCACAGTGCATTAGAGGTGGGTGGCGAGGGGGTTGACAGCACTTTACAAAACAAACTCCATAACCGTAACTCGACCCGATGAACAGCCCAAAGCAACTTGACTACCATGGACAGCGCTATAAGTCGGTCTGTATTCTGGAGGAAGCCAAAGAATCTTTTCGTTGCCTCTACTTATCCAGGGCATGGAGATGAAAATGGATTGTAGATGATCCAGCCGAGTACAGGAAGGCTATAAGTAAGTGGGAGCTTCAGCTGTCCTTTGCCGGTTTGAAGACTGTCCCATCCTCTGAAAATGAGGGACGTCTGATAATGGTATTGGTTTCGAGCGTGTGTAGCGCCGCGCCCGACCCACAGCCTGACCATCTTGTCCCACGATACCGACGCCAGCACCCTGCCATCCGGCGAGAAGGCGACGACGTTGACAGGGCCGGAATGGCCCTCGAGCGTCCGCAGCGCCGCGCCCGACCCGGCGTCCCGCAGCCTGACCGTGCCGTCGTGCGATGCCGACGCCAGCACCCTGCCCGTCTGGCGAGAAGGCAACGGCGTTGACGGGGTCGGAATGGCCCTCGAGCGTCTGCAGCAAGGCATTCCAGTCCTTTTCGACCTCTGGCAACGTCTTATCCATGCGTATGCTCTTGGAACCGTTCCCTGATAAGGCTCTTTCTTGGTGCAAACACGGGTGCGCCGCAGTATACCTGTTGCGGGGCTTGCTCGATTGCAGACCTGTTGTATAGGACGAACCGTTTTACATCGTGAACGAACGCGGCCAGCCGTGGAGAGCGATTCCTCTGGAAGGGAATGTTAGCCTGATTTCGTACCTTTGGAGAGCTTGTTTCAGCTATAAGACTTCCAAGTCAACGATGGCATAGATCCCTTCAGGGATCTTCCCCATCCACCCAAGAACCTCCAGCCAGTGAAGAAGATGTTGGTGCAGGAAATGATGCACTTGGTTGCTGTCCAAAAGCTAAGCACCGCTTTTCTGAAGATGCTGAACCCAACAGGCATGCATATTGAAGGTCTGGCGGAAAATAATGCTCTACTCGATTATTGTCCATCTCAGCTACGAGCACACCGGGGGAGTCTACTCCGCAGGTGTCGCGCTTGAGCAAGGCAGACATTAGTCGGATACATCTTCGAGCCAACTCCTGATACACACGTTTTTCATCTATCCAGAAGTGGCGTCCCAATGATACGTTATGAAGGACGAAGTCTTGATGTACTGCATTTGGTATCTGACAGAACCTGCATCGAATGGGAACCTCAGGTCTGCTCGTCAAAAAGACTCGAAGCCGAACCGGTTCGATGGATCGAACTTCTGCCAAAAGCTGAACAATGAGCCGAACGTTGTTGTCATCATCGCACTCATCAAGCGCATCAAACCAGAACGTAGGAGGAGGGGCTGCCGCTGCCCTTCAGTTCCAGAAGCGGACGCAGGACGAGCTGGTGCCATTGGTCGCGGAGTGACTGGTTCGAAATATCGCTGTGCTCCCTGACAGCGTCGCTGATACATTGGTGAACGGCGGGTAAGTTATTTGCAAGCTGCGATGCAATAGTAGTTGTCTGCAAAGCCAACATCTCCACCGCCGCACGAGAAGAAGAAGCTGGCCCCTAAGTCTCCCCCTCAGACCATGTGCGGGCAACCGTACGAGCGATTGTGGACTTTCCCGTGCCAGCGAAGCCGCTTAGCCAGAAGATGTGCCGCTCGTCTTCTCGATCAGTCCACGCTTTTATCTGTCGAAGGACGTCGATGCGGGTGATCTCGAGGCCGCGACGGCAGAAGGCTGATCGGGTCTCGTAGCCCAGTGTCAACCGTTAGTTGCACGCCGTTCACATTGATGGGGGACCTCAGGCATACCCGTAGTCAAATTAACGTTATTAATCTGTGTGGATCTGGGTCCCGCGACGTTTCTTCCGATGTTAACACGGGCTGCCATCCATAGGCATGTCTGCCGAGAATCGGTGTAATCGAAGATGCCTCTTTCACTATTGATGGGAATTATTGTAGGAGTGAAACTTAATGCCTCAGATCTCACGATCGAAAGTGCTGAATGAGGGCTTCACACGACCCTTGTAGGTGTGACCAATCATCGCCTAGCACTAACTGCCCTATGTGCAAGCCATGAATGAGTGGCCAATCATGAAGCAAGCCTATTTTTAGCTCTGTCTGTCCATTTTCAGTTCATTGTATGCCTTCCAGCGATTCTTTTCGCTTCCTGCGATGCTCTTCCTTCCTCACGAAGCACTCAAATTCTACGTTACTTTCACGTTCGCAGGCTAAGTATGTGCCAAACTCAAGTCAACGATCGAGCTGCTCTCGCCCTTGACGGGCTCTGGGGTGGTAACACGTATGCATCAGCGTCGAGCAAAAGCAGTGTTCCTGTCTCTACTTTGTGGTACCGGAAACATAGCAGACCGTCAAGACGAGAGAAAGCACAAAGCTAACAGTATCTCAGCCCCTCAGAGGAGAAAGCATTGGCCTGTTATCTCTTGCGGATATCGACCAATGGCTATCCCATACCCGTAAAGTTCTTACGTTCCTTAGCACATATCATCGCGCGTCAACGCTCGTCGAGCTACCAAACCTTCGTTGCCAACGAGACCAAACCACTGGGCCCAGGGATTCTACAAACGGCATCCTGAATTCAAGGCTAAGAGAGTCAAGGCTTTAGACTGGAATCGTCATGATAAGAGCATCTACGACAAAGTCGCGGAATGGTTTTCGCTGATTGGAAAGGGCTGAACGACCCGGCCATATTGCCCGGGAATGTGTATAATATGGACGGAACAGGAGTTCTACTAAGCGTCCTGAGCTCGCTTAAAGTCTTGGTGAGCAAGGACGATCCGAGGACTTACAGAGGCGCAGGCGTGAGACGGACCTAGGTGACAGCTATTGAATGCATATCTGCAGACGGTAGGTCCCTCTTCCCTCTCATCATCTGGCCCGCCGCAACACAACACACCAGAGCACTTGGACTACACACCCTGCCCCTGAATGGCACTTCGCTTGCTCTAAAACTGGATACACGGATTCCGCAATTAGCCTGTACTGGATACAAAATGTCTTTGACCCTTTGACCCGGTCGAGGGCATGCTAAAGATCACGAATACTAATAAGCGACGGATTTGGAGCGCACGAGTCACTTGAGGTCATGAAGTTCTGTTTTGAGAACAACATCATTCTATGTCGCCTTCCGCCCAAACCTCTCATCACCTCCAACCCTGCGATGTAGGCATATTCGGTCCTTTGAAAACAGCATATCGGGAACAAGTTGAGAATCTGTACCGTGGAGGCGCAAACACAGTTAGTAAGCAGCTTTACGTATCTGTACAGCTGTGCGCGCGGAATCGCGATCAAACCTAGGAATATTAAGTCTGGCTGGTCGAATGCAGGACTCTGTGCATTCAATCCAGAAAGAGTTCTTAAAAATCTCCAGAAGCCACAAAGGGAAGACCCGGACCACCAGGAAACTGCTGTGCACACTGTTGTTAACGTGGGCTGTTCTCCGCTGGACCATGTGCCACAAACTCCTGTGACGACTGAGGCCCTGAAGATATTGCGATGCCAGATCGAGAAAGATATCCTCCTGCTTCCCGGCCCAGCTAGCCTTCGTCTCCACAAATCGGCCAATACCGCTGAACGGTCTTTCGCGGACTCTGCTCTGCTACTTGACCAAAATAGACTTTTAGTTGACCAGAACAACGAAAAGAGGGTTCGACAATTAACAAAATCGACGGTCATAGGCAGGGCTAAGATAATGAGCTACGAGGACATTGAAGCGCTGAGGAAACGGGATGCTAAGGAGGTTGACGGGGAACGTAAAGCTGCTTCAAAGACCAAGCGTAAAGCACCGACGCTTACGACGACTGCAAGAAAGAAGTCTTGATCGTCTGAACTTGAAGATGCGAAACGCGAGGTCAAAGCATCAGGGCTTGCGCAATATTGTTCGGTTTTACAATTTTAATGTTCTTTGACATTACTTTGGGTGCATGTTTTCCACGCGCTAGGTGATTAGACACAGACAATGCAGTTGATGAGTCCTTCATGGCTGGTCCGTCCTTTCTGTTGTCTCATTCCATTGAAACACGGTATCAATATTCCAGACGCCAGACCACTTCCGACATGGCCACTCATTCACTATCCCATCACCCGTCAGGGTACTGCGTTACCGATAAGAGTGTGAACCGTGTATAACGTTAATGAACTGTACTCAATCCATGCCTCTTGGCCAATTTCTTATCGATAACGTAGGCCGATAATTGCCGGGTGATGGGATACCGTTCACGCGCTTCGTCATCATTGCCGATACCTTCATGCACTGAGCTAATTGAGTCTAATAGTCTCTATTGTATCCGCATCTTCTAAGGTCCTTGGGACTGTAGGAGAAATTGTTTCCGACGGTATGCCCGTGATTCCTCGTTGGCGTTCAGCTGATAAATTATTCAGGATGGGCTGCAGAGACTCATGATTGGTGTTTGGTGATTGGGTCTGCAATGCCTGAAGTGCGAGCGCGAGATCTGGTGTCCGGGAGTTTCCCAGTAGCGCTTGAAGAGTTTGCGGACTGTGAACGCCAGCACTCACAACGGCGCCTAGTCCAGCCTCATTTCCTAATACTGTTAAGTTGAATTGGGGCTGCGGCGTATCAGTGCCAAAGATTGCGCGGCTGCCTTGACCAGCTTGGTTGTGCTCGATAGTAATCACAGAACGAGCGGTGTCCGCAATCCGCTGAGCTCGTGCGATACTATCGAGACTATTCTGTAATTGAGCAAGATCGCCCTGAAGAATTTCTCTTAAGGACGCATCTGCAGAACTGATGGTTTGTTGCACTTGATCCAGCTGATCTTCCAAGTCTTCTCTGGTACCGCTGATCAAGTCTTTAAGACCTCTCAGCGAATCTCGAGTAACTGAGTGATTTTCACTAGCCAATTCAGCATCTTTGTACATTAAAACTTTAATGCCTGCTTACATGTTGATTGACTCGAAGGCAATAGTGAGCGTCGACTTGTAACTAGCGAGTCGTTTCTTTACGTCTTCGAACGTCTTCTCCTTATATCGTATATTGAGCCAATCCCGAACACTGTTCCGACTCTCCTTTGAATGTGTTGTACAAACATCGAGCATTTCGCGCATTTCTCGACATGTTGCCGTGCAACATTTCAACGGCTCCCTAAGAAGCTCGAGCCTCTCAACTTCCTGTGATCGTTGAGCCTGCCCACGGATCGTTTCGAGCACGGCATTAAGAGAGCCTAGGTCGGCTAGAACATCTTTGATTGTTTTCCGTTGACTCTTGAAGCTAGAGACTTCTTCGTATAGTGATTTACTCGTGTCGTAGGCAAAAACGATCAGAGCAAGCAGAGCAGACGTTTCTCCAATTCCTGTAGCCATCAGGACGGTGCAATGGTGAAAGAAGCGCGGACTCTTGTTGCAGAGTGACTGGTAAGAGAGACAGAAAGTCGGCCAAAAATAGCTCATGCCCCAGATAGAAGATGATCGAAGATAAGCATGGGGCGGTCTGTGCTGGACGATGATTGGCCACTCTTAGAATCCCTGAGAAGCTATGAGCGGGACCTTATTGCTCAGACTAATCCATCCTCCGCACGGCGTTGTTCGCAGTGAGTACAGAGGCCTTCCACTGCGTCAGGTATTGCGCAGATATGCACATCAATGACAGCCCATGTCGTCATCCGCGAAAATGTCGCCGGCCCGGGATCCACTCAGATCAACAACGTTAACTTAACTACGGGTACGCTTGATTCTGGACATGGTCAATGTGAACGGCATGAGGCTAACGACGGACATAGTGCACACCAACGACGACATAGATCGCGCTTGTCTCCGCGTTCTTCGATGCCCTGATCCGTTCGCCGTCAAGAACCGGCTGCAAGAGAAGGACAAGCTACTTTATGAATCGATTGGTTGGATCCTTCGAGATCCGCAGTACGTGAGCTGGCAAGATGGAAACAATGTCAATCTACTTTGGATCAAGGGTGGTGCGGGGAAAGGCAAGACAATGATGTCGATTGGACTTATCGAGCAGCTTTCGGGCGCACAAGACGAGATTACGGTAGTGACATACTTCTTCTGTCAAAACGCCGACTACGAGCTCAACACTATCGAAGCGATCATCAAGGGACTGATCTTTCGCTTAATCAGTCAAAAAAAGGATCTCAAAGAATGTTTACGACGCCGCTGGGACACTGTGAATGAGCGATTCAACGAAGATATTACTGCATGGCAGACGCTTTGGGGCATCTTCTTGGAAATGTTGGACCACTGCAAGAGCAAGAGGATATACGTAATTGTGGATGCTCTCGATGAGTGCCAAGATAAAGGCATGGCCGAGCTCCTGAGACTCATCGTCCGAACTGGACTAGGTCACCGCTCGAAGATCAAGTGGCTTTTGACAAGCCGACCACTGGACAGCGCGGAGCAAGAATTGCTTACAGGGTCTGATCAAGAGCGGGTGAGCCTAGAGCTGAATTCAAATCATGTTGCCGAAGCCGTGAAGACTTACACGGCTTCGCGAGCGGCTGAGCTCCATTGTCGCCAGCGCTATGGACCGGTACTGCGTCAGAAAGTCGAGGCTGCACTTGTGGAAAAAGCTGAGGAGACATTTCTGTGGGTGAGCTTGGTATGTAAGAGGCTCGAGAGTGTGCCCAGGGACAATGTTTTGGCAACGATTCAAGAGCTCCCGCCTGGTCTGCATCCTTTCTACGATCGAATACTCTATCAGCTTGGCCAAGGCGATTCTGCTAATGCCGAGGGATGCTTGCGACTTCTCAAGATAATGCTACTTGCCTACCGGCCTCTGAAGCTAGAGGAAGTCGCTGCCGTGACAGGTCTGTCCGAAAATCAGATAGGAGTGTTCGTAGATCGATGCGCTTCATTTATCAAGAAGAGAGAAACTGATGTCGACTTTGTTCATCAGTCAGCCCGAGACTACTTAGGTGGGAAGGATGGACGATCGATCCTCGACTCTCGTGGACCATACGAGCATGGCGAGATTGCACTGAGCTGTCTATTCTATCTATTTGGCCAGCTCAAGGTCAACCTTATGGATCTTCCGCGACCTGATTCAACTAGGGAGTCAATAAAAGCGCTGAATGATGAGAAGAGGAATGCAAAGTTGGTTAGCACGGACTACGCGGCCACCTTCTGGGTGCAGCATCTGAACGATGCTAAGCACACCACACTAATACAAAACATACTTGCCGAGCAAGGGAAAGTGGATATGTTTCTTCGTAAGAAGCTGTTGGAGTGGCTAGAGTGCTTAAGTTTACTAGACGAACTCCCACGCGCTATCGAGGCATTTAAGGTCCTAAGAGATATAGCAGAGGTCAGTATCAGACTTTCGACTTCTATGATTATCGTCTCATAGAACCTTCACAGGGACGACCATTCTTATTGATGCTTATGGACGATGCTACACGTTTCTTGTTGCGACATTACCAGACTATAGCAACTTGGCCGTTACAGATCTACAGCTCTGTGATCGTTTTCAGCCCTCGGAAAAGTGTAGTAAGGAGTAATAATTTAAGCAAAGTCCCTACGTGGTTAAAGAAGCTCCCTCAGGTGGAAGAGGCATGGGCGTCTCTAATCCAAACTCTCACAGGCCACTCCGACTGGGTCCGCGCCGTCGCATTCTCGCCCGACGGCAAGCAGATCGCGTCGGGGTCAGACGATGAGACCATCAAGCTATGGGATGCCACGACGGGCGACCTCCAGAAGACGCTCGCAGGCCACTCCGGCCCGGTCCACGCCGTCGCATTCTCGCCCGACGGCAAGCAGATCGCGTCGGGGTCAGGTGATGGGACCATCAAACTATGGGATGCCACGACAGGCGACCTCCAGAAGACGCTCGCAGGCCACTCCAGCTCGGTCCGCGCCGTCGCATTCTCGCCCGACGGCAAGCAGATCGCGTCGGGGTCAAGTGGTGGGACCATCAAGCTATGGGATGCCACAACGGGCGACCTCCAGAAGACGCTCGCAGGCCACTCCAGCTCGATCCGCGCCGTCGCATTCTCGCCCGACGGCAAGCAGATCGCGTCGGGGTCAAGTGATCAGACCATCAAGCTATGGGATGCCACGACAGGCGACCTCCAGAAGACGCTTGCAGGCCACTCCGACTGGGTCCGCGCCGTCGCATTCTCGCCCGACGGCAAGCAGATCGCGTCGGGGTCAAGTGATGGGACCGTCAAGCTATGGGATGCCACGACGGGCGACCTCCAGAAGACGCTCGCAGGCCGCTCCAGCTCGATCCGCGCCGTCGCATTCTCGCCCGACGGCAAGCAGATCGCGTCGGGGTCAAGTGATCAGACCATCAAGCTATGGGATGCCACGACAGGCGACCTCCAGAAGACGCTCGCAGGCCACTCCGGCTGGGTCCACGCCGTTGCATTCTCGCCTGACGGCAAGCAGATCGCGTCGGGATCAGGTGATCAGACCATCAAGCTGTGGGACATTACTAAGTCCCTGAAAGTATCAAAACTGCTGGGTAACACCATTGGTAATCGTCTTAAATTTCGTGGATGTCAGGAAATTAAGATCCCAGGGTGTGCGGACTCCTTAAGATTTTCTAGAAACGGCCGACATCTCGTGACAAATCTTGGTCCGATCAAGATCGACCATACCCTTACAAGTGGACAAAACCATGATACTAAGTTATTAGAGGATCTTTGGGTTGGAAATCAATGGATTCACTATGGGGCAGTGCCTGTATTTCGCCTGGCGCCAGATGTTGAGTTGAGATGTTTTGATATAAAAGACAATCAAGTGGCTATCGGGTTAAGAAATGGTTGTGTTTTGAGCTTTAACGTTGATCGTAAAAGCTTGCACTTAGCACTTGGAGAGCTGGGAGACATGTGTACGAATGAATAATCATTGTTATAATATTTATAATAACTCTGATGGAGAGGGACCTGGGAGCTTAGGCTTTATATAGTAGTCCACTCTCAGATTGCACTAACAGTCATTCGAAATCTATCATTAGCTTTTCATTTTCACGTAAGGAGCTAAGGGTGGTTGTTGCGGTTGGTCTTGTTTGGAGGCGAAGCCCGGTTCCTATGGCGGTGCGCGACCAGGCCTAAATACAATACCATGAGGAAAAGATACGTGGCTCAATCAGTGAATGAGTTGATTACTGTAGCTCGTAGTACACAACAGTACATAAAAAACAGGAGCTGGTTATGTATGCTTCAGGACTGGTGAATCAGCTGGTATCTTTTCCTCAGCGGGTCCGATAACGGGCTTATAGCCGTATGACTAACCACTTAGCGTTCTGGGAGCCGCCACGAAGTACCCCTTCGACCTATATAAGTACGATTTACTATATATAGGATTTTGCAGACGATACAATAATAAGCAAGATAATGATATAGATACAGCTTTCGACTATTTAGACATCAAATATTCAATTTTTCAGAGTTCTATTGCCGTATTACTAGAAATTGATTTAGGGCTTTTGACCGTCGTGGGAAACAATATGGTAATGAAAGACTTAAGTCAAAGTAATTTTTCTAAGGCATCGTCATTATATAATGAGACAGAGTCAATACACATTAAGCAAACGGTAACTATATGAAAACTCTTCACGTGGTGGAGTTTGAGGCATTGCGAATGAGGTAGTTCCTCGATGTAGGGCATTCCGCTTCGTTGGGATGGGGTTTACTGTCTTTCTCGTCCGCTTGAGATGGTCATCTTACGTTGCACTTCTAGGGACTCGGTGCTACTAATTCGTGGCCTCCGGTTGACTGACCAGGAACTGTTGTGCCGTGGTCTGTTTCCGTATCGTGAACGAATCCTTTACTGATAGGTATGGCTTCCGTCACTTAATCACATGCCGCGATGAAGGCATGAACTTAGCGAAATAAGGTATTATTCGTTGAATTAGTAACACATTTTTTTGGGTTCTAGATAAGGTTCTGAAGAACTTACGAAACTCTCGTAGAATAAGTGAGGCACCCCTGCAGACTTTATCGCAAGGATAATCAAGCTTAATTGAAGCGTATGCAATAATTAGCAGAAGTGTCAGCGAGGCCATGGTAAACTATGGAGTAGGATTGGTTTATACTTCCTGCTACGAAAGATGCTTCACCTTTGCATGAATGACAGGAGTCTTTTCTGCTGAAATCTTATCTCCCTTGTATCTGTTTGCCTATCATTATCTTCTTTTATTTATCGCCCTCATTCCTCTCAATATACTCACAATCCTAAAAATAAATAAAAACCCTCAAAAAGCACACCAGTTCCTCCCATTAGCACTACATCACCATAGCCCAATCACTCCACCGCCCCACCACATACCACTCCAATCCCACTGTACTCTTCTTCCTCCCCAAAAAAGATAACCTGCACCGTAATACCATCCCTCGCATAACGACTCACCGGCGGACACGCCGTTATGACGTCGCAAAAGATATTCCCCCCAGTGTATTCCTGGCCAAACGCGTTGCCCCATTCTGATCCTCCACGACAAAGAACTCGGGCTCATCCTTCCGCCCCACAAACCTCCCATCGAACGACATCAAACTCTGTCCTATCGCCCTCCACTCCCCCTCCCATCTCCAGTCGTCCCCCACTCAACCGCGCGTCCCCGAACCAACCTCCCCCCCGGGGCGCAGCGGCATCGTGCCAAGCATCCGCCCGTCCTCCCCCGAAAATGCCCTTCCTCGCCGAGGGCGCGCCGCGAGGGACCCCTCGCTCTTTCAGGGCCGTTGGAGCCGGTCCGGTCGGTGGAGAGCGGGAGGCGGGAGGCGGGAAGTGGGAGGGCGGGGTGAGGGTTTGTGGCGCCGTCCCGGCGGCCCAGCGCGGCGCGCGAGTCGTCGGAGTTGGCGGTGCGAAGGGTGCGGGTTAGCGGCTGGTAGGTGGTGAGGAGGGGATTGAGGGTTGTGGTTAAGGCGGGGTGCAGGACGGCGGTGTTGAGGGTTGTGAAGGCGGATTGGATTGCTGTGGAGATGGGGAGGGGGAGGGTGGAGAGCGCGTGGGAGACGTAGTACTCCTCTTCGCGCAGCTTGACGCACGCCTCGGCGAGCGTGAGGGCGCGGACTGGATTCGCAAACGAAGGGGGACTAGGACGGCCATTAGATGGGAGAGGCGGTTCGCAGTTGTGACATTGCGAGGCCGAGTCCACAGCTTTGGAGAGGAGCGGGGCGGGAGAAGTAGAGGAGGCTGGTCACGCCGATAGCGCCGAGGAGGAGGGATGGGACTGATGTGGGAGTCAAGACACGGAGGGTTGGGTCTGGAGAGGGTGGGGGTGCTGAGCAGTGTGGTGATGTAGCAGGGGTTGGAGTACCAGTGGGGAGTCCAGCGTCTGAAGGCCATTCTTGGTGTATGTGTATCCTGTATGGTATTGGCGGATCTGCTCATGAATAGCTCAGAATTGGTGGACTGTGTAGCCTTTCTGGCGCGAGGTCTATGTTTGAGCTCGAGTTTTGCCTAAGGCCGCAGGCTTGGCTGCAGCTAGTTGATGTGAAGAGGTTGCTTGGATTACATGCTGTATTTGGGACTAGAAAGGAAAGTTATATGTCCGAATTTGTGAGCATATGGGTACTACTGCCATGGCAATAATTATGTGAGCAGCACGTACCTGTCTGGGCATTGCGCATTTGGGTACTACTCATTTTGGCGTTGATTATGCCGGCATTGTTCATAAATGTATTACTTGAGTACGTATGTTATTCATATGTATATTGCTAACATAGGAATTGCTCGCACAAGTATCGCTCCAAACGACACTGCTTCTGAATCTTCCCTTGAGACCGCAGGTGTTACATTAATTTTCATCACATGCGAAAGTCTTCCGCTAGCACCATGTTTATTGCTAGTAGAGCTAATTTGCGCGAAGTCCTTCCTGCGTGCAGAGACGTATGATGGTGGTATTCAGGATACGCACAGATATTTCCGAGGCTGCTCAAGCATGTGGTCACGTTCCGGGACGGGTAGTCTAGAGTAAAGACTGTTAGGATGTACAGCACCTCATTTCCTGAAGGAGAAAAACATTAATACGTTAGAAGAGTTAGTCAAGCCTTAGCTGCTTGCGCTAGATTGAAGGTGTCCTATGATTTCGAGTATTCGTAAAGCGTTTGATTCGATTATTACGTTTTCTTTGGATACCACGGTGGGTGCAACCAGGCGTAACGCTACCGGACTTAATGTACTCAGGCTATTCCAGATCTTCTTTCACAGGTCCTTTGGTACACTGCGCAATTCAACATAGAAACGACTCATTCTTCCAAAATATCCTTCGCGAATAAGTTGTGCCTCTTATCGAACGACAATGCAAGAGCCTTCATCCAACTCCTTCAGTAACACATGTTCTCCAGCTCTTACGGGCCACTTCTCAATATAGGATACCGTCTTCCTCCTCAATTTCTTATCTAGTAACTTCTTGTGAAGGTCCCGCGCCTGCTGTAAGGACTTGGTTTCAATTCATAGATGCTGGGAATCGGACTGGACACAGTTTATGTATGCTAAATTGTTAGTTGTTTGGCGCTCGGTTGGGGACTTGGAATGGTTGGGACGTAGTTTCGCTGCACTGGTTGGTAGTGTGTGTGGATGATGACTCTAGTTGCCGAGATAAGAACGTCCTTCTAGCGTGTCGAGTCCGACTTGGCAACCTCTTTGACCTGGAAACAATCGACTGTTGCGAACCAACTAGCCGTATCCAGCCCGATTATCGTCCTTGGGTTGGAATACATCCATGTAAATAAAATACTACTGTAGCCTATCATCCAATGATTAAAGATTACTTCATGAGAGGCAAGGAAACCGGCAGAGGCTCATACCACACAGGAAATATAGCCATGGTTCATTCTGAGGATGCAGGTACTGGAACACCAGAGAGTGTATGCACTAGCATATCCACGAAACGACCCAGCAAAGCATGCACACTCGCCTGAGCATTCCCGAACAGGGCCGCGGCGGAGACAAAATACTAAGCGAGGGCCCGCCTGCGCGGAAACCAGCGCTTTAGAGAGAATATATAACCCATTACATTATACAGTCTTGTGCACGACCAGCTTCCACCCCCCCTTTAGCGAGTGCTCCAAAATTTTAAATTCGGTACGCGCATCCAATCTCGCGAGTAACTGTAGCGAACGGTTGTGGCTACACGCAAGGACCATT
>Ga0307507_10002505_pt1 | contig 38341 bp, 16 predicted proteins | sample 7_EM_MG_FD_207223 | JGI IMG/M metagenome (GOLD analysis project Ga0307507, IMG submission 207223) | Populus trichocarpa ectomycorrhiza microbial communities from riparian zone in the Pacific Northwest, United States - 7_EM | ecosystem: Host-associated > Plants > Roots > Unclassified | place...
AGAAATTTAAGACTTTTTATTAAGTAATTCTCTGAATTTTAAGAGACTACTTAGGCACTATAATCCTATATAAGTGCCATAAACCAGAGAGGTTTATTGGAATATCTGAGAAAATAAAAGGGGGTATTAAAATTCTCAATAACCTCCAACGCCAAAGAAAGAAACTCTATTTTGGAGATTATATAGGAAAATCCTTTAGAAATCTTGGAAAATCTAAGACGTTCTCCTTAAATAAACTAAGGTAATATATAATTAAGCAAAATAACAAAAAAACCCTATATTCTTGGTAAAACTGAGAATATCTAGCCACTAATCAGAATCAGAATCTTCTGGAAGTTCATAAGGAGCTAGTAAGATTTATTAGTAAATTCTGAGAAAAATAAGCTATTTTACGTACCTAGTTGAAGACCACCCTTGGACTTAATTTTTGAAACCTTCTTTAAGGCAGCAACGCGTGCACCGTTAATGTTAAGCATCTTATTAGAAAATCCAAGAAGTTAGTTAATTTTACTCGAAAAATAAAAAATACCAAAAAAAACAAGAATTAAATACCTTATTAACTGAGAAAGTACTAAAAAGAATCTTAAAAAAGGAAAGAAGGCAAGATCTATGTCTGCCGAAGGCCTTAGGCATTCTCTTATTTTTGTTAAGGTTGGAATTTCCCTAAAAACAGTTAGTTTTATCAAAATATACGAGAAATAAACTAGATTTCTTACCTCCTAAAGCCCTTTCTTCGCGCACTAGAGCTCCAGAATGGATTCCTAGGTAAAGTGAGAAATTATATTACTATTATCGGAATTTTCGACAATATACTTCGTAGTTACAGCTGCAAGGAAGTGTATTACGTTCCTTAGTACTATTAATCGCCTTTTTAGGCATACGCTAAAAAATGTTAAATTAGTTATTTTTTGTCTGAAAAATAGAGAAAAACTTACTGCATTTTGGATGTGGTAGGTATAGTATCTAGGATCTGCGTCCTTGTGCCCCCAGAAGCTAGCCCTAAAATGTTAGAAAAATTAAGAAAAAATGTAATATTTCTTACCTTAACTTCTCCTTAAGATCTTTGTCTTGTTGCTCCTAGATAGAATTAGTATATTCTTGGAGCTACTAAGAAAAAAATATACCTTTAAGGGCTTTCCCAACAACCATCTTTTTTTGTATGCTGCCTTTTTGGCAGCAGTAATTGCAGTAGCACTGGCAGATCTAATACCCAAAATTTAAAATAATTCTTGGAAAAAACAAGAAAAAATAAAAAATAAAGAGAAAAAATATTAGTAAATAAAGCAGTAGGCTGCATATTAAATAATTCTTCCTAGCGAGAAAGGAAGCCTAGGATGTTAGAAAATCCAATAATTAAATAATCGCTAGGGTAGAAAACCAAGAAATAAATTTCCTAAAAAGTTTTAAAAATTTGAAACGTTAATTTAAAGCTAATATGTCAGAATAAGCAAGAAATTAGTAAGCGGTATGACATAAAACCGAGAACTGAATTTCCTAAAAAATTTTAAAATTTTAAATCGTTAATTTAAAGCTAATATGTCAAAATAACCAAGAAACTGGTAAGCGGTATAATATAAAACCAAAAAAAGAAAAAATAGATCTCTATAAATTCAAAAATATAGTTCCAGAGGCCTTTTTTTTCTAAAAATATATGAAAATTATATAACTTGAAAAATCACTTACCTAGAAGGCATGTTGGATGCTCTATAAGAGCAGTTGGATTGAAAATCTAGTATATAAGTTAGCATATAACGTATATAGCTAATATAAAGCTCTAGCTTACTGGATACTCGCTTATTGATTAAGTGATAGGGTGTTAAAGGTTAACGTAGTCAATTGAGAGTAAAGTTATCTTGGGCGCCAAGACCTCGCGTATGCTAGGCCGTTTCGGGCTTGGCGCCCCGACCGTCTGCGCCTAGACGGTTACCATCCGAAAAGAAGCTAGTTAGTTAATATAGGCACGGTCCAGGATAGATCTGGTGGAGCTATATGACGAAAAATGGTAGCTAAGGTTATGTGGTGTGATCTATGTAATCTATATAATTTATATGATCTGTAATAAAGTAGATAGAGCACATATACCTTACAGAGCGAAGGGATTTCTTAGGCGTATAGTTGTGTATTTAAAGGACTACAGTCCCTACCCAGATAGTTCTCTCTTTGTAGTAAATCTTAGAATATAATTAGAGTTAATCTATTAGGCAACCACTCCACTAGTTATTATTATATTGTTAACTTTGTTTATATCTACATACCCAGCCCAATAATAGGACCCACCGTAGTTCTTGCTATAAGGTTTTGTTATATATTTACTACTAAGGTTATAGTATTAAATAAGAAGTTAAATAATATGCCACCTAAAGCACTAGTTATAATATTATTAATAGTAGCAACTACCTTAAGGACAGGAGGAGACACCAGTATGGCTAATAACAATTCTTAGGTGGTTACGTAAGGTTAGTTATAGGAAATGGTTAATTACTTATAAGACAATAATAGGATACTTAAAGAGTATATTAATGGAATTAGAGTAGTAAAGGTTAAGTTACCCTTAATTAAACGGTTCTTAGAAGAGAAGTTAAAGCTTAAAGGGTTCCTTATATAAATGCATTTTAAGGTTATACAGGAAGGAGTAAAGTTGGTAACATTATTAGACTAAGTAGCGTACGCAGGATTGTTCCTAATAGGAAGAGCACTTAAGTGGTTTAAACCTTATCTTACTAAAATATAGGCTAATGGCATGATAACTACTAACTAAGATATACGGTATATATTTGCCAGTTAGAACGGGTTCGCGAAATAGTTAACGCAGATATTTGGAGACCTAGAGGCCACAACTATAGCAGAATAAAAGCTTTAGAACCTAGCATAATAAACCTTAGCAATAGAGTATACAATACAGTTTTAAACGCTAGCTATATAGGTTAAGTAAAACAATAAGGCGCTTATAGCATAGTACAAACAGGGACTTAAGGCTAAAGTCTAGGACGTAATTATCCTAATAGAAGATGCAGATACTCTAAGAGAGTTAATAGATTAAGTAATAAAGATTAATAATAGAATCTATTAAAGGGAATAAGCTAAGAAAGGGCAAGATAGAGTTCTATAGTTATATAAGGCGCAGAGTATATATTAGTAAACATAGAGCTAAAAACTATAGAATGGCGCAGAGCTAATAGACCTAAGCGGTACTAAAGAGTTTAAGAGATAGATAAAGAAACTATGGAAACCTAGAGGTTAAGGATTAAGTAATTATAGGACTAGGAAGTAGAGGCTAAACTAGGGATCTTAGCAGCAGAAGATATTTAGGCGGACTCCACAATAAAAAAAATAGTTTAAAGATAGAGCTTATATAAATTGCGGAAAATAAGGTTATTTTACTAGAGACTATAGAGGTGGTTAGAGTAACTATACAGTAAAGAGCACTAGGTTGTTAGAGTATAATAATACGGATATAGGGATATTGCGTAGGACTAAGGAGTGTTTAATTAAGCACTTTATGTTTTGTTATAACAATGCATGCCAAGTTTATAAGGACGCTAAGTATAGCGTAAGCTATTAGCTGCAAAAGCTAGAGTTAAAAGGACTTAGAGGAACTATAGAGTTAGATAAAGAATAAGATTAACTTTATAAGCTAGATTAAGATGTTAAAGCAATATACAGATAAAGATCAGCAATAATAATAATAGAGTTAGAGTACTTATTAATTAATAGTAATAAGGAGGAAAGGGAGGCTAACTGGGAGCACTTATACCTTAATAATATAACAGAAGTAGAGACTAAAACTACTATAAAATGCAGATTAGTAATGGGTATTATAATACTATTAGATATAATTCCTATTGCTCTATAAGATAGAAGGAGTAATATTTAGAGATAATTAAGTAAGCAGACAACTGCTAGTGCTAGCTTACCACTTATAAAAGGTAAAAGGCCACAGGTCTAAGATTCTTAAGAGGAGATAAAAAAAGCTCTAGACTTGCTAGGCGTAATAAGGACAGCTTAGAAGCCCACAACGGATAAAAACCAATAGGAAAGAGCAGCAACTTAGTTTAATAACCAATAAATAAGTATAGGACGTAAGTTTAAGAACCACGAGTTTAGGGAATAAATAAAAACGTTATTAGGAAGCTAAGATTTTAAGAAACAAATAAGGACTATAGCAATTCTAGGTAAATACAGTGTTTAGCCTAAAGATTAAAAAGTTAATACTAAGATTAGGAAGTAAGATGACTTTAAGGATCTAGCTATAAGACACAGAAAATAAGAAACTATAGATAAGTTTAGGTAAAGAATTATCGCATAGCAAGAGCAAAAGCTAGATAAAAGATTGGCTATACTAGGTTGTATAAGGGACAAAGCACCCGTATAAAGAGTCACTAATAGGCCTAGTGTAGGGACACCTAAAGTAAAATGGTTAGATAAACTGGAATAAGAAGAGGATCTAGACATTCTAGTTAGATTTAAAGAAAGACATACTAAAGGATGTTACGACGTAGTAATAACAAGGTACTTTCTTATAGATAGACTATATATACTAAACCAGTTATACGGAAAGTAGTATAGGTAACGACGTAATAATAAATGGGAAGACTTTTATATATAGCTAGACAAAAAAGTTATCTAAGATTAACCTATTAAGGAAAAACGCATAAGTCACATTAAAGGAGCATTGATTATAATATTAAGGAACCTAGAAGAGGGATCTAGGGACTAGAGAAGTAAATAATAAATCTTAATACCTATAGCAGAAATACCAGTAGTTAGGTTAACTAGGTATTGGTTTAAACTTAAGGATAAAGATAAGTTAAGAGTTAACCTAAGTTACCTAGCACACTATATGTTATTGTGGATAGCTTATGTGGATAACGTGTGCAATATATATAGAGCACTAAAAGACAAAAACCGGAAGTACCTAGTAAGGATATATTAAGCACTAGAAGAAAAGTGGTTTAGAGACGCTAAGTATATATATAAATAGCACCTAGTAGAAGTACAAAGTTAAGGGGACCTAATACTTTAACCAGGAAGATTCCTTATAGAAGAATACCTAGATAGATAATAGTAGTGGGACTACCTAAAGAACACTTATCCATGGCATATAGAGGGAAAAAAGTGAACTAAGTATTAGCTAAAAGTGGACTAAGTATAAGTAGGATCTAGTAGCTAACAGTTAGAAAAAGGGGAGGCGCATAGAACTAGAGGGAACCAGTATTAAAGCCTTAAACCCTTAAAGGAATTTAAGGACAACACCTAAACTTATAAGTTAAGTGGCAAGATTAGTAGTTTAAAGCGTTAATAGACAGTAGAGCAATAAGAAACTATATATCACTAACAGTAGTAGAGAGGATAGGGTTACTATATAGACAGAAGGAATATCTATACCTACTTATAACAATTTTAGGAGATTAGATAGCCTATAGAGAAGGTATTATTAATCTTAAAATAGGACCTATTTAGTTAACTATTAAAGGGAAACCAGTTAAAATGTCTTTTAATATCCTACTATTAGGAAAGGACAAGGTGATACTAGGAATACCTTAGTTACAGGAATATAATCTAAAGGTTAATTAGGTTATAGGTTAGGTTAATATTAGAGATACTTAATAATATAAAGTATAATAGTAAACCAAGTTGGTATAGTACTAAGTTGGAGCAATATATAAAGAGACTGAGTAAGGCTTAAGTTATATACCAAAGAGATACCACAAGTATAGTAAAAAGTTATAGTTATTAGAAAGTAAAAAGCTGTTAGAGTATATAGTATGGGACTATAAAATAGAATTAGAAGAAGGAACTAGTCCAAAGTTCTTTTTAATCTATAAGCTTACTAAAACAGAGTTAGTAGCGCTTAAGGAGTTTATCTAGGAGAACTTACGCAAGGGATATATTAGACTATTGCAGTTATTAGTAGGATATCTAGTATTATTTATCCTAAAGAAAAACGGAAAACTTAGGATGTATATAGACTACAAATAGTTAAACAGTATTACTAAAAAGGATAGGTATCCTTTACCCTTAATTAGCGAAATCTAAGATAGAATAGGCAACGTAAAGATCTTTATAAAGATAGATCTAAGATGGGCATACCATTAGATTAGAATTAAGGAAGGCAATAAGTAGAAGGCAGCCTTTAGGTCAAAGGAAGGACTATATAAGCTATTAGTTATGCAGTTTAGGCTTATAAACGCACTAGCAACATTCCAGAAACGAATTAATAGTGTATTAGGAGAACACCTTAATAAGTTTATTATGGCATACCTTAATAACATTATTATCTACTTAGAGAATAAGAAAGAATATAAGGAATATATTAAATAGGTCTTAAAGAGACTATAAAAAGAACAGATGCCAGTAGCAATTAAGAAATATAAGTTCTTTATAAAAAAGACTGATTTTATAGGATTTATTATTAAACTAGGAAAAATTAGCATAGACCTAAAGAAAGTTAAAGCTATAGTGAACTGGTAAAAACCAGAGAATATTACGTAGTTAAGATTGTTCCTAGGGTTTTGCAATTACTATAGGAGGTTTATGGCATAATAGTTAAAAAGCATTAAGCTATTTATAAGGTTAACAAAAAAGGAGGAACTGTGGGTTTAGGGTAGTGAATAGAAGAAGCTGTTCTAAGAACTTAAAGAGTTGTTTACCTAGGAACTAATCCTTAAAGTCTACCAATTAAAGTTAGAGACGGTTGTTAAGATAGATATATTAGACTTTATACTAGGAGTATGTTTACTATAGAAGCATTAGGACACATAGCATCTAGTAGCATATTATAGTTGAAAGATAACACCACTAGAACTGAACTATGACATCTATAATAAGGAGTTGTTAGGTATAGTTGCAGCATTAAGGGAATAGAGAGCATTCTTATAAGGCATAGAAAAACTATTTATGGTTAAAATGGACTATAAGAACCTTACAGGATTTCTAATAACAAAGGAACTTAACTAAAGATAGGTTAGATAGGCGGAAATACTTGCGGAATACTATTTTAAAATTTAGCATACTAAGGGTATAGACAATGCACGAGCAGATGCTCTAAGTAGAAAGGCTAAACTATAAAATAATAAAAAGCCGTCAGGAGCTTTATTGCGGAAGGATTAAAACAGATTAATTAGGTATAATTATCTAAAGATTATAGTAACCAGAGAAAGTTAAATCTATAAATTACTAGAGAGTAATTAGATATAGAAGATTTAAGAAGCATAGGTAGAGGATCTAGACACGGAATAGTACAAGAATAAAAAAGCAACCTATATTCTAAGGTCTATTGCAAAAGAATTTATTAAGTTATTCTACAAGGGACTAATTTAAGGACATAATGGAGTTATAGGCTTAGTGTTAAGACTTTAAAAAAAATATATTATTTAAGGAATCTAGGGACTAGCAAGATAAGTTATTAGAGAATATCTAGATTGCTAAAGAAATAAACTAATAAGGCATAAGCTGTATAGAGGGCTACAACCTATTAAAACACTAGAAAGACTATGGGAAGTTATATTATAGGACTTTATTATTAAGTTACCAAAGTTAAAAGATCCTATTATAGGACAAGATTATAATACAATCTTAGTAATAGTAGATAAGCTTATAAAGTAGGGATACTTTATAGCGTGCATAGAAGAGATATTAGTAGAGGATATTACTAGAATCTATATTAAGGAAGTATTTATAAGATATAAAGCACTAAATAAAATTATGTTAGATAGAGATTTAAGATTTATAGCTGTATTCTAAAATGTATTCTTGGTGGAATAAGAAGTTTGCGCAGCAACCTTAATAGCATATTATCCGTAGACAGATGGATAAATAGAAAGGTTAAACTAGACACTAGAACAGTATCTAAGGCACTATATTAATTATGCATAGAATAATTAGGTATTATTATTACTAGTTGCATAGTTTGCATATAATATAATACCACAAGAAGAAATGGGGATATTACTATTTAAGGCGAATTATGGATATAAGCCAAGGTTATTATTATCGCCACATTAAGTAAAGAAGACGAGTAGCATAGCTAAAGAAAGAATGGAGACTTTAATAAACCTTAAAGAAATAGCTAAACTAGTATAAGAGCGAATAAAAAGGTACTATAATGCTAAGAGATCTAAGGGACCAGATCTTAAGGAGGGAGATAAAGTGTGGCTATTACACAAAAATTTTAAGAGTTAATAACCAAGTAAAAAGTTAGACTATATTAGACTAGGACCTTTTAAAATTATGTAAAGAATTTTATTAGTTATGTTTAAGTTAAACCTATTAGCTAAAATAAAAATCTACCCTATATAGCACATTATAATGCTAGAGCTAGCATATAGAGATGTTAAACTACTAGTTTATAAAGTAGATATATATAGAGGGCAAGAAGAAGACAAATAGCAAGTTTTAAAGATTATTAGTCACAAAGACGTAGATGATAAAACGTGGTATAAAGTAAAGTAAATAGGCTACAGTAAGACTACCTAGGAACTACTAAGCAACCTAGAGAACGCTATAGGAAAGGTATAGGAGTATTAGAAAAAAGTAGGTTAGGTAGTATTAATAAAGAGGGATTGCCAAAAAATAAGTTACCTAAGGGGGACCTAAGAGGAGCAATTGCTAAGCTACTTAGAGTTATTTCCCTTATAGGAGGAAAGTCCATTCTTTTATTACCTAGCTTAGATAAACCCTATTAAACAAGTTTTTATTCCTTAAAATGAACCTTCTTATAAACACATTAAAGGCATTAAAGATAAGCATAAGCTAGATGTTAAGCTTTAAGGATATATACGGACTCTTCTAAGATATATTAAACCTTAAGTAGCGCGGAGGCTAGCTTACTATTAAGTTTCTTAGCGGTAGATTAAACACAAGACCCTATAATAAGTTACTTAGGGAACCTAAAGACTATTAAGAGTTATAGGACGCGTATACTTAGCGTTAGAGATAAAGCAAACATCACAGGACAATTAAATGTTTGCTTTAGTGCACTCTAAGTAAAAGAAAGGTTGTTAAGACAAAGGACTTGCTAGCGTAATATAGACCAACCCCTCTTTTATATAGCAAGAATATAGAGACGGCATTATCTTACTAAGAGACAGTATTGCAGTAACGGTGCAAAACTAATAAGCTATAGAAGAAGAAGAAGAAGCTTTAGGTATAATAAGTAAGGATATTAACTAGATTAGTTAAACGGACATTACACCTCTAGTGGATAACTTAGAGATGTTAGGAATCTTTAAGGACAAAGATAAAGAGGAGGAAGATAGTATTACGGAAAGCTTAAGTATAATATTATAACTACTTAGAGAGGAGTTAGTGGAAGCTAGTTAGTTAATATAGGTATAGTCCAGAATAGATCCAGTAGAGCTATGTAATAAGAAATGGTAGCTAAGGTTATGTGGTATAATCTGTATAATCTATATAATCTATATAATCTGTAACGGAGCAGATAGAGTACACATACCTTATAGAGCGAAGGGATTTCTTAGGTGTATAGTTATATATTTAAAGGACCACAGTTCCTACCCAGATAGTTCTCTCTTTATAGTGAATCTTAGAATATAATTAGAGTTAATCTGTTGGGCAACTACTCCACTAGTTATTATTATGTTGTTGACTTTGTTCATATCTATATACCTAGCCTAATAATAGGACCCACCGTAGTTCTTGCTATAAGGTTCCGTTATAATATAAGGATATTGCAATATCTAAGAAAGCCTAACCTATATACTCCGCGCTATACTCCATGCCCGCGCTTAATGCTTTAGTGTCTATAATAGAACTAGGATAGAACTAGGATATATCTAAAATATATAAATACTATAACCTATTTAACCTACATAGCGTAGTCCTCTTTAGTATTAAATATCTCCCTATTATTAAAGTTATCTGTAACCCCTGGCAGCGTTGTCCCGGGTAAAACAAAGTTCTATTTATAGTTAGATTATAAATATATCAGCAATATAATTAAAGACTATAAGTATACCTTATTAAACTATATATATATAGCCCAGTTAGATAAGCATGCTATTTATATTAGATCTAAAATATATTAGAAATATAACTAATAAACCTACTCTTGCTACTGGTCCTACACAAAGAATACTTCTGCTTATTAGACTTGCTAATAACCTTAAATATTATAGTGCGGTCAAGCTATATCAAGGTTAGATTATGGTTATATAGTAATTAGAACTACCTAAACTTATCTTACCCTTAGGTATTAATAGAATTCTAAAACGGAATATAATATATATCTGCTTAACTAGCTTCTCTATATATTCTAGTTAGATCTATAATATAATAAGATTATAAATAATAACATACCTAGATCTGCTAAAGTTGCTTTATATTTTCCACAACCGGCCCGCGAAGCCCTACTGCACGCGTCCACGTCGCCGCGGGTGGAAACATCATTAGGAAATTGTTTCCTACGATGGCTAAGTGCAGAGGCAATGGTAGGGAGCCATCGCAGCGCGTGCAGCGCTGTCGTTGCGGCTCTGTGGTGTTGAGCCTGCGACGCGTACGCATCGCCCTCAACAACACCAGGAGTCTTACTGCCCCCGTTTAGGGCTCCCGTTCTACCATCTAGGGGGGCCATTAAGGGAAACTGGGATACGAAAACCACCCAATATACAACTACCTAGCTCGTAGCTAGGGCCGAAACTGGCCTTATTAAGCTAGCGGATGCGGACGCGTCCTAGGCGTACAACAGGACACCCTTAGGCTTGCACTAGCTCTGAGACTAAAAGGATACGGCGAGGGTATAGGGAACCTCTTTTTATAAGAACTTATTAAGGTTAACACGTCGCAGGCTCCTTATATAAAACTTATTAAGGCCCCAAGGCCACTATGAAGAACTTGTTAAGGCCCTACCTAGAGAACTCATTAAGGCCCCTCCATAAGGGCCTATCTGGTATACAGTGCACCTAGGTGACTCAGAAGAGGGTCTTAATAGGCGTGGTACGCGCAACCTAGACGACAGCAACAGCGACAGCGACGCGACAGTAACGCGATGGTGACGCGACGGCGACCAGACGGCTTAGCAAGGTGGAAACACGGGTAAAGCTCTAGGCAGTAGAAACACAGGCCAGCTTCAACAGCCCCATGGCGTTCAACTTACAGGCGACTTACAGGAGGGTCTTAATAGGCGTGGTGCACGCGACCTGACGCATATATATATAGGGGAGGCTGTAAGGGAAACACAGGCCAGTTAGACAAGGACTTAATAGTTAGAGATATAGGCCAGCTTATAAAAAGGGGGGACACAAGCTTGGTTAGTAGGAGAGGGCAGAGTAGGTTGCCTGGCGGGACCAAGCATCTACGGCCCCTTCTGTAAGACACGGTCGGCCTATTATAAGGAGACTCTTATAGGCAACGCGAAACGGAGACTAGTAGTATATAGGGTGTTGCGCCCCTATACTACTACTAGCCCCTGCGGGGCGTAGTGCGTAGTAGCCACTGCTGGCTCTAGGGACCTTACCCCTTAGCTAGGCTCTGACCCCTAGTGCACCTAGTAGGCAGGTAGGATTACGTCCTAGCCAGAAAGACTACTACGTGGCTCAAGAAAACGGATGCGCGTATTAGTATATTAACAGACGGAACCGTTTAATAGAACGGTATGCCGGTAAGACATGCTTATAGAGCAAACAGGAGTTACTTAGGCGGGAGAGGTTTTAGCTAGGCCTTAACTATAGAAGGTATACCTAACTATATTACAGGATGTAGCTACGACGCCCTTATAGGATTACGCCAAAAAGTAGGCACGTAAGACGGGAGTTACAACCCCTGCAAATGGCAGCTTATACCCGTGCCGGCGGAAATAATAAAGAGAGGCGTGAAACTAGAGGCTATGGAAGGCTCCTAAGCCGTACAAAAGCGTACCAACTCTAGGAGGAAACTCTTATACAGACTACTAGGGGGCAGACTGGTACTTGGGCCAACCCTATTATAAGATATCTATAAGAACTGGTGAGAATCCCCATGCGATTAGTAGTGGCAGCCAACTGCTTATAGTTTGGGACTAAAGCACTAGAAAACTGGGGTAGAGGCCTAAATAAATAGGCATGTTGAACTCTACTATATTACTAGCTAATATATAACTACCTGCCCATAATAAGGGCCTTTGGGCCATAGCGAAATAGGTAAAGAAAAAGGTAGGGCGCCTAGCAGAAGACCTACACCTACTACCCCTACGAAGAGCAGGGGAATCACAGGCCACTAACAACAACGATAAGAAGGCAAAAATCCTTACAAAAAGGTTCTTTCCTTAACCAGCTCTAGCAGACCTTAGTGATATTACGGGTGAAACACCAGTGACTTACCTATGGGTTGACAGTGATATGACAATAGAGGAAATGGCCAGAACCATTAGCCGCCTTTTAAATAATACAGCACTAGGACCAGATGGGATTCTAAACAAGGCCTTAAAGACCTGTGGACCACTTATAGCACCTTAGCTTGCAGATGTAGCTAGAGCATACTTTACTATAGGCTACTACTCGCGACTTAGAAGATCCATAATAATGGTTGTCCTATAAAAAGAAGGTAAAGTAGATTACTTAATCCTAGGAAGCTACCGCCCTATTGCCTTAGAAAATACCCTTAGCAAGGTCTTAGAAAGGGTAATAGCGGACTATATGGTAGACATAGCTAAGAAACACACCCTACTACCACAAAGTTAAATGGGGGCAAGAAAGAACCGCTTAATACTATCAGCACTTACGCTACTCGCTGCCACCATTAAATCTGTATAGGCGATGCGAAGGGACTTTATAGTATTAATGCTTAGCCTAAATATTAGTGGTGCCTATAATAACGTACCCTATAAGCGCCTCCTATATATCCTTAGGGTAAAGGGCTTCCTAAAATAAATTATATAGTTTGTCTAAGGGTTTATAGGCCAAAAAGAAACATTATTGGTCTTTAGCGGATACCAGAGCCCCCCTATTGCAGTTATAATAGGAATACCATAAGGATTACCCCTCTCGCCTATACTCTTCCTTTTCTTTATAAGCAACCTACTTAATTTCTTTAAGGAAGGGGCGACCTAGGGGATAGGCTTCGTTAATAACATAAACCTAATTATATACGGGCCAACAGCTGTTAAGAATTGCAGAACACTAGAGAAAGCCTATAACACCTATATAGAATAGGCAAGACAATATAGAGTCTAATTCTTATCAGAGAAATACTAGCTAATCTATTTTATAAGAAAACGCAACCAATCTGTAGATCTTTAGCATATAATCTATATCTAAGGCTTTAGGGGTTAACCAGTTCAGGGCCTAAGGGTATTAGAAGTGTGGGTAGACAGCAAGCTCTAGTAGAGCGTATATGCGGCGTAAGCAGCCTATAAGGGCTAAGTACAGTACATCGCGTTATCTAGGATTGTCAACTCTATATAGGGTCCATGCTTCTAGAGGTTACGCCTACTATATACAGCAGTTGTCTGGCTAACTATAACGTATGGGTCCAGTATTTAGGCCATTAGTGAAACTAAGAAAGGCCCCCCTAAATCACTCCTTAAACTACTCTAAAAGGTCCAAATAGCCTGCCTCTAGAGTATAACAGGTGGGTATAAGCAAACGGCCACAGCACTGCTTAAGAAGGAAGCCAACATTCCCCCCCTATAACTATATATTAAAGCCGCTGCAATGCAAAGGGCGCAAAATAAACGCAACTCTAATATCACAAAGTATATTAAGACACGCTTAAATAAACTATGGAGGGACCCTAGGGTGCCCTATAGAAGAATAAACTAACAACCCCAAAGCAGGGAAGATATATTAGAGAAACAGGTAAAGAAAGCAGAAGAAGAATAGTGCTGCTTTAGGGCCCAGGCCCATATAAAGGAGGAAGGGAGACGTGTAAGAGGCTAGTAAAGATAACAGTAAGAGAGAGAAAGGAGCCAAAGTAGAGTATAAAAAAACGCCAGGAAACCATCTACTGTAATATAATACTGGTTAGACTAACACTAGAGAGGCGTATAGGAGTTAAAGGTACAGAGGCTGTCTTAGGCAAGAGGAACCCAAGCCATAGCATGGTTAACGCCATGGGGGGTAAACACTTAAGGGCTCTAAAAAGGCCTAACAAAGGCAGAAAATATAATGGCAACACTCTTAAGAATAGGAATAATAGGACTAAAAGACTAGCTCTACTAGGTGGGTGTCCTAGTAGGCAGCCTAAGATGCAAATATAGCTGGCTAAGATAGACACTAAAACATATAATACTATTATACCCCTTATACACCAACCAAGAAGCAATGCTCTTAGCAGCTAGCACAGAGAACTATAATACACTGCTCTTAATATAAAAAGGTCTTAAGGCGGTTACCTAGTGGCTTATTAGCTAAAAAGTGCTAGACCAGTTCTAGGTAGTAAGGGAAATGTAACAGGACTAGCCTAGTTATAGTAGGAATGTCTCGGTAAAACACTCGACAGATAAACTTGACGCCTTAATCGACTTCTGCCAAGTTCTGCCAGATTAATCGAATTCTACCGAAGTCCGTCCGCGTGTGCATGTGCGCACGTATCGACCAAGACCCCTAACTATTTAATTATAAGATTTTCTGGTTATTCCTTTCTCTTCTTTACGTAACGTCTTGTTCTCTTCAAGAGCTATATACCCTTAGATTTAGATAGAATTTATATTGTTCCTTTAAATCTTCCCCAAAGCCTCTTCGCGCCTTTATATTATGTTGCGTTAAAAAAAAAAAACTATTATTGAAATGGCAAACGAACCCGAATCCTCTTTGATAACTATAAGTATTATATCCCTAGTTAGGGAACAGTTGACTATGATGTAATAGTCCCTTACGGATGCCTTAGCTTAGTAGCGGGCTGCACTAGAAGCCCAGTATTAGCGATTAATGGAAGTACTCCGCGAAGAACTCTGTAATGTCTAAGCATTTACGTTAGAGACCCCAATACTACCTATAAACGAAATTAACATAACTGTATCCAAACCTAGCCCCTTAAACGCGAACTTTAAACCAGTAATAGTAACTCAACCCATATCTGTAATAAATTTAATACCTATTATAAAATCCAAAAAGCTCCCTAATCCTCTAATGTTTAATAGAAATTAAAACGACCTATGTCCCTTTGTAACCAAGCTTCGTCTTAAACTCTTAATAAACTATAACCGATACCCCACTAAAGCTAGCAAAATTAGCTATAGAATGTCTTGTTTAAGTAAGGACGCTGCACAAACTATAGATCTATTTTTCCATAACGGCACCTTTGTTAGTTTTAAAATCTTCGTCTCCCTACTAGAATAAACGTATGATAACGCCAGCCGCAAACACATAGCTGTCACTAAACTTAAAAACCTACGACAACGGAACCGAGAATTTACTAGCTTCTTTTTGGAATTTTTAGGCCTTATTAGTGAACTGGATTGGAATAAAGCCGCTAAAGTTACTACTCTTTAACGAGCTATTTTGGATAAGATTAGAGCCTAGTTAGTAGGTAGGGAACTGCTAAAAGACCTACCTAAATTTGCTACAATGTGTTAACGAATTAATAAGGACCTTTAATATAATAAATAAACTTGTTCTCTAAAGCCGACCATGTCTTATGTTTAAAACTCTATGAAACCAACATATACCCCAAAACGCGATCCCTCTCCAAACCTAAAAAGTTCTATATATAACCTTATGGACCTCAATACTACTCGATCTTATACACCCTTAAGAACCAACGAACGAAGAACTCGAGCTATAAACGGAGAATACTTTGGATGTGGTAAAAAAGGATATATTTAAAGGAATTGCCGAACTTACCCTTTCAAAAAAGTCCGCCGTAGTTCCTCCCGGTCTTTAAATCGCATCTACTCCTTAAATTGCACTCGTTCTTTAAGCCATACTCACTCTTTAATCTATACTTGTTTTATAAATTATACCTGGTTGTTATAAAGCATCTTACCCTTAGCTAACTTGGAAAACGAATCGTCCTAGGGCTAAGTCGCGCCTTAGGATAAGAAGTAGAAGAGTATAAGTGTCTAGGCTCTTCCAGCGCTAATATATAACATAACTCCCTTAATATACTTAGCGAAATTCGAATACTTGGAAAATAGAAGGAGGTACAAATTCTTATAGATAGCGGAGCCACTAGTATAGGCTTTATTAATATAAACTACACAAAAACCTAACACCTGAATTTAAAGAAACTTAATAAGCCCCGAGGCCTATAAGGCTTTAACGGCAAACCCTTAATATATAGCGAATTAACGCACTATGCTTTCGTGAAAATGTAGATAGGTGAATACCTTAAATACATTTCCTTATTTATAACACCCCTAAAGCAATATAAGATAATACTTGGACATAGATAGCTAAAATAACACAACCCTTCAATTAGCTGGGTTAAAGAAATACTGAAATTCCGTATAACCTACTGCCGAAGTTATTACTTAAAACACTACCAACCCTACGAATATGTATAAGATTATTTAAATTTAATATAATATAAACTGCCCCTGCTACGGACCCCGAACCAAAACGATACGGCTATAACTACCGATGGTAGTAAAGAATGTGAAGACGTTACGCCGAAACCTCTTAAAATTCGTATAATATAAGCCGCACCTTTTGTTTTGTTAGCACGAAAACAAGACTATGAAATCTTTACTATAACTATAGAAGATATTAAGAAAGCACTAGAACTAAAGCAATATATTAACCCTTAACCTCTTATGCCTAAAGAGTACCACAATCTAATTAATGAGTTTGAGAAAAGATTTGTAGACCAACTACCCCCATATTGTGATGTATACGATTTTAAGATAGAACTTGAACCTAATATAACACCAAAGTTTGGACCGCTATACGGTATATTACAGGAAGAACTGCTTGTAATGCAATAATACCTTAATAAGCATCTAGAAAAAGGATTTATTCGCCCTAGTTAATCTCTATTTGCCTTACCCGTACTATTCGTTAAAAAGCTAGGAGGAGGCTTAAGATTCTATGTTAATTATTAAGCTCTAAACGTAATTATGATTTAAAACTAATATCCAATCCCCTTAATTTAAGAGACGCTCGACTGCCTAGTAAAGGCATAATATTTTACGAAGCTTAATATAGTCACTGCCTTTAATCGAATTCGCGTTTAAGAAGGAGACAAGAAGTACATAGCCTTTTATATATAATAAGGACTCTTCGAATACCTAGTAATGCCGTTTAGTGTAAAGAACGGTCCTGGTATGTTTCAGTAATACGTTAATAATACGCTTCGTGAATTCCTTAATGTATTTATTACCGCGTATATTAATAATATCTTAATTTACTTATCTTTGCTTTCTAAGCATCGAAAACACGTCTAAATGGTCCTTAAACGTTTGCGAGATGCGGGTTTATAATGCGATATTAAGAAATGCAAGTTCTATACGTCTAAAGTTATGTACCTAGGCCTGATTATATCCTATAACGGAATTAAAATGGACCCTAAGAAGGTCGCTGCTATTATGAACTAGGGAAGCCCTAGTAACGTATAAGATATTTAAGAATTTCTAGGATTTGCAAATTTCTACCGTCGATTTATTAACCACTTCTTAAAAATCGTCTAACTATTAGTAAACTTAATAAGGAAGAACATAAAATTTAAATGGACTGCTAGATGCAAATAAGCTTTTAATAATTTAAAATAACGCTTTACAACTACCCTAATTCTTATTTACTTTGACCCTAACCTTAAATATGTTGTTAAAACAGACTCGTCTAATCATGCCCTAAGGGGAGTGTTATCGTAGTATAATAAGAACGGTGAGCTGCGTCTAGTAGCCTTTCTCTCTTAAAAGCTCGCCCCTGCCGAATTGAACTACAAAATATATAATAAGGAACTACTTGCAATTATTAAATGCTTTAAACAATGGCGTTTAGAATTTAAAGGATCGTTGTTTCTAATACGCGTATTAACGGACCATAAGAACCTGCAGTATTTTATAACTATAAAGCAATTAACGTAACGCCAAATTCGTTAGGCCGAATACCTCTTACGATTTAACTTTAAGATTATATACTAACTGGGCAAACTTAATTAGAAGCCTAACGTATTAATACAACAATTATAAGACCTACCTATAAACGCTTTAGATAAACGGATTATAAATTAATTACAGATCCTATTGCCACCTAAATATTTTAAGAAACTACGTCCTATGTTCCTAGATATGGAACTTAATAGAAACAAATTAGAAATTAATAAATGGGAAATAGAAATTAATGAGCTGATGGAATATAAATATAAAAACAACGCATGGATAGCAGATATAATAGAAGCGATTTAAATAGGAAAACGACAGTATAAAGATATTACACTTACCGAATGCGAAATTCGTAACAATTAACTATACTATTAATAGAATATGGTAGTCCTGAATTCCAAACCTTTACGATTTAAGATACTCGAATTTGTATACAACTCTCCTATAGCGGGACATCCTAGCTATACGAAAACGTATAAGATAGTCCAACAAGCATATTACTAGCCTATAATGCACAACTATATACAAAAATACGTTCGAGCATATAGAACGTATGTTTATGGAAAGACTTCTTATATAAAGAAATAAGGAGTACTCTAACCATTGTCAATTCCAATATAAAGATAGCGTGATATCTTAATTAACTTCGTAGTAGATTTACCTAGTAGCAACGGATTTATAAATATTATAGTAGTAGTTAACCGCCTTATAAAAATACGATATATAATTCCTATAGACTTAATTAATGTTATCTTAGTAGCTAAATGTTTTGTTAAATACGTCTTTAAGCTGCATGGACTCCCTAACTTGATAATATCCAACTATGGAAGCCAGTTCGTTTTAGACTTCTAGCAAGCTCTATATAAACGATTAAGTATACAAACATGACTCTTAACTGCATTTTATTTAGAGATAGATAGTTAAACCAAAATTATAAACGCAATTATAGAACAATACCTATAAATGTACTGCTCCTACCTACAAGACGACTGGGAAAAGTGGCTGCCTTTAGCTAAGTTTACTGTGAATAATACAATAAACGAATTAATAGGTATAACGCCGTTCTATGCAACCTATAGATAAAACCCTTAACTTGGATTTAAACCACAACCTAAAATTAATATAATAGGACCTATGATTAAACGGATTTAGTTAATTAATGCGCATAACTTTGCTAATTAAATAAAGCAGTTAACGGAACTACTATAAAGTGAATTAACGTACGCTTAAATAGTATAGGAATGGCATGCAAACAAAAAATAAGCTCCCGCGTAGGACTTTAAAAAAGGTAATATGGCTTACCTAAATACATAAAATATAAAGACTTAATAGCCCTTAAAGAAACTTAATTGGAAGTTTATGGGCCCGTACTAAATTAAAAAGAAACTAAGCCCGTACGCCTATAAGCTTAAACTGCCAACTAAGATGAAAATATACCTAATATTTTACATAAGCTTGCTGCAACCTTTAAAAGGTAAACCTTTAACTCGCGAAGTGCCGCCGCCACCTCCCGTAATTATTAATAATAGTAATGGTTCTTACTTTATTAACTTAATTAATAATATACAATAGAAAAAACGATCTAAATAATTTAAACTTCTTATTAAGTGGAAAGGATATAAAACACAAACCTAGGAAACCTATAATTAGATTAAGGCCGACGCGCCTTCCTTAGTAAAAGAATTCCATAAGGACCATCCTTCGCGGCCTACTCTAGCTAGATAGATATAATATAAAGGCAAATAACTGCTACCTAACACGAATACATAAAACTCAAATTTAAAAAGAACTTGAAATAAGTTATAACATTTATAACGCGATTATATAACACGCAAGATATTAAGGAACTTTAACTAGCAGTTAAAGTTGTCTAATTAGTCAGATCTGCCTTACTAAGACCACCACCTAACGCAAAAATACGACATGTAATAAAAAAATTATAAACTCTTAACTAAATTGAATTATTTTAAACCTTTAGTTAAAAGGGGGGGTACTATAACAGGACTAGCCTAGTTATAGTAGGAATGTCTCGGTAAAACACTCAACAGATAAACTTGACGCCTTAATCGACTTCTGCCAAGTTCTGCCAGATTAATCGAATTCTACCAAAGTCCGTCCGCGTGCGTACGTGCGCACGCATCGACCAAGACCCCTAACTATTTAATTACAAGATTCTCTGGTTATTCCTTTCTCTTCTTTACACAACGTCTTGTTCTCTTCAAGAGCTATATACCCTTAGATTTAGATAGAATTTATATTGTTCCTTCAAATCTTCCCCGAAGCCTCTTCGCGCCCTTACAGGAAATAGCAATAGAAGGCAAAGGGGCGAGCAATAGGCGCCCCCTAATAACTCTACAGTAGTAGAGTGAAAGTTTGTAATACTAGCGCGTCCGTAGACTTGTTACGGCAGCAGTGGTTCCCAAAGAGGTCAAAAAGTAAGGTAGTAGAGCACCACAGGCGACTCGCAGGCGCCTCGCAGGCGCTAAGTAGGCGAGTCCCAAAAGGCGGGGAGATGAATCACGGGGTTTTCTCATTTTCTTAAATAGAGTTTTCTCCCTATATGTAAATAAGGAGTAGTCCGCGTGGGCCCAATAGGGATCCGAATCGGACGTTAAGCAATGAATTATTATTATTATTTTCCACAACCTTTGGCTGTTAAGAGTGCATTTTTAGCTAGGGGCGCTAAAATATATTAGCAATATATCCTAGATAGAAGAATAATAGTTTATACTATTATAATATATTCTAGCCTTTCTTACTGCTTTACTAATAGGGTATATAACCTATAGTTCCTCTTCTATATAAATAGCTTTATAAAGTGTCTTCTAAGCTACTAAAATAGGTTAGATCTAGGATATAATATAGATATATAGACAACTATACTATCTAAATTATCCAATTCTAGCTCTTTTTAACCTCCGGGCTTTATACTTCTAATTATATAGCCTACACCTTTCTTTATTTTAAGACTAGAAAAAGGTTATAACGTAGATATAATATAGATACATTTAGAATCTTACTAAGAAATGCAACTTAATATACTTAATTAATCCTCTATAACCATTTATGAATTTTTTTTCCCGAGCGCAAATAGTATGCTTAGCATTTAGATCCTATTATAGTTAGATCTAGGATATAACAAAGATATATAGCACTTATAACTCACAGTTTTCCTAATAGCACAATTCTATCTATAGAAAATCTCCTTTAGCAGAATATAGACGAGGAAATGTTCACCGTAGGGCTATATTTAGGTTACATCTTAGATATAAGCTAGATATATACTAGATATTACCTTAATATAAAAAAACGGAACCCACCCTAGGCGCTTATTAAGTCCAAGGTACTATGCCTTGGTGTATTGGCTAGGGGCACCAGAAATGCGCCCCTTTATAATATTTAGCTAAGGAGCAGCATTACAAGTGCCAGAACCCTTGCCCTTACTACCATCTAAGTCTGGATTAGAATATAGCCTAGAAGCTACTACCCTATTCGCCGGAGTGCTATATATAGCCATTATAGTGGTGTTTAGATCTTGGATAGAGCTGCTAGGGCTATTAAGGACTTTGTTAATAATCTATTAAGGTTAGATTATAGATATAACATAGTTTTGTCTAAAATATAACTTATATCTTATGCAACCTCTATCCCACTAAAAGCATTTACCTGCCTATTTTAGAGAAAATTTTCGGTCTATATCCTAATTAGATCCTTCTTATAACCACTAGAAGTCACTTTACCTTATTGCGAAATTAGGTATTTAGACTGTTAAATAGTATCTATTCTATATTAGATTATAGATATAACCTAGATATATACCTGTAGTGCTTATATAAAAGTCATTACAGTTGTTCTCTAGGGGCTAGAAGGGATTCGGCGGCAACTAATATAGTTAGGTTAGATCAAGATAATAATATAAATAGAATATTAATAAATACCTTTCTAGACTGCTAGTTCTCTAGGGTCTATAGCTATATTAGATCCTTAATATAACCTCCCAAAACTCACATTGTCTATTTTATCACTAATATCTTTCAAAATTGTAATAAATAGTAGAAAGTATTTAATTAAAGGTTCTAAACAGCTGTATTAACATTATAATTAAAATATAATTGTGTTATTGCCTCTAAACGTAATTTAATAAAAGTTTAAATTGTGTACCAAGTGAAGCTGGGTCGGTGTCAGAATATCAACACTAGCCGAGGTTTTAGTGCCTTGGCGAGCACTCCCGGAGCTTTCGGCAACACTGGCCGAGCTTCAGACTCTTAACAACCAGTAATTCTCTTACCGCTAGCGGCAGAACTCTGCCCCACCAAAAGCCTCGTCGGCAGGGTCGGATTATTACGTGCAGGACTCCCGGCGAAATTCCAATTTAGCAGTCAACAACCAAACTTCTATATCAACCTCCATCTATCGTCTTGCAATTCCACAACCTCACCTTCATCGTTCACAATGCCACCACCCAGCCCCAAACCCCGCGAACCCATCGTTGGTCCCGAGGACCCCGAACCGCCCTTCCCGCTTAAGTTGAAAGGGAAAGTGATAAAAGGGTTCGGACGAGGCAGCAAAGAGGTATGCCAACCCTCTCATCCTACGCGCGTTATTTTCCCTCTCCCAATGCGCCAATTACGCTCTCTTCTCCCCATTTCCCCTCTCGCAACTCGTGCCCTAGGCTCAGGAACCCCGTGATGCTGTCCTATCTGAAACTCTCTCTCCCTCTCTGCACGCACCTCCAGCTAAAAGCTGCCCCCCTTCCAACAACCAATCCCAAGCCTCACCCCCGCCCGCGCACCTTGTCTAGTAAGAGAGCGAACAACATAGCTAACGCCCGCCCTCTCCGCACTAGTAGCTCGGCATCCCAACTGCCAACATCCCCATCTCGGGCCTCAGCGTCGGCGGCAACTCCTCCCTCGACTCGGGGATCTACTTCGGCTGGGCGGGCCTCGACTTCACGTCCCCGCCCGCCCCTCCGCCCGCCCACAGCGCCGCCGCACGCCGGCCCTCGGCCGACCTGATGGCGTCCCCGCCCTCGGACGACCCCGCCCTCCAACTCGATGCATCCGCCATCTTCGCGGCCCTCGCCCGCGAGGACGAGGAGCAGGCCGCGGCCGGCCGCGGCCGCGTGTTCCCCATGGTGATGTCGCTGGGCTACAACCCCTTCTACAAGAACACGGTGCGCAGCGTCGAGGTGCACATCCTGCACGACTTCGCGCACGACTTCTATGGTGCGCGGCTCAGTCTCGTTATCCTGGGGTTCATCCGTCCGGAGTACGATTATGTGAGTAAGGAGAGCCTGATCGAGGATATCAGGACCGATATCCAGGTTGCGGCGAGGAGTTTGGCGCGGCCGGGGTATGTGCGGTATAGGCAGGATAGGGCGCTGGTGGAGTTTGACGATGTGGAGGATGAGGTCGGAGGGGAGGAGACGGGGGAGGTGGTGAGTTGACGGTGGTGAGGGGAGATAGGCACACGGGGTAGTGTTATAGGGAGGAGTTAGGGAGTCTTTGCCCTTTAGCCTCTTTCTAGAGCCGGGAGGACTAGGATCGGCAAAATCGAGGCTCGGCTAGGCACAGCGTGTAGACTAAACTTGATATTGATACGATGCATAGATATAGATCAATCGCAACCCAACTCAGGCATATCTCTATCCAGACTTCTATGGCCCCATTCCAGCAAAAAGCAGACCCGCAATCACATATCCTGAAAAGTGCCATTAACCGTCGGCCCAAGCGGATCGACAATGTATAAGCCCGTTATAGAAGCGAAGATATAATAAGGAAAAAAAAAACCCCGAAAAATGCGGCAAAAATCGCCATACGCATATGCTTTTATAATTTCCCAATTTCCTTCCAATGGCCTTAAATATACCCGGATGCAGCAGCAACTGAAGGCCAGTCTCGCGTGCGTTGACGCTATGATCTTTTCCTGTGCTTTTTTAGTTGTGGTGCGCCGAAGCTTTGTTTCTGAGGTATTTGAGAGAGGCTGTGCTGTAGCAGAGAGCCGTAGGCCACATAGTCACGCATAACGCCGGTGAACGCCGAAAAGCACATGGTAAGGCAACAAGGCAGGCGAGGTAATAAATCAAAAATCCGGATATGGTATAGTGCGACAAATGACTACTCGTCGGGAAAACTCGGGTTGGGCTGATGTCCGAGCTCTGTGAATAACGAGAGTGGCCAAGTTGGGTGAAAGGAGTCTCTTTAGTCGTTTCATATTTCCGGCAAGATCTGCGGAGGGTAACGTTAGTTGTGACTTATGAGGGGAAAGTGAGGGTGGATAGGGGGAGATGGAGATAGGAGGAGAAAGGGGGATGGGGTGGTTAGGGCGAGGAAAAAACGTACGCTCATAACAATCAGCATAGGCATATCGAAAATGTCTCTCTTGATCACCCACTGACACATGCACTGCACCATGCCCTCTCTTTCCCCGAGTCTATACATGCCTGACTCGCCACCGATCGAGCTCTCCAGCTTGACCGGTGGATCCGCCTTGACACTCTTGCCCTCGTTGGCCGCGAGCTCCTCCAGCTTCATCATGTCCTCCTTCGTGCGGTACTTGAGCAGCTTGATGGAGCGCAGCGCGGAGCCGCGCGAGTCGCCAAACGCCATCTGCGCAAAATCCTCGTAGAACTGCACGACGGAATCTTCGTCCATTAGCTCGGCGATTGAGACGGGGCGCGGGCCTGTGTCCTGTTCTTGGCCTGCGAGCAACGGCGTCATGGCGCCGCGAGACGTGCTCCCGCTCGTATTCGTTGATTGAGAGCCGCTAGAGCCACCCCAGTTGATGTTTGCGTTCGGATCTTTGCCTAACAGCACTTCACGCCGCCAGCCGGTAAGGATGCTGAATTCTTTCCCTACAGCTGCCACTTCGCCTGTCCGACGGCATATGATAGTCGGCGTGCCGATTTTCTCGATCGAGTCTTCGTAGGTAAGCAGTTGGCGTTGCAGGTTCTTCTCGCCGAACACGAGATCTTGATCCGTTAAATCCTTAGTGCAAGCAATGAAGGATGGGCGGATTGCAGCAAGTGCTCTAGCAATCCGTATCTCTTTGTCTTTGGGGAATCGCTCCCGAATAAGCCCGAAGAAGCGGTGGAAGCCACTGGTGTAGGGATAAGCTTTTGAGATACCTTCATAGATGGCGCTGGTGTCGCGGCGCCGTTTTCGAGAAGCAGCGTTTCCTTGAAGTGGATGGAGGGCAATGCTTGGGCGGGGCTGCGATTGAGGGTACTGAGGCGGTTGATAGGCTTGCGGCTGTTGCGGCCGATTGAACGCTGGTGAGTGTTGCTGCATATGCTGCTGGCTCGCGGGAGCGAAAAAAGTGGCGGGAGACATAGGACCATTGTCGAAACCCGCCCCGAGATCTGCACCTGCTGATTGAGGACTGGCACTTGACAGGCTACTTGGACCTGCTCCAATGGCATATGCGTGAGGACCGTTGAGCCCATCGTTGCGAGGAGCGTCAATATTTGCGATAGGGGTGTTGTGTGGTGTTTGTACTTGAGTAACGCTCCCCTGTCTGGATTGTGTGTTCTGCCACTCCGTGGCAGGAAGACCGTCTGGCCCAAATGCTAACCCAGCAGTCATACCTCCCTGGTTCTCAGCAAAACCTGCTGAAGTTGCCATTTGCGGGTTGAACATGTTTGCTGCTTGGTTGAGAGGATTCATCATGCTGTTGTCGCTGGGTGGTGTGTCAGCTGCGCCTGAAGATATATGCCCAAGCATTCCAAACTCTAGAGCACCGTAGTGATTGCCAAAATTCAAGCTTGCGATATCGAAGTTGAACAACGCAGGATCACTGGGATCAAAGAGCGGTCCGCCGAAATGATGTATTGGAGTAGCATCTGCCTGAGACGCTTGAGGCATCGAGCTGGGAGCATTTGGTTGAATAGGAGGCGTCCGTTGATTAGGATTCGAGCTGTAGGGAGGCGAAATGGGGGTTTGCTGGTTGCTAAACGGGTTCATCACTGCGCTCTCCTGCATTGGAGGGGGTAATGGTCCCTGTGAAGAACTCTGCGGGTACATATTGAAATTCCCCGGCTGAGGCTGTGGGTAGAAGTTCGATTGTTGGCTGAGTGGTGTTCCTGAGTTGGGAACAGATATTTGTCCGGGCATAGCTGGTGGTTGGCTCCCGTTTAAATGATGATAATTACTACCGATTCCAGGCATGAGAGCTTCATTTGGGGCGTCATGAAGATACTTGGCTTTCTTTCTGACGCCGTCCATGCAAGCATCCTGGAGACCACGCTTGATACACCTGTGGCATGGCCGTTCGTCGCCTGATAGATATTCACAGTTAAATCAACAATATTGCATGGGAAGTTATCCAATAACGAAGGAATAGGTCTCTTGGATAGGCTCTCCTTTTCAAAACCCAAACGACGAAGGAATTGAAAAACTAACGTACCGCAGGTAAGATGCGCCCTCTGACACGCATAGCATGCTCTTCTCGCTTTCTTCCTCCTCGGTCTCAACGGGTCCTTTGCATTGGAAGCTAGCTTCTGGCCATTGCCCGTCTGTTGCGCAGGCGAAGCATCGCCGGAAGCACGCTGGCCCTTCTGTTCGGCCATGTCGTTCCCGTCCTGATCACCACTATAGTCCGGTGAGGGAGATGCATCTTCGGCGTCTGAGGTGGTCATAATATCTTGCCCAAGGAACACACGCTCCGCACCAAGGCAAAGATCCTGTTGCAAGCTACCGCTGCTTGTAGACGCACGTTTATTCTGCGTGCGCCCGTCAATGTTGCCTCGGATGGCCCTTTTTCCCGGCGCAACGGCTCAGCCAATGTGCGCAGAGGCTGCGGGCTAGCAGCGCCCCGTTGGGTGTTTTGAGAAATGCGATCACTCGTGCGCAGGTTCGCAAACGTGAACTGCGGTGCCACAATCCCAGCTGCGGGACGAGGCCAATGGTGGAGGCGGCTGGCTTGCTGCCCAATGGATGGTGGCGTCGGCACGGCCTTCTAATCCGGCACGTAGGAATGGAGCAATGCAGTCGTTGTACAAGCCCGGGGTCCATGCAATCGAGGGAGCATTCCAAGTCGCGCGCTCATTATGATGAAGTCGACTTGGCGCTGCCCATGCTGCCGGAAACGCAAAAGTTCTAGAGTGGAAGACGATGCGCAAGATGAGGCGCGCGCGCGCTGAAGGGAAGCTGGGCCGCACGCAAGGCACGCACGCAAAACGCAGAGTGAAAGGGAGAGGGTGGAGGGCGCTGAGGAGGGAGCTGACACAGACTTTTGATGCTGTGGGACACCCGGTGGTTAGTTGTGTGTGTGTGTGTGTGTGTGTGTGTGTGAGCTGAAGCACGTCTCTTTGCCGAGGAGGAGGTAAGAGAGCGAATTGCGGACGAATTGGGAGAATTGATTGGGGAGTCGTCGGGAATAGCAGTGGCAGGTTCAAGAGGGTTCTAGGGGCGCAATACGTACAGGATGCGTTAGACAGCTCGATAGGTCGCCCCGCAATTGTCTGGTGGTTGAGGAAGTTGGAGTTGAGAGAGAAGAAGAAGCGCGGGCCTCGCTAGACTCGAGGATCTTGCGGTGATTTGCTTCGTGCGGGCTGGCCCTCCCGCTGCCCCAGGCCGAGTAGTTACCGAACGCCCGAGCGATGTTGTTGCCTGCCTGCCTTGGCTCCTCCTATCAACCTCCACCAACGCCTTCCTGGGCAAAACATTACTCCACCTCAAACCGTCCGCCACCCAAAAGCAAAAACACCATACATCACTTCAGCATCAACTACATTCATCAAACTCCCACTCCGTTGCACCCCTCCACGCCCCTGCACTGCTCCATCTCGCCGCGTATCCAGCTAGCCACGTTCCCTTGCTCCGGGGTTCTCACACCTCCCCAATCGCACCGTCCCGTCCTGTATTCCACGCGCTGGCGTGGCTTTCCTCGTGGCGTTGCTACTCGTCACACAGAAGGATCCACAGGCAGGCCTCAGGTTGTGTCACGTGGCCAACAGTAGTAGCAGCAGCAGCAGCAGCAGCAATAGCAGCATCAAGAAAGCCGGATTACAACGAACGCCACGGACTATCCTGCCGTGCAACTCCCCATACATAGTCTCATCCACTCGTCTCCCCATCACCTGCTCCCCACCCCGTTTCAGACTACCCTGACGCGAATCGACTGTTGCCCCTGAGCCTCTTCCCATACCGATAGAAGAGGAAAGGAAATCTATGGGTAACGCAGAGTCGTTAGCGAGTCCACGACCTTTCAGCTGGGACGGTCATTCTTACGGCGCCATAGCCAATGCCAGGAAGGCGAGCAGCGAGGTCGCCCATTGATACCCCAAGTCTGCACTCCGTCGTCAGTGACCGCCTTTTCGCAATTGTTGCCCGTCAATGCTGTCTCAAACTCACTATTGTACATTTGCACGCCGAACAAGGGAAAAGCCGCCCCGAAGCTGGATCGCGCAAAGCTGTTCGCGGCCAGCGCTGAAGCCGCGTACAGAGGGTACTACAACGAACATGTTAGTAATTGACCCGTGGTCCGACTTCGGAGGGCTTACACAGTCCACGAGGAAGGTGAAGACGCCAGAGTATACCCAGATGACACTACGTCACAGGACACCGGTCAGCAGTGCTCTCATTTATTGCCGGCGGCTGCATTTCCACGGAATGGACATCAGTAGTGCCTTACCCAATACTAAAGATGGCCGAGAATATTATTGGAACTGCAGGTGATCAGCTTTTTATTATTTCGAAATGCGTGGCATGCTTCTGTACCTATCCAGTGCACCTATAGGGACAAGGTTAGCAGTAGCTCCGAAGCCAGCATGTCAGATCATCGACTCACCCATGGATATGTGGTCCAACCAAAACCTGCGCGCATCAGGGTTAGCAGCATATTCAACATCAGGAGGCCATCCTTAGCCTACCGAACAGTCCAATAGGAACTAGAAAAGCGCCGTATATTGTTGGAGGGAGCCGAAATTCTGGTTCAGACCCCCCAGGCTCGCCTCCTTGCGCCTCCCACCGGCGCACGAGCCGTGCATAGTTCCTCCGCCATAACGGATCACTCGATATACCAAGGACCATACCCACAAACAACCCCAAAAAGGTTAAACCCGTCTGTGAGATGGTGAAGCCGTGATTTTTCTCGAACACTAGCGGGAACGCACCGAAGAAGAGATACAGGATTCCAAGGAGTATTGCGGACAGTATGCAGAGGTTTATACACTGATGACTGGTCAGATCTTTTTTTTTTCGCTCACTTTCGTTTCAGAATGTTTGCTTGCGCACCATTGGCTCAAAAATAAGTAGCTGGAAGGGCCGAATACAGGACCACAGCACCGTTTTAGGAATTGATCGCGAGAGCCTCTCAATGGGCGCCTTCCACGCCTCATTTCCAGTTTCTTTTCGTAATCTTTGGGCCTTCTGACGTAGGAGGACCGGGTGGTACGTTTCGGGTACGAATAAGATGATCAGGCTAAGCTGTACTCCCGCCCAAATCAACAGGACGTAAAATGACCATCTCCATGTAGTATACTAGTTGATGAAGCCTCCAAGAAGAGGGCCTAGTTCAGGTCTAAACAAGCCAAATTAGTTCATGCATCCAAAATTTCGTGTTGCCCAAGCCCAGTTAACGGTTATGCCGAAGCAAGATGCAAGGAGAACTTCCACGACATCTTATCAGACAATCTGAAAGCCCTTAATCCCCGCGGAAGCTCTCTGAATATGTAATCGCTATGAATGTAAGGCAGATCAACGTTGGACTTACCCAATAAACGGCGCTGCAGTATATACCATCATTGGTGCCGAGAGTTCAGATCTCGTAAACATATCCCCGACGGTACCGCCGGCAACAGACAAGAAAGCCGAGCCGGACAGACCATCAAGGAATCGACACACAAGCATGGTTGCGATATTTGGTGCCACAGCACATGGGATAAGCCAGATAAGGAAAAAGAGATACGAGTAAATGTAGATGGGTCGGCGCCCGTAGAACTGTGGATCAGGATCTGCAGTCAGTTATTGAACGCAGAGACTTGCCGTCTCAAACGACGTATTTATGACACCTACTTCTGATAAGGGGCTAAGCACCATAGGGCCTATGCCTAAGCCGACAACGAACAGCGAAAGCCCCAGGGTAGCTATCTCCCGTGAGGTGTGGAATTCCGTAATCAGCTGACCATACGTGGTAGTGTATAGTGACGAAGCACATGTCCTGCCATATAGCTTATTAGTCCTGCAACTCCGCTTCATTTATCTCAACACTTCAATGACGCTTGAGAACAGCCAGTATGACACTTACACGCAAACAGAGCTGGCCGACACAACCAACACTATGAGCCATCGCCGTAATTTGGGCATGCTCCGTGGATTCATCGGATCATCATCGCCATCCCACGTCACCTCGAATTGCTTCTCTGCATCCGCAGCAGTGTCACCGCTGGGGATGTTCGGTCGTTCTTCGTCCTCGCCGAAGCAGGTATAACCATCGCCAGCAGCATATGAACGGTGTGAATAGACCTGTTGTAGAGTATTCGGATGTAATGTGACTGGTCTCGATGATTCCTTTTCTGCTTTAATCGGCCCATAATCTTTTGATTCTTCTTCTTCTTGTGTGCCATTGTATCCTGATTTATCTTCTTCATCGCCAACATCTGCAATGATTGGGTTCTCTTTCTCAAAGTCTGCTAGCCGACTTTCCGTTCGTGCTACCCCAGGACTACTACACGTGCTCGACCTCGATGACTCAGCCATTGGGGAAAGTGTGGTACCGAACCTGTATCTAAGGCAAGAGCGCCAAAAATATTCAATGCCTTTGCTAACGCACTTCTAGCGACGGTCGGTATATATATATAATGATACGAGAAGAGAGTAAAGCAATTCTGCGTGGCGAAACTGATGTTTTTCAAACTTGGAGTCGCGCGGAAATAAGGAATTATCGCCGCATGTACCTAGGTAGTGTACAGGAGCGCAGAGGTGAATACATATGTCAAATATAAAGGGTTCTGGCCAGTGAGGATGAGCCAAGAAGGCTAAGTAACTCAGGGCATTATGAATGGAGACAGAGGTAGCTACCATGGTGAAGGGCTCACGATGACCAAGCGCCCGAAGGGATGGCGAAAGACTGGCGGATAGACGTACTAGACTGCTTAGTCGCAAGGCTGGAGTTTTTTTTTTTCCTCTCAAAACTGCTGTCGGGGAACGTCATCGGCAGGTAAAGAGCTTGTCATTCTTTGCTTAAGCGAATGCTTGTTCAACGGTTCTGCAGGTTTTGCCGAAACCTCTTCCCGCTCGTTTCAACTTCCCCAACAACTGTTTAGTTGGGACAATTCCAACGTTGCCGTGAGGTTGACGAACCCTTGGAGACCTTACCGCTGACTGCTGCTGACAATTGCCGGTCTTGCGTACTTTCAGTCAATAGAAGAATAAGTCCTCTCGGCTCAACGTTACTAATCCTGCGGCATAATGTTGATCTCACCTAAAACTTCGGACTTTTGGGGACGCGATACCGAGCTTTAGGCAAAGAGTGTCATCAGAGTTAGCTGAAATTGCCCCTCTCCGAGGCCCAGACCACTGTTCGTCTTCTGGGCCTCGAATGTCAATGTTAAGATTGGCAGTGTTTGTGCGAAAGTAGCCGAGATTGTGCCGAAGCCCTGCAACCAATTCTAGCATGAATATGCGATTGGAGAATGGGAGCCTGGGACCTGTCAAGGAGAATTTGTATCTGCCGAACTCTGCAGTCACCACTCAAGGCTATATAAAGAAGTATTATTAGATTCGATATGACTTTCTGAGCAATGTAACCGAACCATGAACCCCCAACCAAGGAACGCGTGCCTCAGCATCTTGACTATGTCACCTTCCTTGCATGGACTCTGAGCATGATGAGGTGAAATATTCGCATTATGTGCTCGCTGGAAAACTGTATATAACCAGCAGAGCAACGTATTACATTTCGATGTTCAAATAGTGTTGGCACTTGGCGGCTATTCCACTGGACGGGTGCAGGCAACATCGTTGAAGAGTCTGCAGTCTTTTTCAATACGGCGCTTGGCAAGGCTTGGAGGTTTCTTGGCTAGCGCTAACAATATCTTCCACCAGGACCACACGCTCCATCAGATTTACATCCAACAATATTGTTGCCTCCGCAGAAAAGGCAGAGCAGATTAGCGTGTTACGAAAGCCATGCTGGGCTGAACAGTTGCTCAGCTAAGTTGCTGCAATCATCGGAGTTTGAATTTCTTCGCAGCATCAACCAATCCGATGAGATCCGTAATGAGAAGTCCGTGTGGGAGTTTGGTTTTTTCTCAAATGCGGACTAAGTAGCGAAATTTACGCTATGGATCTTTACGGCAGCGAACACTTGGACCCTTTAATCAAATAGCCTATTGGGCAGACCATTGCAGAGGCATACGCCTAGAAGATGCTTTCAGTACTTTTCAGTACTTTGCCAAGCTTATGAGAGATTGAACTCAATACAGAGTATTGGCAAGCGACTATGAAGGCCCGGGCCATAACAGCTTCTCGTTTCTCAAACGGCGCTTTCTTTCTAAAAGGAGCGCATGAGGAACGGAAGTCTTCTAGAGCGGCGTATGCGGCGTGTGCGGCGCAGGCGGCGTAGATGAGACACATGCAGGATTTTGTTTTTTTGTTAGGGAAGGCTTGAAAGGATTAAACACGTTTCAGTTTTGTTAGATTTCCTGCGGCTTATATTCCGGCAAGCGGTGGTGGAAAGGCTGGTTTACTGGAGAATTGGGCGCATCCGGAGCCTGCCCCCCGTGCCAAGCTAGGCCAAGGGCGGACCAACTGTGACCAAGGAGGTTGAGTCCAATCAATCTTCCACCTCATCTCTTCTTACGATGACAGCACGGTCAGCAAAGCCACCCTGTTCGTAATACCCTTCCCGTAGGATCTCTTGGCTTATTCGCTCCATTTGCCAAGCTACATCGTATCCCACGATGGTGTCCACAGCGCTATCAGGCCTTGCGCCCCTGTACAACTACTTATATCTCTGGACCCTTAAGCCTCCGTCCTCCCCTCACTCTCGGTCCTTAGTGACCCTGTGTTCTTGCACAATTCCTTTTGTCTACTGAGCCTTGCCAACATTGCCATGGTATCTTTGAGAGGAACAAGATCAGCTCCATGGATGACAGGCTTCCTCGCTGTGTCCGTTACCCTCATACTACTAACTTTATTCTTCGCATACCAGTTGCCCTCTCGAATCCCTGTCTTTCCTGGCACACACTTTGAGGAGTATGCATTACTTGATTTGCAGAATTTCTGTCATTGTCTAACCTCACCTAGATCTATACCCACCACCCACAAGACGCCTATCTCGATCCAGGAAATACTCCGACTACTTTACGCTCCCCTCAAGTTCTCTCCGAACACTCCAGCTTTCACCGATGATGACGGGAAGGTGTATAGACTTCCGGAGAATCAAATCTACGAAACAAAGCTCGGGAAGGAAGTCTGCATACTAGATCTAGAGACTCGCCCATTGGACAAGAAGGATCAACTCATGCACGATGGCGATTATAGCTGGAAGGATCTTGACTATCTCTCTGGTGGAGTACTGAACCACTACACCTATGGTACGGATCTCGCCAACCCAGGCTTCAATACAGCGACTGATTCTCTTGATTCTCTTTAGCGATGATACATGGCTATGACTACAAATTTATCAGAGCCGCCTCATTCAAAGATCGCCACAACACCTGGATCAAGCCCAGCTCAATCGCGAATGTGCTCAAAAAATATAAATTTGTCATCTTTCTCGACGCCGACGCCGCCTTCCACCAAATGCACATCCCTATTGAATGGCTGCTGAACTACTGGCAAATCGCATCCGACATCTCCCTCGCCATGGCACTCGACCCAGCTGGACCTCCCGGGACCAACGATGACCGATTCAATCGCACGCTTAGCAACACAGGTTTCATCGTGGCGCAGCAGAGCGACCGAACACAGGAGATTCTCCGCGCCTGGCATGAGTGCCCGGACGACGTTAGGTATGATAACTGCTCGCAGTGGAAGGACCCGCTGTTCCACGAGCAGAGTGCGTTCGGCGAGTTCGTGCGCTATGACTACGAGGACTATCTGAAGGAAATTCCGTGCACCGAGGCGAACGGCTACCCTGGTACGCTGTGCAAAGGGGTATTTGTCCGCCACTACTGGTACGGCAAGCACCGCGTGGCCAACGATTTCTCGAACTCGACTATGCAAGCCATCACCGCGCCACTGCAGAAGATGTTCCTGGATCACCGCAAGCAGATTGTGCAGGAGCAAACGAAGAACGAAATCATATGAAAGCTGCAAGACGCTGGGCAAGTTGTCTTTTCTACTAAAGTTTTGATATTTGTGATACCCACGTCGATCCGACGTGCAGGCATATCCAAACTGCACAATTGAGATATTTGTGAGCATGCCAATGCTCAGCATTATTTTATCCGAAGCTCCAGAAAGGATACACAACGATCTACTCGCCGGCTTTAACTTCGCTAGCAGCGAGCGTCCGACAGCCTGGTTTCCCCGCTTGCGCCCCGCTAGTTACCTAGTGACGTGTCACGACGTCCCTTAGCGGATTCTCGGACCGGGTTCCCCAGACGACTTACGCGCATGTAGCGGATGGGTTGAGATATTCTGTGGATTGCAGTGAGAAGGAAGATGGTGGAGAGCATTAAGGTTAGGTTAAAAGATATGGCTATGCATGTGTCCCGCTAGGGGACGGTCTAATTACAGGTTAATTTGACCTTAGAGTCAAGTGATCTCTTGTACAAATATAACAAAAGCCTAAACAAGCCATTCGTACAAACCCTCCGCATTCCGCGTATCATTCCATCTAATCCAATAGTCTCGTAAGCCTCATTCCTAACCCCCAAGGGGCTTGCTCCTGATGATCCTCAGCCGCCTGCTTCTACTCCTAGGCTCAGAAGACTACCTTGCTGCTGTGAATGCCGAATAGAATTCAAGACGTCCTTGTCAAAGGGTCGCAATCAAAGTCGGCGACCCTCAGAAGTCCCATCATTATTTGTGAATTAAGCAACTTCGCATTTTCTGTACCCGGCTTATTACCTTTCATCATCTCGTCATAGTATATCTTGAGAATTGGTTGGTCTAGTTCCTCTTGTTTCGATGGCAAAGTCGCAGTCGGTTTTGCCGCGTCTTTTTTCCTAAAATTTTACCATTCTTAAGAAAAAACGTGGTTTACCTCAGCAAGCTCAGACCTTACCTCAGCAAGCTCAGACGCGATTCTGTTGGTGCGGATTTTCAATCGGTCCGCAAGCTTACTAACTACGTTTGTGCGAAACCACCAGAATCACGTCTGAGCCACATTTCCGAGGGTTCTTACGCGTTCCAACAATATCCGCGTTACGGAGATTGCGGAGATTGAAATAACTCAACACTAATATTTTATATTACTTCCTAAGGTTAATCGATTATATAACAGAACCTAGGCTTTTAGAATATATTATTTTTATTACTTAGGTATTTTTAGGTCTTGTGATTATTTTCTTTAAAAAAAAAACGCGTTATTAGGAATCCCGTAACTATATATAACTTTATTAAACGCTAGCTAATATATATAAAACCTATATAGACCTATAATAGCCACCCTAAAGAACCCATTATAGCCTAGCGGATATATAGTATCCGCGTTATAGTGTGTAATACCCACTAAAACCTTATTGCGCGCCCACTACTAAGTTACGGATATCTAGGTAAATCTACTATATGCTAGCACCAAAACCCACTAGCCAGAGAGGGAAGAAGTTAAATAAGGTGCTAGAATAGCCGCGGCCGTATTAGGTGTTAGATAATCAGACTTAAAGGAATTATAAAATAGACCAGAAACGATGGCTATAGGACCTTTAAGATTAGCTTCTTACGCTTCGCGGAGAGAGTAAGGCCTAGTAGCTAAGCAAGGTTAATAAGGCTATTGCTTTTTTATATCCTTATTACAGACGTGCGGAGTAGCTTAAAGCCCTTAGGTGGCTGCTGTTTAAGAAAAAAGATATAATACTTATTATAAGAACCTTATTTAGCAAGAGTATAATAATATAAGTAATACTATATCTTCTTTAGGCCTTAATAGTGATTATTATCTTGCCACTTAATGCAATTAGTGTAGAGTAGAAGGTAAAGATTAAGGAGCTTTCTAGAATAAGGCCGGTTTATATATACGCTAAGATAATATCTATATATCTTTTATAGGAAATCCGTATTAGAGTATACACTTATATTTTAATATTGCTAGAGCTGTTAGTTAATAAAAGGTTTTATAAAACTCTTACTAACCTTGCCTTTTATATGCATATTAGTTTAGTAGTAATTAATAAGGTACACCTTATAGCTAATTAGGGGGATTTATTCCAAAGTTTATATACACAGCTATAGAAAGTGCGGTCATTATTAGGGCGGAAGCCTTGGTTTGCTTATACTATAACGCTTAATAATATAACGTTTAAGATTATTTAAGGGTTAGTAGGCTTTTAAAATAATATTAATATAGTACGGATATTAATTAACCGGCCAGATCTATTAATTATTAGAGAATATGTTAAATAAGGAAGTAAGAAGTCCTTTAAGAGCTTATACTTTATTATAGACCGCGCGTATACCGCTATATCCGCTAAGTAGAGAATCTAATATACGCCAACTCCTTACTAGATCCTAAAGATAATTATCTTTCTTAATTTAAAAGACATAATATTACTCTATAGGGACTTAATTTGTTTGTAGTTAGTATATTATTATTATTTATTGCTTAACGTCCAATTTAGATCCCTATTAGGCCCACGCGGACTACTCCTTATATATATATAGGGAGAAAACTCTATTTAAGAAAACCCCGTGATCCGTCTCCCCGCCTTTTAGGGCTCGCTTACAAGTCACCTACAAGTCACTAGTGGTGCTCTACTACCTTACTTTTTAACCTCCTTAGGAACCACTACTGCCGTAATAAACCTACGGACGCGCTAGTATTACACACTGTACTCTACTCCTATAGAGTTATTAGGGGGCGCCTATTACTTACCCCTTTGCCTTCTATTACTATTTCCTTTATAACCCAGAACTGGTCTAGCATATTTTAGCCAATAAGCTACTAGGTAGCCGCCTTAAGGCCTTTCTGTGTTAAGAGTAGTATATTATAGTTTTCTGTGCCAGCTGCTGAAAGTATTACTTTTCAGCTAGTGCGTAAGGGGCATAATAGTATTACGTATTTTAGTGTCTGTCTTGGCCAGCCACATTCGCACCTTAGGCTACCTACTAGGACACCTACCCAGTAAAGCCAATCTTTTAGTCCTATTATTCCTATCCTTAAGAGTATTGCCATTGTATTTTCTGCCTTTGTTAGGCCCTCTTAGAGCCCTTAGGTATTTACCCCCTATAGCATTACCTATACTACGGCTTAGGTTCCCCTTACCTAAGCCTGCCTCTATACCTTTAACTCCCATTTATCTCTCCAGCGTTGGTCCAACTAGTATTATATTACGGTAGATGGTTTTCCAGTACTCTTTTATACTCTACTTTAGCTCCTTTCTCTCCCTTACTGTTGTCTTTACTGGCCTCTTACACGTCTCCCTTCCTCCTCTATATAGGCCTGGGCCCTAGCGCCGCACTATTCTTCTTCTACTTTCTCCACCTGTTTTCCTAATATATCTTCCCTACTTTAGGGTTGTTGGTTTCTTCTCCTATAGGGCACCCTAGGGTCCCTCCATAGTTTATTTAGGCGTGTCTTGATATACTTTATAACGTTAGAGTTGCATTCCTTTTGCACCCTTTATATTACATTGGCTTTAATATATAGTTATAGGGGGGGAATATTGGCTTCCTTCTTAAGCAGTGCTATGGCCGTTTGCTTATACCCGCCTGTTATACTCCTAAGGCAGGCTATTTGGACCTTTTAGAGTGGTTTAAGGAGTGATTTAGGGGGGCCTTTCTCGGTTTCTCTAGTAGCCCAAATGCTAGATCCATATATTATGGTTAGCCAGACAACTGCTGTATATAATAGGCGTAACCTCTGGAAGCATGGACCCTATATAGAATTAACAATCCTAGACATGGCGATATACTGTGCTTGGCCCTTACGGGCCGCTTATACCGCATATACGCTCTACTAGAGCTTACTGTCTACCTATACTCCCAATACCCTTAGGCCTTAAACTAGTTAACCCCTAAAGCCTTAGATATAGATTATATGCTAAAGATCTGCAGATTAGTTACATTTTCTTATAAAATAGATTAGCTGGTATTTCTCTAGTAAGAATTGGACTCTATATTATCTTGCCTATTCTATATAGGTGTTATAGGCTTTCTCTAGTGTCCTATAGTTCTCTGCGGCTGTTAGCCCATATATAATTAGGTTTATATTATTAACAAAGCCTATCCCCTAGGTCGCCCCTTCCTTAAAGGTATT
>Ga0307507_10002506_pt1 | contig 38330 bp, 11 predicted proteins | sample 7_EM_MG_FD_207223 | JGI IMG/M metagenome (GOLD analysis project Ga0307507, IMG submission 207223) | Populus trichocarpa ectomycorrhiza microbial communities from riparian zone in the Pacific Northwest, United States - 7_EM | ecosystem: Host-associated > Plants > Roots > Unclassified | place...
ACCTATGGTGCTCTACTACCTTACTTTTTGACCTCCTTGGGAACCACTGCTGCCGTAACAAGCCTACGGACGCGCTAGTATCGCAAACTTAACTCTACTACTATAGAGTCATTAGGGGGCGCCTGATACTCGCCCCCTTACCTTCTATTATTTCATCTAATTAGATGGCTTGTTAAGGATAAGGTTAAATTTTAAATAAGGTCCGTCTATATTGGTTGTTATTTTTAGAATTTAATAGGTCAAGCAGGGCCCTAGGTTAGCGTCTTGGCGAAACCTTATTTTAACGTTTTTTTATTTATCAGTTCGTTCGTCCGTTGGGTACGTTTGTTAGTTAGGTACAACCGTTCATTTGTTTAGTAGGTAAAGAAGCTTAAGACACTTACAAAGGTGGTAGAAGTAGTGACTTCGTAAATAAGGTAGTAGATTAATTGGTTTAGCAGGTAATGCAATCTGGACTCATAACTATAAGCTTATAGTATGGGGAAATTAAATAAGCGACTTAATTCTAAATCTATGGAAATTAAGTGAACTAAATATATGAAAGTAGACCCCGAACTCCAAAGTCTATAACTTAATATTTAACCATATCTGAGACATATGAGGGTAGGGTAGATCCTGTCTTGGAGCCTCTTAGGTGACGATCTTGTGTCTCAGCGTAGTGCTGGTGAACTGTTATATTAACCCTAGTAGCTTACCTCTGTTAAAGCTTTCCCTAAAAGTAGGCGCGCCTATACTTCTTTTATAGAACCTCTACCCTAATAAAGTGCTCTATAACGGCACCTATATAGTTATTACGCGTATAGGCCGCCGCTATATTAAAACTTAAATACTTAGCTGTAGCTTTTATAACCAGCTATAACTAATACCTTATATTAAGCTTACCTCTGCGGAAGGAGAACTGCCATTTATTATTAGTAGAAGGCAGTTTCTAATCCGGCTATACTTTGCTATAACTGTAAATAAGTTATAGGGGCAGTCTTTTAACTTTATTAGCGTTAACTTATATATACTGATCTTTACCCATAGGCAGCTGTATATTACGCTATTAAGAGTAACGGATATAGGCGGGCATTTACTATTACTGCTATAGGATAGGGATGCTATAACTACTAATATTATATATCCGGAGGTATTGCTATAGTTTTAGTATATTACTAGCCGTTTCAGGCTAAGATATAGGGGGATAGCATAGCGGCAGTAGTAGTAATGGTAGTGGTAGTAGTAGGGTAGTAGTAGGGTAGTAGTAGGGTAGTAGTAGGGTAGTAGGGTAGTAAGGCAGTAGGGTAGTAGGGCAGTAGTAGGGCAGCTACTTAGTTCCTAAAAGGACTTCGTCCCTAAAGGACAAAAGCCCGCCATAGACGCGAGAAATAAGTAAATTTCTTTAAGGACTAAAATTGCGGGCTGTAAGTTGGCAATTTTGAAATTTTCCTTGGAAAATTTGCTTATTTCTCGTTTTTACTATCCCTTAAACCGGCTGTGTCCTCGGCCGCGTCCTCCCAAAAGCACAGATCAACCTTAAGCGAGGCGATTTGACTAATTAGATTGCTAGAATCCTTAACACCAATGCTATACACCTTAGTGCGCGCACAGTCTACTAGCTTATGGGAAGACGCGGCCGGTCCAAGGGATACTATAATTTAATCCTTAACCTTTTTCTAATCTTCTTCTAGTTTATATCTAGTAAGTGGATCCTTAAGATCCTTAAACTTCTTAATTATAGTATTAACTTTTTAATCTATAAGCTAAGTACTCTGCTTACCTAGTATACTAGTCCTTATTTATTTATTAAAATCTTAGATCTATAGAATACTTTATTTCACTCTTATCCCCTCTTTAAAGTCTTTATCTATTAATCTTATCTATTTAATTCTTAAGTCTAAAGTTTTCTAAGTCCTAATCTATTCTTATAGATAACAGGCTTAGATTTTTAGTTTTACTTTAAAATCTTAAACCTATAGCATTTTACCTCTATTAAATAGTAAGTTAGTACTAGCACTTAGCTTATTTAGTCTACTTTAGATACTTCTCCTTCTATCTCGTAAAGTAATAGATATTATATTTGACGGGGTTATAATCCCTATTACTAATCCTTACTTTATAGCTCTCTTAGTTTCTACCTGTATTATTACGTCCTTTAGGTCTATATGCGCCTAGTAAACTGCCTTTATTACCTTATCGTTGCTTAATTTCTTATTTATCTTAAATAGGTTTATTAGATCTTTAAGTGTATTATATTTTTATTTATATTTTCTATAATAGAGTCTGTCTTACTTATTATCCGGTTTTTATATACTCTAAAGTCCTCTTAACTTGGGCTCTTGTAGCCAATAGCTTGCACTATACTTAACGTTTTTATAAATTTAATAGGCATTATTATAATAAAAGGCGAAATATTTAATTAAAATCCCCTTATTCTGCATAAAACACTTATATTTATATTAGCGTCCTTTAATACGCTAATGCCCTTTACTCTATTAGTACTCTAATCATTCCTATAGTCATTAGCGTAATATCCCTATTTACTATAATTTATATAAGCTCCTTCTTTAAACTACTTATTTTATTATAGAATCTACTTAAATATCTTCTACTACTAAGACTCCTAGTTTAGCCTCTGCTCCTTAGTCCTTTAGTTACTTAATCCTTAACCTTTGGGTTTTTATAGTTTCTTATTTCCCTTCTTAGATTCTTTAGTACTACTTAGGTCTATTAGCTCTAGTCTATTATACTATAGTTTTAGCTGCTATTGCCGCGGCATCTATCTTAACCCTTCTTGGCCTTTTTCCTTTAATAAATTTTATTATTTACCTTAACTGCTTAGTTAACAAGCTCCTTTATACTCTTTATATAAGGGGACTTTATAGATAGGGGGCTATAAGGACACGATTGTGGAATAGGATAGATTGGTAAAAGAGATAAATCCTTAAGGAGGTAAGGCCTTTGGGATTGTGAAGACTATATACTACGGGCATATGCCTCTAGTATGTGACTAATGGACATCCAAGGGGTATCTAGGGGTTGTCCTAAGGGAAACCTAAGGTGACTGCAATAATATCCCTTATATTGCCCTCCCCCCCCCCCCCCTTCTTATAGTTGGCCCCTAATTGCCATTACCTTATAGTAGAGGGAGATTATAAGGGCTTGTCCCAGAATGGGTTTAGAAAGATATTAGTATGCTACTATACATTATCTATCTAACCCCTACTTTAAACTCCTAAAACCCTTATTAAGGAAAAAACATAACTAGAGAAAAGATGTGAGGATTTCTAGGAGACCCATTAAAAACCTACTAGAAGCATGCCGGTAACTACCTAAGCTAACCCAAGGATTTTTATATAACTCTACTTTTAAGCCTTTATACTAGTCTATAATTAATCGCGAGTATTATAGGCAATTTAGTGTTTCTAATATGGTTCCGTAGAACCTTTTAGTATAGGATTTAACGTATAGGGCCTTGGCTCGCCATTATATTTAACTATTAGAATATAATCTATAGTCTATAATCCTTTCTTATAATCCCCTACGTCACTAATATATTACTTCTGTACTTGCCCTTAGGCTATTATATAAAGTTGGGTAATTAATTAGTTAACCAAAGAGACTTATCTCTTAAGATTTAGTATACGTGCTTTTAAATCTAGTGGTTCTATATTATATAGTTAGCGTAGATCTACTACCTAGTAAATAGAAGGGATACTTCGTAATAGTATCTATAGCTATTATACGATTATCAAAAACGTCTATAATATTATTCTTTAATACCGTAGTATTGTTTAGGTATAATATAACCTATATACGCCTTTAATTAACGTCTTAATTATCTTCCCCCGGCTATGTAATTAGTTTTTATAAGGAAGTGATGGTTAAATGGCTTATATACGTATTTCCTTTCTTTTAAATTGCGCTATTATAACAGAGTTATATTAGTAAGGTTACGGCTATTTACCGGAAGAGTATTAGAAGGTAAAAGTATAAAGACATCTTGCTTATTAAGCTTAATCCTTTTCTTTAACACTTTATTTTCCCATTAACCTTTATCTAGTTTTAGACGTTTACTTAATATATTATTAGGATTTGCTTCTTTTTCCATTACCATTTTAATATACCTCTTTATTCTCCTATTAACTACTCTTCTAAGCTAATTTCTTAGTATATTCTAGCCCTGCCGCTATATATAAAACCTTAACCTCCGCTAACCTATAATTGATACTAGTCCTACTTAAATAATTTTATCTATACGTCTTTAAAAGACCAGAAATCTAATAAAAGGATTTTAGAGGCTTATAATAAGACCTACTATATAAGATCTAATACCTTTAGTCCTTGTAATTAATATATGCGTTTTAAGAGCAGTAGTTATGTTAAGGTAAGCTGTCCTATCCTTAATAGGTTTTTATTACTAACGTTAAGCTTTAAAAGCCTGGGCCTAAGTAGCGACGTTCCTTTAATATCATTAACTACTACATCGCCTAGGCTCTCTCTTATTCTAGCGCTAATGCTAAATATCTAAGTTAAATTTAAGACTACACCATAGCCATCTACACCGCCTATAATTCCTAGTAAGCTAGCTAGTAATGCCTAATAAGGGAGTAAGACTGGTATACTAAGGATAGGGTAAAAAATAGGGGTAATAAGAAGAAGGTTGCCGTCTACTATAAAAAGGAGTTCGCGTATACGCGTTAAGTTTTAAAAGAGTATAATATAATACGGTATTAGGTAGGTTACCCTTTGGATACCTAGTAGATAGGTAACTAATAGTTACCGTAGTAAGGTCTTAGTAGTTCTGGACTATACCAGCTAGCCAATATCTTTATTTATTCTAGGCTTAAGCGTGTCTTTATTAACTATAAGCTTACGCCTTAGGAGCTTTATTAGTATTAGTTTGGACCTAATATTAGTATTAAGTATTTAAGAATCTCTGCTCTAGCTATACATTATTATCCTACCCCTGTTTTTATACCTACTTATATACCTATAAAGGGATCTTATTCCCGTTAGCCATTCCTTAAAGGGCCAATAGATACTAATTCTAATCCTAAGGGTAAGGCATAGTGGCTTTTTAAATTAGGTATTTGGGATTTGTTCTTATATATAGTAGCAATTAAGGACCTTAATTAGGTGCTTAGAAAGGCCTTATAAGGCTTTTAAAAAGGGCTTAGGAGCCCTAGAAATAATTTTCCTAATATAGATTAATAAATAGGAATGAAATTCTAACAAAATACCCTGTTAACTCTATGCTATATACGTAAAAAGGCTAAGGACCTGTCCTGCCTTAGGCTATAGCCCTAATCCTTATAGTTTTTGGAGCCCATTTATTTTATATCTAATTTAACCTATTTACTCTTTCTGCGATTTTTCTTTATAGGTAGCGATAACATTATAGTATTAAAGCGCTTTCTATAATTTGTAAATTATGGACCTTAATCCTAATATTCTTTTAGAATATCTTTATAATAATTAAGGTGATCCTCTGGTTTCTATATAGAGTCCTTAGCGGGCCAGCCTAGCCATTTAACTTTATATTAAAGCTTGTTCTTAATAGACTTATAGCGTAGTATAGCTTTAACCTTACACCGCTTGCCTACTACCTTAGGGTATTTAATTAGGCCTAAACGGAAGTTCTTTTTTTAGCGGTGGTCTATGCCATAGCTTTAGTAGGTTTATTTAAAACACTAAATATATATAAGCTATAGATAGGGGTAGCTAGAGACAGTAGGCTAGCTTACTAATTTATTCCTAAACTTAAAAGGGACCTAGGTATCTTATATTAAGCTTCTTTAATAGTTAACAGGTCTTAATATTTGTTAAATATAATAGAACCTCGTCGTCTACTCTAAAATACTTATCCTAGTATTTATAGTTATACTAAAGTCTTTAATCCTCTTAGGCATCTTATATGCTTTGCTTTGCATACTTCTATTACTCCTCTTATTCCTAAAGGTACCCTTATACTCTCTAGTAGATATCCTTAGACTTCCTAGTAGGATCCCATAATTAATTATACAGCCTTAGCTAGTAATTGCTAGGTATACTATTAAACCTAAATAGTTAGACGCCATAGGTAATCCGGATTAGTATATACTTATACAATGCGTATTACCCTAAATTGTAAGCGTACTCTATGTATAGAAGTAGCTTACACTAATTATCTTACTAGTAGTTTAAATATATTTATAGGTAAGACTCTAGTTCCTAGTTCTAGCGTTCTATTTGCCTATCTATTTATAAATGGAAAGCTATACTATAATGGTAGTTTATCTTTAAATAAAAGCATAGATCTAACCAGTACTGGCTTATAAAGATACTACCCCTATTAGTAATAATAAAGTATAGCTAGTCTACTTTAAAAAAGCATTTCTCCTTAATTAGGTTAGTAAGCGCTTATATATTAATTATTATTATTTATTGCTTAACGTCCGATTCGGATCCCTGTTGGGCCCACGCGGACTACTCCTTATATATATGTGGGGAGAAAACTCTATTTGAGAAAACCCCGTGATCCGTCTCCCCGCCTTTTGGGGCTCGCTTATAAGTCACCTGCGAGTCACTAGTGGTGCTCTACTACCTTACTTTTTGACCTCCTTGGGAACCACTACTGCCGTAACAAACCTACGGACGCGCTAGTATTATACACTATACTCTACTCCTGTAGAGTTATTAGGGGGCGCCTATTACTCGCCCCTTTGCCTTTTATTGCTATTTCCTTTGTAACCCAGAACTGGTCTAGCACATTTTGGCTAATAAGCCACTGGGTAGCCGCCTTAAGGCCTTTCTATGTTGAGAGTAGTGTATTATAGTTTTCTGTGCCAGCTGCTGAGAGCATTGCTTCTTGGCCGGTGCGTAAGGGGCATAATAGTATTACGTGTTTTGGTGTCTATCTTGGCCAGCTATATTTGCACCTTAGGCTACCTACTAGAATACCTACCTAGTAAAGCTAATCTTTTAGTCCTATTATTCCTGTCCTTAAGAGTGTTGCTATTGTATTTTCTGCCTTTGTTAGGCCCTCTTGGAGCCCTTAGGTATTTACCCCCTATAGCATTACCCATGCTATGGCTTGGGTTCCCCTTACCTGAGTCTGCCTCTATACCTTTAACTCCCATTTGTCTCTCCAGCGTCGGTCCAACCAGTATTGTGTTGCGGTAGATGGTTTTCCAGTACTCTTTCGTGCTCTACTTTGGCTCCTTTCTCTCCCTTGCTGTTGTCTTTGCTGGCCTCTTGCGCGTCTCCCTTCCTCCTCTATATAGGCCTGGGCCCTAGCGCCGCACCATTCTTCTTCTGCTTTCTCCACCTGTTTTCCTAATATATCTATATATTAATAAGTATAAGAACTAAATTATATATTTATCTTTGCCTATTTTTTAAGGGTGGGAGATCTGTAATAAAGTCTATAGCATAATATTGCTATAGCTTACTAGTGGGGGGAACTAATTTAAGTAAACCCCATAGCTTATACCTTTAGATTTTATATACTTAACACTTCTTATAATAGCTAATGTACTCCTTTGCTTCTTACTTAAGCTTTAGCCAGCAGTATTTGCGTTAAAGTAATTCTACTATGTTAGCTTAACTATAGTAGCCACCTAAAGGATTATTATAATTCTTTATAAGAATCTTCTATTATAGATTTATTTCTTATAGTACCTAAACCTTACTATATCTACACAGTAGGCCTATTAGGTCTAGTTCCTAATAGTAATACCTAGCAGCTTCCTTTTCGTTACATTTCCAGTCTACTTCCGTATTAAAGATGGTATAAAAGGCATCTCTTTATTATACCTTACGGATAAAATTTATTAACCTTTTAGATAATTCCTAGGTAAAAGCTGTTTTATTTTATACTACTCTAAGTATAAAACTAGATAGTACTATAGATCTTATACCTTCTTAGTACGCTTATATTAGGAAGGCCGCTATAAAATTAAAGTCCTTTAGTTATTATAGGGCTCCAAGTTCCAATTACTTTATAGCTTCGCTATTAGTTTAAGGGAATAACTTAGCAATTAGAGGTAACGTATTACTAGTTTCTAAGAGTATATTAGGGATATTCTATCTAGGTATATTTGGACCCTTATTAGTAACAGACCGGGTACTAGCTAGAACGTTAGTAGAAGCTAATAGGGTTTATACCGCCTAAGACTTAGTATATAAAGCTATGGGTATTTAAGCATCCTATACCTAGAGCTTATTCTATAATATAGGGAGTAAGATATCTATTATCTATTTTCCTTCTCCTATTTTAAAGCCTTTAGTATAATCTAGCCGTTATAACGATCTATTAACGGGTTTATTTCCCCCTAACTTATGTTTAATCTTAAAATTAAATTACGTAAGTTCCTCTACCTATCTAGCCTATTAAAGTATAAGCTCCTTTATAGTTATAAAGTAGCGTAAATTTTAATAATCTATAGAATACTACCGGTCTTTAATAGAGCTAAGTAGCGTCTAAATACCTATTAGGTTATAGTAGGATACTAATAAGAGCAAAATTTAATGTATTAGTGATTATTATTAATAGATAATCTGGGTTTAAATGCTATAGTATCAGAGCTTCTATAAACTTTATATATAGTTTCTAAAAGGCTTTCTAGACCTTTCTGGGCTATATTTATAGTTTATACTATTTAGTTAGTCCCTTCTTAGTTTTCTCCTTCCCGCCTTTAATCTTTTTACTCCCTAAGCTAGGTTTTAGGATGTTTCCATAATATAGTTAGATAGGTATTGGGTAATGTCTAAGTAGTTATAGATAAAGCACCTATAGAAATTAGCAAAGCCTAGGAACACTTAAATATCCTAATAGCTCTCTAGCTCTAGCCACTTTTAAACCGTCTGCACCTATACTAGGTCTATAACTACGCCTATAGGCGTAATAATATAACCTAGGAACTTGACCTACTTAGTATTAAAGATATATTTTAACGCCTTAGCGTAGAGGCCCTAATTATCTAAACATTCTAGTACTTCGCGGATATATTACTTATACTAATCCTTATCTTCTAAGTAGATTAGAATGTAATCTAAATAGATAATATATATACGGTTAACTAGTCCCCCTAAAGCTCTATAAATATATAATTAAAATATTATAGGCGTATTGGTTAGCCTAAAAGGCATTACTATATACTTAAAGTAGCCATATTACGTCTTAAAAGCGGTCTTCTACTTATCCCCTTCTTTAATACGGAGCCTATAATAGGCGTCTTATAGATCTAGCTTCGTAAAGATCTTTACCCTAAATAGTTAATCCAGCATTTTATTAACTAGTAATAGTAGGTAATGGTTCTTAATTATAATTTTATTAAGACCGCGATAGTCTATATATAGCCTTATAGTTCTATTTAGTTTTAGGATAAAGAGGATTAGCGCGCCCGCCAGCAACTTACTAGGCTATATCTACCCTTTTTCTAGTAACCTATTAAGGTATTCCTATAGGATCTTAAGCTCTTTATAAGAGAGGTTATAAATAGAAAGGTTTAGCGGTTATTTACCTTCTTTTAGATTAATTATATAATTATATTCTAAGCTCTACGGTAGGATTTTAGCCTATCTACCTAAAAATACCCTAAGTAAGTTTCTTAGGCCTAATGGAATATTTAACAGATTAGGGTTACGCTTATCCTCCGTATTATTATTAGGTAGGTTTTAGAGCTCCCTTAAAACACTTATAGGCAGTATTACGCGTTATAGTAGCTGTTTATATATAGTTGCCACTATATATTAAACAGTTTTATATAGCAGCCAGTAGAGAATAGGGAATTCTTTAACGTAGCGTTTAAGGTACTATAGTATACTCTCCGTATATTGCTTAAGCTAAAGTAACCTATAGCGGTAGAAGTATTTTATAAGATCTTTAAGATTGCCGCCTCCCTATAATGTCTTTATAGCCTATCTAGTAGTTCCCTATAGGGTATTTATTATAAAAAGGTTATTACCTATACTAGGCTTTATACCTATTTTACTATAAAATAAGGATTAGATTTAATACTCCTTTAGGTATAGAGCGTATACTATTTCTCCTAAAGCTATATCTTCTAAAATATCTTTTAAGCTTATTAGTAAAATATACCCTTCTAATTTTTTATTATTCTACTATTTAAAGGCTCCTATTTTAAAGCGTATCTTAAAATCTACTTCTATAAGCTAAGGATATTTAAGAATAAGGTTATAGCCTATAAAGTTAGCCACCTAAAATTGGGTTGCGGGCCAACTACTTTAGTATAGTTATATATATCAGCCACTAACACTATAAGCTTATAGGGACTATATAGTTTAATCCGATACTTATCTAGGAATCCTATAATAGGTTTCCGCTACCTTAGCGATAGGATAAGCTTATACTCTTTTATTAAATTATATTATATAAGATTAATTTTAGCGCCGCTATTATATAGTGCTTAGAACTAACATACCTCGCCTATAGGGAGTACCATTTCTAGCTTAATAGCGATATAAAGAGTCTCTCCTTCTATATCTTGCCCTAGTTACAGCTAGAAAAAGTCCATAACTAAGGCTTTTTTTTGGATTATTAATACAGTTATCGCCCTACTTATTTTTTTAAATTAGGTTTACTTTTAGAGAAGTTTTCTCTTAACTCTTTAGAATATTCCCATAAGGGTGCCAGATAAGTATTAGGTTGGCCCTAAGAGCCTTTCCTATTACTTAAGGTCACTAACTTTAACTATTCCGGATTTCTCTTTAAGAACGGCTTCTTTAAAGTTTAGGTCTACCCTACGTTACTACTAAAGTGCCTACGCTTTTAGTTACCCCCTAGCTTCTTACCGGAAAAGGTCCAATTCCTTACTATATCCTTAGCGTTTAGAACCGCTTATTTAAAATCAGTACATATAGTAATCCGCAATAGGGCTCCTACGCGCTTTATTTTGTTATATATTACTAGCTTAATTTTAGCCTAGATAAATCTAATCTTCTCCTTCTCATAGATGCTACTATCCTTATTTTTAAAGAGCTCTAAATCTATTAGTTAAGTATAAGTCTTTATAAAGTTTATAAACCGGCGGAAATTATAGTGGTTAAGCTATATCCCATTCCAGAATAGTTCTGTATTATTATATTATATAATATACGGATCTTAAGTCCACTTCTTCAAGAAGGTTCATAGCTGCAGCTATATAGTAATTTGCTCTTTATTAAGCTAATTTAGTGCAATCTAGTTTAGGGATCGATCTTTAATTTTACTAATAATCTATTAAGTACGCTCTTTAGTATTATTTTATATCATTAGCATCTAAAAGAAGTTATCTACTTTATAAACCCAATCATCTAACTATTAGGCGTTAGGTCTATAGCAAAATTCTAAACCACTAAAGGCCTTAGCGAGTTGGTCTATATCTGTTTTCTATTTACTACGTAGATATCTCTTTAGGTCTTCTATACTTTTTTTAGGTAAATACTAAGTAGCTCCTAAAAAGCCCTTAGCCTTAGCTAGGTTATAAAAGATTTTATCTAGCCTAGATTAAGCTCTACTAGATCTAGACTTACCCCTAGAGGTTTCTAATATATTTATTAGTGGCTTCTTTCTGTATAGCTTCTAAGAGCCTTATAGCAGCTTCCTAATATCCTTCTTATAGAAGATTGGTATAGGGCTCCTAAGTTTCCAAACTTAGGCCTAGGGAAGCTCCGGCTATAGAGGTAGTATTAGCACTAATAGCTAGTGCGGGTTTCCCAATAAGGCTCTAGTCTTAAGTTAGTATTTAGGTTAGGTTACCTAAAGGTGTAGGCCTACTTAGCTCGTAAGCAGTTTATACGCTACTACTATACTAATTATAGGCCAGTGGTCTTCTGTAAGGGTTCCGATTAGGTCCCTAATTACACATATTAGTATATTTCTTTAGTATATCTAGCTTAGGGGAAGATCTTAGGCTTACTTTTAGCGCTTAATTTTCTAATTAGCCTAAGTAAGGCCGGAGGGGTTTCGGCTACTTTTTAGTAGTATTATAGCCATTATAGAAGGTATCTACGTTTTCCTTAGCGTTGACGGTAACTATAAGTATATAAGAGTCTTTAAGCTTCCAGTATATCTAGGCATTAGGGCTTATTCGGCCGTCTTGCCTAGAGGTTTATATTATTATAATCTCTTACTATTAGAGGAACCTTTCTACCTTAAGGCGACAGCTTTTTATAGGGTTTCCGTAAAGTTTCCGTTTAGGTTATTGTAAGGTTTTAAAAAAGAAATAAAAGATATAAATAAACAATCTAGTCCTTAAAGCTAGCTGTCCTTCTAAAAGGAATAGGAAGGATTTAAATATAAGGGGACTTTATAGACAGAGGGCTATAAGGACACAATTATAGAATAGGATAAATTAGTAAGAGAGACGAATTTTTAAGAAGGTAAGGCCTCTAGAATTATAGAGACTATATACTATGGGCACGTGCCTCTAGTATATAACTAATAGATATTTAAGGGGTATCCGGGGGTTATCCTAAGGACAACCTAAGGTAACTGCAATAATACCACTTATAAAGGGCAATTTGTATTATATTAAATTTAAATAGTCGTATATATATTTATAGGGCAAGTAGTATTTTAAATAATAACTTTGGCAATAAGTTGTACGGAACTTTAGTATTTCTTTAACCTAGCTAATTAAAGGGTTACGTTACTTTAGCCATTTATATCTAAGTATAACTTTATATTGCTTTAAGAGTATTACAAATAGGGAAATATATTTAAGGTATTCGCCTATCCGCATCTTTACTAAAGTATAGTATATTAGTTCGCCATATATTAAGGGTTTACTATTAAAGCCTTATAGGCCTTAGGGCTTATTAAGTTTCTTTAAATTTAGGCGTTAAGTTTTCGCATGGTTTGTATTAATAAAGCCTATACTAGTAGCTCCGCTATCTATTAGGATTTATACTTCCTTTTATTTTTTAAGTGTTTGAATTTTACTAAGCATATTAAGGGAGTTGTGTTATATATTAGCGCTAGAAGAGCCTAGACACTTATACTCTTCTACCTTTTATCCTAAGGTATAACTTGGCCTTAAGATAATTTATTTTCTAAGTTAACTAAAGGTAAGATACTTTATAGCAACTAAGTATAATTTATAGAGCGAGTATAATTTAAGGATTAGGAGGAACTACGGCGGACCTTTTTAAACGGGTGGGTTTAGTAATTCCTTTAAATATATCCCTTTTTACCGCATTTAAGGCATTCTCTATTTATAGCTTAAGTTCTTTGTTTCTTAGTTCCTAAGGGTATATAGAATTAAGTAATATTGAGGTCCATAGGGTTATACGTAAAACTTTTAGGTTTTAGAGACGGATCGCGCTTTAAGGTGTATACTAGTTTTATAGAGTTTTAAACGCGAGGTATAGTTAGCTTTAGAGAGTGAGTCTATTTATTATATTAAAGGTCCTTATTAATTTGTTAACGTATTATAGTAAATTTGGATAGGTCTTTCTGTAGTTCTTTACCTACTAACTAGGCTTTAATCTTATCTAAAATAGCTTATTAAAGAGTAGTAACTCTAGTAGCTTTGTTTTAATCTAGCTCGCTAATAAGGCCTAAATTTTCTAAAAAGAAGCTAGTAAAGTCTTAGTTCCGTTATTATAGGTTTTTAAGTTTAGTAATAGCTATATGTTTACGGCTGGCGTTATTATACATTTATTCTAGCAAAGAAATAAAGATTTTAAAATTAATAAAGGTGCCATTATAGAAAAATAGATTTATAGTTTATATAACGTCCTTACTTAAATAAGATATTCTATAGCCAACCTTACTAGCTTTAGTAGGGTATTAATTATAGTTTATTAAGAGTTTAAGACAAATTTTAGTTATAAAGAGACGTAGGTTATTTTAATTTTTATTAAATATTAGAGAATTAGGGAGCTTTTTAGATTTTATAATAGGTATTGGGTTTATTATATACATGGGTTAAGCTACCATTACTAGTTTAGTGTTTGCATTTAATAGGCCAGGTTTAGATACCGTTATTTTAATCTCGTTTATAGGTATTACTATTAGGGTCTCTAATGTAAGTGCCTTAACGTTATAAAGTTTATTACGGAATGCTTTAATTAATCGCTAATACTGGGCTTTTAATGTAGTTTGTTACTGAGCTAAGGCATCCATAAAGGACTATTGTATTATAGTTAACTATCCCCTAACTAGGGATATAATACTTATGGTTATTAAAGGGGATTCGGGTTCGTTTGCTATTTTAATAGTAGTTATTTTAACGCAACGTAATATAAAGGCGTAAAGAGGCTTTAGGGAAGATTTAAAGGAATAATATATATTCTATCTAAATCTAAGGTATATAGCCCTTGCAGAGAATAAGACGTTACGTAAAAAAGAGAAGGAATAACGAAAGATTCTTATAATTAAATAGTCAGGGGTCTTAGTAGTCAATACGTGCGCATATATGCACGAGGTCTTCGACGGACTTTAGTAGAATTCGATTGATCTATTAGAACTTGACAGAAGTCGATAAAGCTAGCAGAATTTGGTAGAATTTGATCAAAGCGTTGGAATTTATCTATTGAGTGTTTTACCAAGACATTCCTACTATAACTGGGCTAGTCCTGTTATAGTAGAAGAAGGAGGCAGAGGCAAAGGTAGAAGGAAGAGTCTACCTATAGGGTTTGTTGTGTTACCTTAGGTTATCTTAGTACTATTAACGATAACTTTAATTATAAGCAAGAGTTAATAACAAGCTTCTAAGTATTTAGTAAGTGTTTTTAGTCTTACTACCTATGCAATAATCTTAGATTCCTTTTAACAGCGTTACTCTTCCTCTATATAGGTCTTAGCTACCTATAGTTTTTATTACAGCTCTTTAATAGTATTATACTCTATTACTATAGAGGTATAAATAGCAAATAAATATTATTTATGTAACAAAGCCTTATAGGAAATACTACGGTAAACTTATTATTAGGCTAGGTATGTAGGTAAATAAAAAGTTAATAACTTAAGTACTAATAACTGGTGGAGTGGTTGCCCAATATATTAACTCTAATTATATTCTAAGATTTACTATAAGAAAGGAAACTATCTAGGTAGGGACTATGGTCCTTTAAATACACATCTATACTCCTAAGAAAGTTATTACTCTATCTACTCTATCTGCTCTATTCGCTCTATAATAGATTTTATAGATTATATTACATAACCTAACTACTATTTCTTGTTATATGGTTCTATGGGTTCTATCCTAAACCATATCTATACTAACTAACCAGCTACTTCCAACTCCTCTTTAAGTAGTCATAATATTATACTTAAAGCGTCCGTAATACTATCTCCCTTCTCTTTATCTTTATCCTTAAAGATTCTTAATATCTCTAAGTCGTCTACTAGAGGTGTAATATCCGTCTAATTAATTTAGTTAATATCTTTACTTATTATACCTAAAGCTCCTTCTTCTTCTTTTATAGCTCGCTAGTCTTATACCATAGCTGCAATACTATCTCTTAGTAAGATAATGCTATCTCTATGTTCTTATTATGCAAAAGAGGGGTTAGTTTATATTATGCTGGCAAGCCCTATATCTTAACAACCATCCTCTTATATGGAGTATACTAAGGTAAATATCTAATTATCTTATAATATTCGCTCAGTCTCTAACGCTAAATATACGCATCCTATTACTCCTAATAGTCTTTAAGTACCCTTATTAATTCCTACTAGGGTCCTAAGTTTAATCTGCCTCTATAAAGCTTAATAATAAGCTGTTGGTAGCTCTAGCTAAACTTTATTATTCCTATAACACTAAGAGAGAGGCTGCTAACGCTTAGCAACGTACTCTTAAGTCTTATTTAGCTGCGTCCACTTAACTAATTTATCTTAAGAAAGTTTGTAAAAAGGGTTATTTTAAGAAGTAGAAACTTATAGAATAAGGCCTATAGAAACTTGGCGATAAAAAAACGGATTCTCCTCTAATAGAGAGGGAAACAACTCTAAATACCTTAGTAGGTATTCCTCTTAGGTCCCCCTCAGGTAACTTATTCTTTAACAATTCTTCTTTATTAATACTGCCTAACCTATTTTCTTCTAATACTCCTATACCTTTCTTATAGCGTTTTTTTAAGTTGTCTAGTAGCTCCTAGGTAGTCTCTCTATAACCTATCTACTTAACTTTATACTATATTTTATTATTAACGTCCTTATAACTAATAATCTTTAAAACTTTCTATTTGTCTTCCTTTTAACCTTTATACGTATCTACCTTATAGACTGGTAGCTTAATATTTCTGTATACTAGTTCTAGTATTATAATATGCTATATAGGGTAGATCTTTATTCTTTTTAGTAAGTCTAGTCTATACATAACTTCTAAGATTTTTACTTTAACCGTAAATAGTTCTAGTCTAACGTAATCTAACTTCTTACTTAGTCGTTAACTCTTAAAATTTTTATATAGTAGCTATACTTTATCTCTCTCCTTAAGATCTAGTCCCTTAAATCTCTTAGCATTATAGTACCTTTTTATTTTTTTTTATACTAATTTAGCTATTTCTATAAGGTGCTTATAAAGACTTATTAAGTTCTCCATTCTTTCTTTAGCTATACTACTTATTTTCTTTACTTATTATAGTAATAACGACGTTCTTAGTTTGTATCCATAGTTTACCTTAAAAGGTAATATGCCTACCTCTTTCTATAGTATTGCATTATATATAAACTATATAACTAGTAGTAACGATACCCAATTATTCTATATATAGTTAACATAATGCGGCAGATACTGTTCTAGTATCTAGTTTAACCTTTTTATTTAACCGTCTGTCTATAGGTAATATATAATTAATATCGCTACTTAAACTCCTTATTCTGCTATAAATCTTAGATCTCTATCTAATATGATTTTTATTAGTACTCTATATCTTATAAACACTTCTTTAATATAGATTCTAGCTATATCTTTAGCTAAGATTTCTTCTATATATGCTATAAAGTAAAGTATCCCCACTTTATTAGCTTATCCACTATTACTAAAATTATATTATAATCTTATCCTGTAATAAGATCTTTAGACTTTAGTAACTTAATAATAAAGTCCTATAATATAACCTCCCATAATCTTTCTAGTGTTTTAATAGGTTATAGCCCTCTATATAGCTTATGTCTTATTAGTTTGTTTCTTTAGCAATCTAAACACTCTCTTATAACTTCTCGTGTAAGTCCCTAAATTCCATTAACAATATATTTCTCTTAAAGTCTCTTAACTAAGCCTATAGCTCCGTTATATCCCTAAGTCATTCCCTTATAAAACTCCTTCACGAACTCCTTAGCTAGGCTTTTTAGAATATATATTATTTCCCTATTAACATAGTCCTCACTACTTAAATCTTCTAGTTAAGCTTCCAGAATTCTTTATAACTATATACTCTTAGATATCTTATAAGCTTAACTGTCTTCTTTAGTTGCTGCAAGTTTGGGATAATTATACCTAATTAATCCGTCCTTATCTTTTCTTAAAAGTGCCCCTAATAGCTTTTCCTTATTTTATAACTCTATTTTCCTACTAAGTGCGTCTATCCTTGCATTTTTAGTATCCTTAGTATACTAAATTTCAAAGTAATATTCTATAAGCATCTCTGCCTATCTAACTTATCTTTAGTTTAGCTCTTTTATTATTAGAAACCCCATTAGATTCTTATAATCTATTTTAACTATAAATAGTTTCTCTATACCTTGCAAGAATGCTCTCTATTTTTTAAGTACTATAACTATATCTAATAACTCCTTATTATAGATGTCGTAGCTTAGTTCTAATGATGTTATTTTCCAACTATAATACGCTACTAGGTGCCAACCGTTTTAGTGTTTTTATAGTAAATATGCTCTTAATATAAAGTCTAATGCGTCTGTTTCTACAACGGTGTCCAACTATAGTTAATAGATTTTAAGGATTAGTTCCTAGGTAAACAACTCCTTAAGTTCCTTAAATAACTTCTTTTACTCTTTATTCCATACCAATAGTTCCTCTTTCTTTATAAGCCTTATAAATAGCTTAATATTCTTTAACCACTATATAATAAACCTTTTATAATAATTGCAAAACCCTAAAAATAACCTTAACTATATAACGTTCTCTAGTTCTTGCTAATTTACTATAGCCTCTATCTTCTTTAGGTCCATACTAATCTTTCCTAGTTTAATAATAAATCCTATAAAATCGGTTTTCCTTATAAAGAAGTCGCATTTTTTAATTACTACTAATATCTTTTCTTCTTATAGTCTCTTTAAGACCTACTTAATATATTCCTTATATTCCTTCTCACTTATTAAGTAGATAATAATATTATTAAGATATACCATAATAAACTTATCTAGGTGTTCTTCTAACACACTACTAATCCTTTTCTAAAATATCGCTGATGCATTTATAAGTCTAAACTATATAACTAATAGCTTATATAGTTCTTCCTTTAACCTAAAGGCTGCCTTCTACTTATCGTCTTCCTTAATTCTAATCTAATAGTATACCTACCTCAGATCTATTTTTATAAAGATTTACGCGTTGCCAATCCTATTTTAGATTTCGCTAATTAAGGGTAAAGAATACCTATCCTTCCTAGTAATGCTATTTAACTGCCTATAGTTAATACACATCCTAAGTTTTCCGTTTTTCTTTAGTATAAACAATACTAGATATCTCGCTAATAACTATAATAGTCTAATATATCCCTTTTATAAGTTCTCCTAGACAAACTCCTTAAGTGCCACTAATTCTATTTTAGTAAGCTTATAAATTAGAAAGAACCTTAAACTAGTTCCTAGTTCTAATTCTATTTTATAGTCCCTGTTACGGAACCCCACCGCAGGGGCCTCCATAGGAGAGCCCCGTGCTCTCGCATACACCTCGCGTACAGCTTACGTCAGCTACGCGTAGGTATATCACCTCCTTACGCCCTTGACCCTTACAATCAATCGCGCAACGTCTTGTAGACTCCTTAAATACATACGTTTAGCTGCCACTGTTCCGCGCCCCGTGACATTACGTTACGCCTTTTTTACCACTAACACCTAGCCTATGACCAATTCTACGTCTCTACGATACTACAGGCGCTGCTAGAAGCAGCGTGTCTACGAGCAACCTTCGCACCACGATAGTAAGACGATATTCCTTACTAGCCACTATGTTAAACCTAAAGAGTAACCCAATACCCTGACCCAACCTACGACGCTAATTAATCCCAGGAGAATTCAATTTATTAACCCTAGCTTTAACCCCTAAGAGCAAGCCTAGCGGCTTAAAAGAGTTATAACTATGAGTACCCCCAAGCACCTAGCACCACCTTAAAGATAATAAGAGTTAACCAGCCTAGCAGGATAAGTACACCCCTATTAGTACAGGTGGTTACAGCGATGACCTTAATAAGATAGACACTGGTGATGTTTTATCCTTTATTAATTATACAGCCATAGAAAAGCAACCAGAAGGGTAGCTACCTATTAAGATTAAAATACGAGACGCCGAGATGTTTGTATAAATGGTAGTATAAGAACCCAACAAATACTACCGCCTTCTATAGAACTACCACCTAAAGCTTATATAAGCCGAATTGTGTGCTGCCTAAGACTATAATATTATCCAAGACTTATAAGCTAGTGAGGCACTTGCTAATAACACACGCTAAGAGATTAAAGATAACCTCTATATATTTAAACGTGACGTCTAATAACTAAAGAAAGTTAAGATTATACTTATTGCTAAGGTTACTAAGAAGGAGGGTATAATTAAATACCTATAGTTTTAGCTTAATAAGCACATCTGTAACAATACTGAGGACCTTACTACTATGTACTATATTACCTAAGTCTCTACGCCTCTGGCAACCTTACCCACCTAATGCTTAGCTAAGGGTTAGTAAGCAGCTTTACCTAATAGGGACGACTCCTATAATAGTGACTGAACTTAAGCCATAATTGTGGGGTCTAATATATGATACCCTAATCCCCTAGTTTTCCAGGGAGACCGTAAGGAATATAGTTACTGGAAGATATAAATCCATAAGAAACTAACCTAGAGCGCCTGCCTTTTTCCTAGGGAAGATGCTAAGATTGGTTATATCATTGGGCGTATAAAGGGTACCCTATTTAATAGACTCTTTGCCTAATAGGAGACTAATAGCCCCTAGAAGTGGTAGTCCCACTAGGAGGTCCTTAACAATCTTAACCTAATATATCGCAACCATAACCTAGTGGCTACCAGTTAAGCCAAACTACGCGCCCTAAAGATGAGTTCTACTAAGTTATTTAATAAGTTCTATGTTAAGTTCTAGGAATACACTAGAGTCCTCTTCTAAGACGATGCTGAAGACCAGGAAGACCTCCTTGAAAAGGTTACCTATCGCCTTAGTTATGCTGCCGCTAGTTACAATTATAATAATATGCATAGCATAGTGGCAGCCCTATAGAAGATCAAACGATGGCTAAATTAGATCTCTACTGCTAACCCTTACCTAAAGGCTCCTACACAGAAGCCCTCTGGGCCAACCACACCTATATATACCAGGTTACTGATGCCTACTATAAATACTATTACCGGAGCTAATATTAACCTCTCTATACCAACCTTCCTATGTAAACTCCTAGACGGAGAGCGTAAGCTACTTTAGAAGCTAGGGCGCTGCTACAGATACTATTAAGAAGGCTGTTATTACAAGAACCCAAACTGCCTAATAGCTAGGTTTGGTAATCGCCGCCTAATACCCAACTTTATACCTTGAATACTAAATACCTTGCTACGCACCACTACTGTATAAGATAAAGATGCAGCAATAGTAGTAGAGTTGGATACAGAAACAGAAAACGCCAAGTCCCAGCCCTAAGTTGTGGGTTAAGACGCCCTAATAATAAAGGGATCTATATATTGGCCTGCTTAATAGATAACTTGTAACCGACTACTCATACACCGCCAGAATGCCAATCTGACTCGCCTGCATATTGACTCGCTTACCGACTCGGTTACTAACTCGGTCAAATAACTCAATTAATTACCCCTTATTGTTTACACCTTTTATGTATATATACCACCTGATTTCCATAGATTTAGAATTAAGTTGCTTATTTAATTTACCCACACTGCACTGTTACAGTTATGAGTCCGGATTGTACTACCTGCTAAACCAATTAATCTACTACCTTATTTACGAAGTCACTACTTCTACCACCTTTGCAAGTGTCTTGAGCTTCTTCACCTACTAAACGAACGGATGGTCGCACCTAACCGACGAACGTACCCAACAGACAAACGAACTGACGAATCAAAAAACGTTAAAATAAGGTTTCGCCAAGACGCTAACCTAGGACCCTGCTTGACCTGTCAAATTCTAAAAATAATAACCAATACAGACGGACCTCATTTAAAATTTAACCTTATCCTTAAAAAGCCATCTAATTGGATATACTGTAATAGTTCTTTATTATTTAAGATACTGCTAAAACAAATAACGTATAGCAGTATATCAACCTATTAAAGAAGAAAGACAAGCTTCCAAAGCTAGAACCTCCGAATTGGCCTACACCAAGAGACGTGCTTCCTACTGCTATATTAATAGCCAAGCTAGATCCAAACCAACTTATTGCCTATAATTAACTATACGCGGAATACAAGGACGACCTCCGCGTGCACCAGAAGCAAGAGCAAGCCATAAACGATATCAGCAATTATATCGTCCGCACAACGTTAGTAGCCTACCTCCCTCTTATAAAAGACCTTGGAACAGTATACGAACGCCTTTAAGAGTTGAAGACTGTACTCGCCCCTACCACCTTAGGTTAAAAGCGCGACGTCCTAAATTAATACACGGCTCTTAAAGCCTACAACAAAAAGCAGAGTATTGAAAAATGGTTGAATAACTAGAGGAGCGTTTATAAGCTGGCAGAGGAATTGGAGCTTCTAGACGTACAGGGATTCAGGCCCTACTATGATTTTATACGAGCCATTAAAGCTATCTCTTCTAGTTTTATAGGAGCACTGGAAGTAGACCTAATTAGGAAAGAACGAAAAGACGAAAAAGCCCCATCTATTATTGACCTCATTGAGGAATTTAAGGAGTACTACCGTATATAGCAAGCATTGTCTACCTTAACTGCTAATAACTCTGCATTTGTAACCCTTTAAAACAATTCTAATTTAGACTCTAACGGTAATTCTAATTCTAACAGCAATTCAAATTTAAATTTGAGATAGAACAAGGAATGCATATGCGGCATTGTATATCGGTTTAACGACTGCTATTATATTGCTAAGCATAAGCGCCCTTAAGGATGGAGACCAAGGGTAGATATCTAGAAGAAAGTAGACAAAGCTATTTTATCTACACCTTAGATTAAACGCATCGTTAACTGAATCTAAAAAAGAGAACAGGAAGCAAAGGAGAATAATTAGAATATAGAATCTATAATTGATTTTAATTCTAAAACCCCACCTTCTATTAAACTAACTAGCTATGCTGCTGTGTTTAGTACTGGTTAAATTCCTTTTAAACTTTAGAACACCTAGATACTTAACCCTAGTGCAGATACCCACGTCTGTAATAATGAAGAAGACTTTACCTTCTTATACCTAGTAGCAGAAGACGACTACCTGATTGCTGGTGGAAATTTTGTGAAAATTCAAGCTTATGGAATAGTAACCATTACTGTTAATATACCTACTGGGAAGTTAAAAATGAAGCTATCCTATATAGCACTAGCACCTACCTTTTTTATAAATATTGTAGCACTCTTAAGAGCTACTGATAACGACATCCATTTCGACTTAGGATGAAATGTGCTATACTGTCTAGCAACTGGCGAAACAGTCTGCTATACAAAATAACTAGGGGGCCACTAGGCACTGATGCACAGAGAGCCTATAAGTACCCTAGATTTAACTTAATTAACATTTTTAACCTCTAAGAGGTACTAGCCAAGCCGTATGGCCCGTAAACCAATCGGAGCTATAGCTACAAGATGGCATAAAATTCTTGGCTATATAGGACCTAATGCTATTGCGCAGCTTCCTAAGCATGTTATTGGCGTAGAGCTAACCGAATTTGAAACTAACGAATGAGCACCGCTTAAAATTAAATATAAAGTTTGCTTACTAGCAAAGCATACGCAGTAGATCTCTTAAAGACGAGAACACGAATTTCCAGCCACTTAACCATTTGAATGGCTAGCATTTGATATTATCCACCTTGGAGTACTAGGGTATAACGGCGATAGATATATTATGCATTTCTATTGCATGTATTCCAAATTTAACTTAGTGTACACTACCAAGAATAGGGATAAAGCTACTGTCCTACCTACTATTTGTAAGACTTACTACTTAATTAAGATATGATTCTACTAAGATGTTGTCTTCTTCTGGAGCGATGATGAATAAGTATTTAGATAAATGGAAGACACCCTAGATACGTAGTGTGCAGATGAAGGCATTACCTTTAAATGCTAAGCACCATACACCGAAGAATAAAATGGTGGAGTAGAACGATCTGGACGAACCCTTATGGAACGATTAAGGTCTATATAGCTGGAAGTATCCTTACCCCTATCTTTAGGACCAGAAGCCTTTCTTGCTGCTGGCTATGCACTTAATTAAACACTAAATGAATAACTAAGGTGGAAAACTCTGTATGAGGTTGCCTACGGCAAGCTACTATTACTTACCCATATGCACGAATACGGTTGTAAGACCTATACGCTGAATAAATAAGTTAGAAAGGGAGACAAGCTAGCCCCTTGTGCATTAATAGGACACCTAGTCGGCCATAATTTAATAAATATTTATTAAATCTGGATTCTAAGCCTTTATAAAGTTATTTGAACTAGAGATATTATGTTTAATAAGACCTTGTTTTATAACCCTAAGGGTTAAAATATTGATTACCTACTTAGGGAAGCATTAGAAGACACTATCTAGGCGATTAGTCTACCAGAACCTCTCCACGAGGATAAATCTGAGGATGAATTTATCTTATATAGACTTACCTTAAATGCAGATTAAACGACTATATTAAACGACTTAGTAGAGCTTTCTATAAAGGATATTGAACAGCTACCGATACCTAGTAGAACGGTATCTCCGGATCTGCCAGAAATAAACACCATACTGGGAGGACTTTAAGACGATATCCTGGATATAATTGAAGTAATTCCTACCTAGCCAGGTTCGCTAGAACTGTTAAATACAGCTCTATGAGCCAATGAGGTCTCGGCCGATCCTTCTGCTGACCTTGTCCTACTAGAAGGTTCCAAATGAATTTAACGTCAAGTGTACGCAGTAGCACTAGCCAATATACCTACCCTATTTGGTTACTACGCTGGCTTTGCTATAGGACTAGTAAAAGACATTAACCAAACTAGATCCTCCCTGTATAGAGATAATCTTCCTCCTGAACTAAGGAACCTAAAAGAGCTAAGAAAGCACTCTTTGACTACCGGCTTTTAAAAGGCTATGGAAAAAGAATATAATGACCTAAAATGCCAAGGGACATTTGAGACTGTACTAAAAGAAGAAGTATATAACGAGCAGATCCTTCTACTGAAATGGGTCTTTAAATACAAGTTCGATAGTGATGGCTACCTATAAAAGCTAAAAGCTTGACTATGCGTCCGTGGAGACCTGCAGATTACTGAGGAAGAGACCTATGTAGTAACCCTAGCTGCTTGAATATTTCGTGCCCTTATGGCTATAGCAGCCGCATTTGATTTGGAGATTTGATAGTATGACGCTGTAAACGCATTTACGAATGCAAGACTAGATAAGCTAGTCTACTGTTACTGCCCAGAAGGCTTTGATTAAAACGGACATATCCTAAAGCTACTTATGGCGCTATATGGGTTGAAGGTCTTACTACTACTTTAGTATAAAGAGCTTATAAATATACTGGCTAAATTTGGGTTGAAGCCTGTCCCAGGTACGAACTGCCTTTATACTAATGGACGACTTATTGTCTTCTTTTATGTAGACGATATCGCTGTTCTATTTGCCAAAAAGGACCTTTAAAGACTCGAAGAATTTGAAGCTAAACTTCTACATTGATACGAGATCCGTGCACTAGGAGACCTATAATGGTTCTTAGGAATTTGAATTAAACGAGATTGGGTAAGCAGAAAGCTCTAGCTCTGCCAAGACTCCTATATCAAAAAAATAGCCAGTCGATTTAATATTCAACCAGGAAGATTTCCTAAGTTACTACTTCCTGTTGAAGAACTGATTCCGTCTAACTAGTAGACGAACCCTTAAAGAACACTAGCCTACTAGCAACGGGTTGGTTCTCTTACGCACCTTGCTGTATTTGGGAGACCTAATATTGCGAAGACGTATTTAAAGCTAGTAGAATTTCTTACTAATCCAAATTAAAAGCACCTTGATGTATTAAACTAAGCCATCGCCTATTGCCTTGGAACAAAATCTATAGCTATCGAATACTCTGGCGAAGTATTTGGAGTATATGTCTACTCCAGAAACCCTGAAGGAGAAGACATCACCTTTTATGGAGTATCCGACGCAGCATTTACGGACTATAAAGAGACTAGATGGAGCTTTTAAGGATACCTATTTATCCTATTTGGAGGACTAATCGATTGGAAGGCAACCCTATAAAGATTAGTAACTTGCTTGACTACTGAAGTAGAGATTCTCTCCCTGTCTATGGCTGCTGTTGAGATTATCTGGTGGCAGCGTTTCTTTGAGGCAATTGGTCTTAATTTAGAACGCGATTTTACCCTGCTATGCGATAATATGCAGACTATACGACTCCTAAGACAGGATATACTAAAGCTTGACACTAAGCTACGACATATTGATGTCTATTAGCATTGGCTCAGATAGGAAGTCCAAGATAAAAAGATCGACGTATAGTGGGTCCCTATAGATAAAATGCCTGCTGATGGCCTTACCAAGATTCTACCCCGTTAAAGGTACGAGGTATGGATAAAGCAACTAAATTTGGTGGATATTCGATATTAAATTGCTACTGTATCATCTAATAAAGACTCTTGAACATTACCCTATCCCTTTATTACTCCTAAATTGTATCTAAAATTTCCTATTTTGGTATAGTCTCTACCTTTATTTTATTGTCTATAGCTTTAACTACACCGTTAAATCTGGGGGGGTGTGTAACCGACTACCCATACACCGCCAGAATGCCAATCTGACTCGCCTGTATATTGACTCGCTCACCGACTCGGTTACTGACTCGGTTAAATAACTCAATCATTACCCCTTATTGTCTACACCTTTTATGTATATATACCACCTGATTTCCATAGATTTAGAATCAAGTTGCTCATTCAATTTACCTATACTGCACTGTTACATAACTTAGTAAAGATAAATGGATGGAAATAGATAGTTTTACCTATAATAGGAATTACTACTAAAAAATAATATAAAAGCCGTTCTATGATTAATTGCGAAGCTATTAATAAATTTGTAAATACCTAATTTATGCGCACTTATAACCTACTTACCTTACCCCTTACTAAAGCCCGCGCCCTATAATTTGCTAATAGTAGTTATACCACATAGAAGATTACCTATATGGTATAACTTTATCTAGATATAAATAGGCACCAGGAAGAGCTCTAGGCCTATATTATACTACTTGCCAACTACCCTATTATCCTTAGAATAAGCTGGCTTAAACAATATAACCCCGCCATTAACTAGAAAAAGAGAGAAGTAACCTTTAACTCTAAATACTGTAGAGAGACTTGCCTAGGGTATGGCCTAGCCGCCTTTATTTACTCCCCAGGATATTAACCTAAGGAACCCCTTATTACCCCACCTACGACCAACTGCTACTATATTAGTGCTGCGGCCTTCTACCGCATAGTATATAAGAAAGGCTGGACCGTTGCTATAGCTTCCTAATTATGACTATATAAGCTTAATAAAGAACAGGAACACGTTCTCTATAGTAATGGAATAGATATAGTTAACCTTCTAGAAGACGACGCCTCTATGGAACTCTACGGACTTTTACCTTTAGACTTTAAGAAGTTTATAAAGCTTAAAAAAGGACTTACTAATAAGGAACTCTATAAGCTCCTCCCTAAGAGGTACTATAACTTTATTAATATATGCTTATAAAAGGGCGCAGATATACTCCCCCTATATTAACCTAATAACTATACCATTAACATTAAATAAGAAAAAATACTACTTTATAAGAGACTTTACCTAATGTTAAAAGACGAACTTCTAGTTATAAAAAAGTATATTAATAAGCACCTTGATAAAGGGTTTATTCGTCCCAGTATATTACTAGCAGCCGCCCCTATCCTTCTTACTAAAAAGCTAGGGGGAGGTATTTAATTCTGCGTTGACTATAGAGGACTTAACGCTATTATAATTAAGAATTAATACCTAGTACCGCTTATACGCAAGACCCTTAAGCGGCTTAGTTAAGCCAAAATCTATACTAAGCTTAATATTATTGCCGCCTTTAACTATCTCTAAATACGGGAAGGTGATAAATAGAAAACCGCATTTATATCGCGCTTCAGCCAATTCAAATATACCATTATGCCCTTTAGCGTATGCAACGGCCCAGGCGCCTTCTAAAGCTATATTAATAACGCCTTATAGGACTACCTTGACGACTTCTACTCTGCGTACCTAGACGATATACTTATTTATAGCGACGACCCTTCTAAGTATACTAAGCACGTTTAAAAGGTCCTATAGCGCCTTAGGGAAGTAGGACTTTATATTAATTTAAAGAAGTACAAATTCTTAGTTATAGAAGTAAAATACCTTAGACTAATTATTACTACTAAGGGTGTCCGTATGGACCCTAAGAAGGTATATATAATTACTAAATGGCAAGCCCCTAACTGCATTAAGGATGTATAAGTCTTTCTTAGTTTCGCCAACTTCTATTAGAAATTTATATACAACTTCTTAGGCGTAGTAGTACTACTTATAGCAATAATGCGAACAAAGGGCCTTTCTGCGAAAGGAAAAAAAACGCACCTATGCTTTACCTGGACGCTTAAATATAAGAAGGCGTTCTAAGACCTTAAAAATGCCTTTACTAAAGCACCTATCCTAGCTTATTTTATACTAGGATAACAACTCTATCTTAAAACTGACTCCTTAGACTATATTAACGCAGGCATCCTCTTCTAGATAGGTGACAACGGTCTCCTCTACCTAGTTGCATTCTACTCGTCTAAGCTTATACTATAAGAGTGTAATTATAAGATCTATAATAAGGAACTCCTTGTAATTATATAAGCGTTTAAAGAATTCTAACTAAAACTCTCCTTAGCAGAACCTAACTAGCTAACTAAAGTCCTTACGGATTATTGCAACCTTAAGTACTTTATGACTATAAAGTAGCTAAACTAACGCCAAGCACGTTGGAATGAGTTCCTCTCTGGTTTTAACTTTAAAATTACATATAGGCTAGGAGTATAAGGCACTAAGCCTAATAGCCTAATACGCCGCTCGTAAGACCTTTCTTAGTTAGAAAATAACCCCCACAATTAGTTCTAATAATAGATAATCCTAAAAACATAGAACTTAGCCCTAGGTATGCTACCTATGATAGAGCTAACTACACCTTAGCTTTATACTATAGAACTAGAGTTACCTCCTAAAATTAATAAGCTTATTACCGTAGTATATAATACCTCTATTAACCTACTACTGTATTAACTTATTACCGTAAAGACTGCTAGCACCTATACGCTGCCCACTAACCTCTAAAGCTTAGGCTAGATTGATATAGTAGCCTTAAAGGTAAAAGAGAACAGGCTCTATTATAGAGGCCGCCTATTTATCCCTAATTTAGAAAACCTATAACGGCAACTAATCTAAATGGCCTATAACCTCCAGTTAAGCGGCTATCTAGGTAAAAGAGGAACCTATAAGCTTCTTAGCTAATACTACTTCTGGCCCAAGATAATAGACTTAGTTAAACGCTTTATAGGTGCCTGTTATAGTTATAAGCGTGCCAAGGCCTTTAATATAAAGTACTAAGGACTATTATACCCTCTACCAGTACCTATATAATGATAGGCAGATATCGCTATAGACTTTATTGTGAATCTACCACCCTATAAATAACACGGCTGTACCTACAAGAATATCCTTATAATAATATACTGACTTATAAAAGAGCGCCACTATGTCCTAACTAAAGGCGTAGCCGTTAGTAACGTTACTAACGCCTTTCTCTATAAAGTCTACTAATTATATAGGTTACCTAACTTAATTACGTCCGATTAAGGCATATAGTTTAACTCTAACGTATAGAGACGAATCTGCTAACGCCTTAGCACCTTTATTAAGATATCTATATCCTTCCACTATAAAACTGCTGGGTAACCGGAAAAGGCTAATGCTAGCATAAAAGCGTACCTATGATAGGTAGTTACCTATAGTTAGGATAACTGGGTAGATTACCTTCTACTAGGTAAATTTGTAGCAAATAACTATGTTTTAACTACTACAGGACTTACCCTGTTCTTTGCAAATAAGGGCTATTACCCCTAATCTGGTATAGAGCCACTAGAACCTATTAATAAGAAACTACTATATAGAAAGTGCCTTAAGATGCTACTTGCTGACTAATATATAGACTGTATAAAAAATCTACTTAACTACTATAAGGGAGAAATGGCCTAGGCTTAAGTAAAGTAGGCCTACTTTGCTAATCATTATAAAACGCCACCACTGGAGATGCGTGTTGGCGACTGGGTATGGCTAGATGCACGTAATATCTCTATGCAGAGGCCTATAAAGTTACTTAATTATAAGAATCTTAGCCCCTATTAGATTAAACGAGTTATTAATAGGGGAGCTGTATATAAGCTAGAGCTCCTGCCTGCCCTAGCCACCCGTGGGATATAGCCTGTATTTTACCTATGGCTACTATACCTTTACTAGCCTGAACCTCTACTAGTACTAATCTAAAATAAGAATAAAGATAAGAACTATAAGGAGTGGACTATTAAATAAATTATTAACTCTAAATACTGTGGTAAAGGTAGGGAACGGCGGCTCTACTATAGAGCTATCTATATAGGATTTAATATAGATTAGCTAGAATAGTAACTATAGGAAGACTTTAAAAATATAAAGGATTTAATTAGTGATTTTTACTATATAACCCCACAGAAACCGGGCCTAAGTAGAGATTTTATGCCTAATCCTCTATGGGAGTCCTTATAGAGTTAAACCGTACATTGCCATATAAGGGTAAATTGCTATTAGATTGCCGTAGATTGCCATTATATAATGGCAAAATGCGATCACGTAACTGGAAAATCGTTGAGATGTCCAGGAACTTCGACCGGTGGTTAAAGTTATTTGATTGGTTGAATTCTTAGGTGCCAAGTCTTATTACGTAACGTTGTTTAAGCCTTTAGCGATACCCCCTTTTCTTCTCTATACCTTAAGTGTCCCTTTTATATGTATATAGTAACTACAGCGTCGCCGGAGCTCCACCTCTATAGGAGGGGGGGTAGTGTTACGGAACCCCACCGCAGGGGCCTCCATAGGAGAGCCCCGTGCTCTCGCGTACACCTCGTGTACAGCTTACGTCAGCTACGCGTAGGTATATCACCTCCTTACGCCCTCGACCCTTATGATCGATCGCGCAACGTCTTGTAGACTCCTTAAATACATACGTTTAGCTGCCACTGTTCCGCGCCCCATGACAGTCCCTCTTATCTTATATATACTGAATTAATTTTGAGCGAGAGTATAGATTGGTTTGAAATTAAGATTTGATTGGTTATTATTTGTTGGGTCACGTGTAGGGTCTATGCTACCCCATTAAAGCAACTAAAATACTTACACTTGCGATGCACTCCCTAATAGTAGGTAAATAAAATTTCTATTTATATAGATTTATAGAGCTTACAAAGCGCTTTAAAATGGTACCACTTTTATTTAAATATCCTAAGGTTTAGTATAATATTATACTAATGTAAAGTTTTGGAGCTCTAGGGTGCACGGAGCTCTGTATAGAGCTCTGTAAAAGCTCTGCACAAAGCTCCGTAAAAACGCGACCTTAAATCCTACCCCTTACTGCTCGAATACTACTCCCTACCTACCACCTAAATGCCTTCCGATCGTGCATTTTGTACTGCCTGTAAACAGTATCACCCTTCTACTGACTTTATAACGAACTGTTATACAGCTCCGTATAAGACCTGTAAATCTTATAGGGTTAATCCTTTGTTTACTCTTTTTTAACCTACTACCTTTCTAACTCTATATATATAGGAGAAACGAAATAAACGGTCCTGGCGACCTTTAGCGGACCTTCCGTAGTCTATAAACCAAACTATAGCTACTACTACTTCCGCCGCTACTTCTCCCCTTATACCGCCCGTGTTAATCCAGCCGCGACTGCCCGCATTAATCCAGCCGCGACCCCCCGTATTGATCCAGCCGCGACCTGCTACAGTCAACCCTATTATAGGCCAGTTGGATACTAGGCCTATTACTACGGTCCGCCCTATCGCGGAGCAGCTAGATTGTAGTCCTACTACTATCCGCCTTATGGAGCAGCTAGATCTTGGTCCTATAAACGTCGCCTGCAACTTCTGCGCGGCCCTATATTAGATTGATGAACGTATTAGTATATTAAAGCCTAGTAATCCACGGTTTAAAGCCTGCTATAAGCACAGCGACGTAAACCTCCCTCTATTCCAGCCTCCGCCGGAATATCTACGCGGCCTTTTAGAGTCCCGTGATACTTCTGCTAGGCAGTTTAGGGAGCGGCTCCGCGCATATAATGCAGCATTGGCTTTTACGTCCGTAAACTGTACCGTTACTAACCGTGGTGTAGCCCGTGGCGGCCCAAATTGCTTCCAGATACATGGTGAGCTTTACTATCTATAGGGCCCGCTAGAGCCTCCTACCGACGTTGCTCCGCAGTATGCCTAGCTATACTTTTATAACCCTAGCTATGCCATAGATGTCCGGCTACGGGCCCGTCCTGATACCTAGCTAGATGCTACTATTCTATAGTGCCTTACTGCTATGCTATCTGAGGTACGGAACCCTTTTATCGCCCTCTATTAAACCGCAAGGGAACGGCTTTAGGATCAGCCTATAACAACCCCGTCGCGGATTATCTTAAACCTATAGATGCGGCTTATCTTAGAGGCTGGTGCTGATCGCCGCTATGAGAACCTACCAACGAGTAACAAGGTGGCCGTTATTATACCAGACGAGTACGGTGATGCCAGCTTCCGCGACATTATGCTTACGGAGCGTTATGCGCCTAATGAGCAGCCGCGATACTGCCGTATTAACTTAACGCATGCCGCATATATGCCGCTCTACTACGTACTGCTCTTCCCTCGCGGTGATACTGGCTGGCACTAGGGTCTCTAGCTACGCGACTCCAATTAAGCCCGCCAGCAAGCCCGCCAGCAAGACCGTTTAACATAGCGGGCGTACTTTTGGTTCTACCTACATGTCCGTATTAACTCTAGGTTAGTCCCTTTTGCCTACTACTGGCTATTTCAGCAGTATATCGTAGATGTATGGGCGCTATGCGATTAAAATAAGCTTAACTGGATCCACTCCCACCAATTAAACCTCCGCGCGGAGCTATATAATGGCGTTGCGGATACTCTTACCCGCCATGATCTGGACCCTTAATTATTAGGCCGCCGTATAGTTCTTCCATTAAGTTTCCTTGGCGGAGCTTGCTTTATTGGCCAGTGCTATCAGGATTTAATAGCTATTGTCCGTAAATACGGCCGTCTAAGTATATTTATTACGTTTACTGCCAACCCTAGATAGGAAGAAATTACCTATAAGCTACTACCTGGCCAGACCACTACAGATAGGCCCGATCTGGTTATGCGCGTCTTCTGTATAAAAGTTGCCCACCTCCTACACGACCTAAAACGGAAGCAGATCTTCGGCCAGTACTATGGCTCCGTCTGGACTATTAAGTACTAGAAACGGGGCCTACCCTATTAGCACCTACTACTCTTCCTACATCCGCATAACCGCGACAGGCTGCTAGACCTAGCCGTTATTAACCGTTTTATATCCGCCGAGCTTCCGCAGCCAGAGGACGATCCCACCGGTTGTCTTACTAAGATTGTAAAGTCGATGATGGTTTACGGCCCTTGCGGCTCCTAGAATCCGTGAGCCCCCTATATAGTTGCCCTAGGGCCAGGCCTTCCGCTGACCTGCTCGAAGTGGTACCCTAAGCGTTTTAACCCTACTACCGTCGTACATGAGGACGGCTATCCAGAATACCGCCGTCGCAATAATCTGCGGTCATGGTCTGTCCGCTTACTAGGGGGAGCTACGTTTAAAATAGACAACCACTGGATTATTCCGTACTCCCCGTATCTAACTGCAAAGTATTATGCGCATATAAATGTTGAGATCTGCGCCTCCGTAAAGTCCGTTAAGTATATCTATAAGTATATATATAAGGGGAGCGACCGCACCACTTTACAGCTTACGGACGGCGATAAGGTAAGCCAGTATTTGTAGGGAGTAGTAGGGTAGTAGTAGAGTAGTAGTAGAGTAGTAGTAGGGTAGTAGTAGGGCAGTAGTAGGGCAGTAGTAAGGCAGTAGTAGGCAGTAAAGGGCAGTAGTGGGTCAGTTAAAGCTTTAAAGCTTTAATATATTTATTATATCTTATTCTTATTTCTACTTTATATAAATATATATAAAAATATTAATAGTCCTAATAGTAAGGTCTTTTATATATAACGTTTTTATATAATAGATTTAATTCTAAATATATAATATATTCTATAATATAAAGTAGTTTTTATAATAGTAAAAGTAGTACTATATAAAATTAGAATAAAAGTAAAATTAAAAGTTATAGCTATAGCTAAAGTAGTAAAGTTAGTAAATTAAAAAAATAATTAATATAGTATATAAAGAAGAATAAAAATAGTAATAGTAATAGTATTAAAAGTAGAAATAAATATAAAGATAAAAATAAGAACAGTTATAATATATTATTAAAATTAGTAAATTTATATTACGGTAGTATTAGGGCAGTAATAGGGCAGTAGTAGGCAGTAGAGGGCAGTAATAGGCAGTAGTAGGGCAGTAGTAAGGCAGACTAAGTTTAGAAGGACAAAAGCCCGCCGCAGGCGCGAGAATTCCGTTAAATTTCCCCAAGGAACCAAATTACTGGCTGTAAGTCAGTAATTTGGAAATTTTCCTTGGAAAATTTAACGGAATTCTCGTACTATATACTCTAATAGCTTTTTGCTTTCTAGGCTCTATAGTTTTTTACCATACTTATAGTATCTCTTTAGTATATAACTTAAGCCTCGCTCTATCTCTTCGTATATTGCTCCGACTTAGTACTATACTATCTTAGTTTATTGTCGCATCTTATGTTATTATATATCCTTAATATTAACTTAACCTATAACCTAATCGATCTTTGGATTATATTTCTATAACTAAGGCATTTCTAGTATCGCCTTATCCCGTCCTAATAGTAGAATATTAAAAGACATCTTTATCTGTCTTCCTTTAATAGTTAACTAAATAGGTCCTATTTTAAGATTAATAATATCTCCTCCATAGGCTATCTAGTCTCCTAAAATTATTATTAACGGATATAGATATTCTTTCTATCTGTATAGTAACCCTATTCTTTTTACTGCTGCTAATAACATATAGTTTCTCGTTACTCTACTATCTACTATCGCCTTAAACTATTACTCTCGCCATTTTACTCTTAAATTTAGGTATTATCCTTAAATTCCTTTAAGGGTCTAAGGCTCTACCACTAGCTCCCTCTAGTTCTATAGGCCTCCCCTTTTCCTAATTATTCTTAGTCCTTCTTAGGCCAATACTTAGTGCGTTTCTTATCCTCTACGTGCCATAAATAAGTATTCTCTAGGCACTCCTACCACTATTATCCATCTAGGCATTCTTCTATAAAAAATCTTCCTGGTTAAAGTATTAAGTCTCCTAACTCCTATACTTCTACTAGATGCTATTTATATATATACTTAGTATTCCTAAACCTTTGTTTATCCTATACCTAATATATCCTTATTAGGTACTTATAATGCTTATCTTTTAGTACTCTATATATACTATATATATATACTATATATATAATCCACGCTAATATATAATGCGCTAGGTACTTTAGGTTAACTCGTACCTTATCTTTAGGCTTTAGTTTAAACCTCTCCGTATTAATCTAAACGTTACTATATTATTTACTAGTACTACTACTTACATTATTTCTCTCTAGTCTATAGCCTGTTTCTCTAGATCTTTTAATATTATTACTAATACGCCCTTAATGTAACCTATCTATCTTTTTGTTATTACTTTGTTGGATATAACCTTCTTATTTAGCCATATATAAAAGTCTTCCCACTTATTATTATGTTGCTATTTATACCACTTTTAGTATAGTTCTATAAGCGTATACAATCTATCTATAAGGAAGTATCTTTTTATTACTGCTTAATAATAGCCTTTTATATATCGTTCTGCGAACCTAGTTAAAATCCCTAAATCCTCTTCTTATTTTAATTCTCCTAGCTACTTAGCTCTAGGTATACCTACCCTTAGTCTATTAGTAATCTTCTATATAGGTGCTTTATCCCTTAAACAACTTAATATACTAGATTTTAGATTTAGTTTTTACTCTTACTATATAAAGATTTATTACCTAAATTCTTCTATAGTTTCTTTAAGTTAATATCTCCCAAATAGATCCTTAATATCTTTATACTTCTTAACCGCTATATTAGCTCTACGCCCTTTAGGTTAAATACTCTATTTACCTAGAACTACTATAGACCTTATTCGTTCTTTAAAATCTTGGTTTTAAGGACTACTTAGTTTTAAGCTTGCTTCTTTCTTAAGCTTTGCTTCTACCTTAGTCTAACTAGGCTTTTCTAATATTCTTATCTTATCTTAAGAATCTTATGCCTATAGGAAACTGCGTCCCGTACTTATTTACTTATTTCTAAACTAAGCTACTGCCCTATCCTATTAGTTTTTGTCCATTATAGGTCCTAGATCCTCTCTTATCTTATCTTAAGAATCTTAAGCCTATAGCCTTTTACCTTTATTAAGTAGTAAGCTAGCACTAGCAGTTATCTGCTTGCTTAATTGCCTTTAGATATTACTCCTTCTATCTTATAAAGCGATAGATACCGTATCTAACAGTGTTATAATACCCGTTACTAAACCGCGTTCTATAGTAGTCTCAGTCTCTACTTCTATTGCGTTATTAAGGTTTCTATACCCCTAGTTAGCTACCTTTCCTTCCTTATCGCTATTAATTAATAAATACTCCAACTTTATTATTATTATTACTAATCTTTATCCGTATATTGCTGTAATATCTTAATCTAGCTTATAGAGTTAATCCTATTTTTTTTCTAACTCTTTAGTTCCTTTAAGTTTTCGTAACTCTAGCTCTTATAGCCAATAGCTTACGCCATACTTAGCGTCCTTATAAACTCGGCATGCGTTGTTATAACAAAACGCAAAATGTTTAATTAAATATTCCTTGGTCCCGCGAAATACGCTTATATTTATATTATTATACTCTAATGACCTAGTGCCCTTTACCGTATAGTTACTTTAACTACCTCTATAGTCTCTAGCGAAATAACCCCACTTTCCGTAATTTATATAAGCTCCTTCTTTAAACTATTGCTTCTGCTATAGAGTCTGCCTAATGTTACGGCACTGGCAAATTGCCGCAAACTGCCATTACGTGACCAGAAGATTGTATATAACTTCAAGCGGTGCTTCCGTTCTTCTTGTTTCCTTTCTTTAGCTTTGGATCCTCGTTTATAGACAATCCAATCGTATAGGCTTGCGCGACCTTCTTGCTGTACTCGTGCCTTAATTAACTAAGTCGCTAACATTATCTAAAGCTCGTTACTACTCTTCTTTCCTAAGAAGGAACTTAAATATATCTATAAGGCCACAAATAGGACAAGGACATAGAATAGGACCCCAAGGACATTACTAGGACCATAAGGACAGGACAGACCCCCAAGAACTAAAAGAATATAAACAGAACGCGAAACCTAAGAATAGGACATGTATGGACTAGAACCCCTAGGAAATAAACAAATACTGGAAATTACCTAATACTCCTACCACCATGCCAAGAAATACAGTAGTTGGCAAAGCCGCTGTAGGACCCGTAAATACCTCTAATAGTAAAACAGTCGCCGTTTTAACCCCCCAGGAAGAGCTCGTAGCAGCTAATACTAAAATTAAGCGGCTTTAAGAGCTGCTTAAAACTAGAGACACCCCTGCACCTAGTAAGGAGTTATTAGACACCTAAAGACTTGCTATAGTCCTTAAGGCCCTAGCCTAATGTACAGCATTAGTATTATTGTGGTCCGCGAAGGTTGCGGACCCCCTATTACTTATAGACGGAACTAACCCTATATTTAACAATTGGAAGCTTTAACTGCAAGATAAGCTTAAAGTTAATATAGACTATTTCCCTACTACCTAAGCTAAAATGGCCTATGTCTTTGGCTATACTAGTAGGGACGCATAAATGTATCTATATCCGTGATATGCCTAGGACTCGGCAAACCCCTTCCTCTCTAGAGAAGAGATGATTGACTACCTGTCTTCTATTTATAAGGACCCCTTTAAGATATAGAACGCCCGTCTTAACTATAAAGCCCTTAATATAAAAATAATAGAGACCTTTTTGGTTTTTTAGACCCGCTTTCTACACCTAGCTGGACAGGCTTAAATCCCCTAGAAATATTTAATACTAGACCTCTTTAACAAGCTTATCCTAAACCTATAGCGCGCCGTGCTACCAGTTTATACTACTGTATAGACGCTAAAGGAACTTATAGACTAGTGCCTAGCTATTAACTAAGGCCTCTACTAAATTAAGGCATGTGCTAAGTAGTATAAAACTAGAAGCTCTGCCAACCAGAATATAAGTACTATAAGAATAGGCTATAGCGCCCTAGTAAGATCTGTAACCCCTATAGCACTAACTATACCGCCCACCGTTAACCTAGTGGCTAGCCGTGCAGCTAGCCCTGCTGCGGGTCCGGCAAATACTTAACCTATATACAGCAACTCCTAAAGACAGGCCCTTAGCAATTAAGGAGCCTGCTTTTTATATAGCCAGAAAAACCACTTTATAAAAAACTACCTAATTGTAACGGAACCTTGTAGTAGGAACTACGATGGGTTCTATTATTGGGCTGGGTATATAGGTAAGAACAAAACAACAATGTAATAATAACTGGTGGAGTAGTTGCCTAATAGATTAACTCCAATTGTATTCTAAGATTCACTACAAGGAGAGAACTATCTATAGTAGGGACTAAGGTCCTTTAAATACACAACCATACTCCTAAGAAATCCTCT
>Ga0307507_10002507_pt1 | contig 38327 bp, 34 predicted proteins | sample 7_EM_MG_FD_207223 | JGI IMG/M metagenome (GOLD analysis project Ga0307507, IMG submission 207223) | Populus trichocarpa ectomycorrhiza microbial communities from riparian zone in the Pacific Northwest, United States - 7_EM | ecosystem: Host-associated > Plants > Roots > Unclassified | place...
CCTGGAACGAACAGGTGGATATTTCCAGGTCGATCAAATATCGAACAGGTAGGAGCTGCTTGTTTACCTCACCTGTTCGACCTCCACCTGTTGGGCCGTCTTGGCAGCTGAAATCAATGTTCCACCTAGCCTGTTCAACGTCCTTGCGCTTGCCGCGATTATATAGCCAGAAGTAGTATAGACTACGCGATTTTGCCCACCTGGGCCATTAAACAGGTGGAATTCCACCTACACCCTCTGGGGTCCTGTATGTCTACCTGGGCGGCCTGTTTGATCAACCTGACCTTGATTGTAATGTTTTTTTGAAGAATTGTATGTATTACATAATTCGCACTAACCTTAACTATGAAGCCTTATATATCTAAAGCAGTGTACGCAGGCCTCTATGCGCTGCTGGCGCTGTTCCATATGCTTATTAACGGTGCAAAGAACCTTCCTATATCAAATAGTAAGCGCTAGCAGATATTCAATCCTCTGCGCGGTAAGGCAATAATAGTAGAGCTATTATATGGTCCTCTTAAGGCAATTAAAACGCTTACTTGTATAGACTAAAGGATATTTAAATTGCTGCTTGATTGGCTGGTTAACAAATACGAATTACGCCTATAGGAATATATATTAGCGGAGCAGAAGCTGATAATATTTATAGCGATATATAGGGGGGGGCTTAGTATGAGAATAGCTAGGTGGGAGTTTTAATATTTAACTTATATAATTAGCCTATAGGTAGTTAATATTTAAAGTTATAGAGGACTAGAACTTACCTATATAAGCGCTTTTTATAAAGTTCTTAATGCTCTATATAAGCTGCATAAAGATATCGTTAAACTGCCGCCTAATTATATACCCAAACGGATCAAATCTGACGACAAAATATAGCCATTTTTTAGTGACTGTATAGGCGCGCTTAATGGCTTGTATGTGCCTATTTCGGTGCCAGAAGCTAAGTAATTAGCATAGTAAAATAGGAAGGGCTGGATATTGCAGAATGTGCTTACGGCGTGCGATTTTAATATAAACTTCGTGTATATTTTACCCAGGTAGGAAGGCTCTGCATATAACAGCCAAGTGCTTAGTTTTGCGAAGAATTGGGGCTTCTATATACTACTAGAAAAATACTATTTAGTAAACGCCGGATATATAGCTAATAATCCTTTAGTCCTAGTACTATATTAAAAGGTTAGATATTATCTAAAAGAGTAGGCTAAGGCAAGGCAGAGGCTAAAGGATAAGTATAAACTATTTAACCTACACCATGCGTCCTTAAGGAATGTTATTAAGCGTATATTTGGTGTACTTAAAGCGCGCTTTTTAATATTTAATAAAGGCCGTAAAGGCTACACCTAGAAGATATAGGTAAAGATTATATAGGCGTTAATGGCGGTTTATAACTTTTTAAACTAGAACGGCTATAATCCGCATAAGGACAACTCTAGTTATAAAAGTAAGAACAATTTGGATATTAATAACTATACGGCTTTTAATAGCGTAGGTAAGTAAATAATAAGCTAGTAGTAGGAGGATATAGTAGATGTAATATAGGAGTAGTATTAGGGTGTTCTAGCTATAAGGCGTAGGTGTAGTTAAAGAAATCCTAGAAGTTCTATATTTAATTTTTAATAGTGATTTTACCTATCTTTATAAAGGTTAAAGCGGTAGATATAATTAATCTATTAATATAGCATTTTAGTACCTAAAAATATATGCAACACCACTATTAAAAAAGTCGTGATAGGTTATTTAGCTATAGATTAATTACTTTACCTGCACTACTTAAGAACCAGAGCTAAAATTAATGTTATACTAATCCTTTAACTTACCACTATCCTCTAATCCTCTACTAAAGGACCCTAATTGTTTAAAATGTAACTGCTGCCGTCTTATATTAACTACTAGCTGCCTAATATACCCTTTTTAAGCTTTACCAGTAAGTAAATTAAAGATATAGGTCCTGCTTTTAACCTTAAATCCTTTTAGAATAAGTTGCTGATTAATAGCAGGAAAGTACTTAAAATTATAAATAAAGCTGCCTACAGCCTTCTTAATTGGCGAGCTATATATTGCCAATAGTGTTATCTTTAATAATTTAAATGTTACCGCTGCCTTACTAATACTCTCGCTCAAAGCTTCTGTTACCACTAATGTCTTTAATAGATGGCTTTGATTAGTAGCCTTAGCCGCGTTCTTTATTAACCGCTTTATTAACTCTAGCCTCTTTACTTTTTTAGTGTTTTGAGCATTTTTTTCTACCACACTAGGCGCAGATAAGGGAGATTGGCTTGCGGAAGATAATAATATTAATAAGGACACTGTATGATTACAGCACGTGGTATACCAAACACGTAGTTACGCGTTTGGTGCACTAACTACTTGCGTGCTGACTAATTAGGGGGGAGGCGCGTTAGTATATAGACCACGTAGTCTACCTCAATAGAATCGACAGTCACCACCATCCAAAAGAGCATACGATACTATACGTATTTTGTGCCCCTGGATATGACTTAATTGTATTATTAAGTTGATACAAACACTAATCAGTAAGCGCGCACAGATTAGCAATTACTTAACACCTCCCCCCGAGTAATACATACGACAGCGACTACCCGTTTAGAATCCTAGTACGACCTACTAGAAGGTCAGAAGTTAGGGATTACGGACTTATCACTAACTCTATATACTTATTTAAGTCTTAGTATGGTTTACTAGAAGTATAATAGACGCAAATATAGACCTATACGGAACCCCTACCCTTAATCTACCTCTAAACCTTAAACCCCTATTCCTACCACACCCTCCAACCTCTTTTTTAGACCCCTTATAGAGACCTCTTACCCCTCTATGAACTACTATAGACCTATTAATCGCTTTTATGGACCGTTATAAGACCTTACGGAAACCCCCTACCCTCCTATAAACCGTTATAGACCTATTAACCGCCTTTATAGACTACTATAAGACCTTCCCTACCCGTAACGCACTATACTACACTATATAGTATGGTAGACCTAAGCAAGCAATTTAATAAAGGTTAAGAAAAGTAGAGGCAGGGAGTCAACCTTACGTCTATAACCAATATTAATAACTATATTAAATTTAAAGTTCTTAAATATGAATATTTTAAGCTTATAAATAATGACCTATAGAAGCAATACTAGGAAGACTTTGCGAACTTTATGAAAGCTATTTTTAAGGCCTATAACCCTACTACTATCCGTAACCTATAAACCCTTTTACGTTACTAAGGTGTATAGGTTAAAAGGGATAAACGAGTTACTGTTATATAGTCTTTATATAATATAATATATAAGAAGGACCAAATGGAATAGACTAAAGAGGAAATTCTAAACTAGGTTAAAGCCATTAAATAACTCTTTGCTTCTTCTAAACTTAATAAGATTGCTAGCCTTATACCTAACCCACTTAACTAAATTTATTCTATAAATCTAAGTAGTTTTGGAATTAATTTTACGGGCCAAAGTATACCTGGTACTTAAGTTACGGACCGTAATACCCCTATAAACTAAAATACGGACCAAAACCCTTCCGTTTAAGTTATAGATCCGCAAACCACCTAAATAAAGACCTATGGCAAGGAGCTAGCCAACCTAGCTAAGCTCTATACCGACGAATCTAAGTATAGCGGTAAAAATAACAACTTTAACTTTAAACTAACCATCTTTACGGACCTCTGTTAGAAGGCTAATATTCCTAAATAGGAGTTTAGCCAAGCCTACTCTACCATGCTGCGCGGCCTAGCACTTAACTACTACTACACCAACCTTAAGAGCAACCCCCTTGGTGTTCCCTTTGATAAGCTATATAAAGCCATATATAACTACTTTAAAGGACCGGAATATAAGCGTGATATCCTTACCTAATGGAATGCAACTAAGTTACGGACTGTAATGGATAAGAACACTAAAAAATCGACTATAGAGTGCCTATAAATCCTTATTAAAGACCTCCGCCACCTATAGCATGGTCTTAATATTAAGCTTTAAACGGATAACTTCCTGCATAATAAACTTATTACGGCTTGCTAGGAAATAGAACCCTATAAATACGCCTATTATAAGCCCGCAGACACTATAGCTAGCCTTATTAATAATTTACGGTCCTTTATTATAACGTATAAAGCCTTAAACCTACTAGGTAGTATTTAAGCCTTTAATACGGACCTATAAAATCCGCAAACTGATTTAGATGCCTACTTTACGGACCGCCGCTACTGCTAGTAGCACCTATATTAACTAGGTCCTACCCATAACCCCTATAGTAACTCCTATATAAAAGTATACCCCCATAGACAAACTAATTAGAGGTGCTTTATATATAGTAAGGAAGAATATTGGTTTATAAGGCATACCTAGGAAGAATATAATAAGTCTAAGAAGAGATTTAATAGATGGATTAACTAGTTTATCTTAGACTATAAAGGAGAGGAAGTAAAAGAGTCTCTTAACGAGTTAATGGAAGCCCTTATAATTAACTTTAACTTAGATACTTAGGAATAGGAGACCTTAGAGACATTCTTAACTACTTTTAGACCTTTTATAGACAGCTAAGCCTTTAATATTATAACCGTATTAGCCGACTGCTCCTTTATATACTTAATTGCACCTAAAAACTGGCCTGTAAACATACCCGCTGGACCTGTTATAGACATTATAGACCGCGAATAGGACCTATTTGTATATATTACCACAGAACGCTACACCCCCAAAGAATTCTATAGCGTTATAATTGATATATGTGCCTCTAAGAAGTCTACTATAGGTTATGGACAGTACCTTGCATATAAGACTACCGTAAATAATAATATAGATATTAATACTATGCAAACTGGGGCCGTAAACGTCTAATTCGGCATTGGCTTAACCACATTAATTAAATTAGTGGCAGTTAAGACCCTAATTGGCCTAGTTAACTTGCATGTAGTAAAATTGGATACCCCTTTTCTACTCTATCTTGCGGACATAGATAGGTTATAGGTTTACTATAATAATGTTACGGATACTATAATTAGCCCTATAACTGCCTTAGGAAGTAAGTATATTACCCTACTAATTATATAACGATTTAGACACCCGTTCCTTATATAGGGAGAGACATTACGGACCTATATTTAGGAATCTTTTAACTATAACCTATGCTACCTTACCAGTACTAAAATCTACCGCCTATACCGCTGTTTTGGCCACCTGTTAGCTAAAAAGCTATATAGAGTCCTTAAACGCTCTGGATACGACAACGTTAATAGGAAGGCAATTAACTACCTAATTAAATACTGCTCCTTTTACCAGAAATATAGACATTCCCTAGGCCGATTTAAGTTCACCCTTTATAAGGATCTTAATTTCAACCACTTAGTGTACATAAATATTATGTATATTAACGGCAGCCTAGTTTTATATATAATTAACAAGGCAACCCGCTACTAAGCCGCCTGTTGATTGCAAAATATATTTACAAAATATACTTAGGACATTTTACGGACCTATTGGATTGATATATACCTTGGACCTCCTAAGTATATTACCTACAACGCTAGTAAGAACTTTATTAGTAAGGAATTCTAATAGTATGCTATGGCCATGGCTATTTTAATAAAAGCCGTTCCAGTTAAGGCGTATTAGTCTATTAGGCTTGTTAAGCGAGCTTACCTAGCTCTATAGAGAGCTTACTAGATTATTACGGATGAGTATAAGGATATTTAAAAGGAACTAGCTTTACAGATAGCCGTAAAAGCCGTTAATGATACTGCTGGCCCTAATAGACTAGTACCTACCCTTTTGGTTTACGGAGCCTACCTAAGGATAAGCAACCTAGGCCCTCCTGCCCCGTCTATTACGGAATAAGCAGCTGTAATACGGAAGGCAATAGCCGAAATAGTTAAATTACGGGCTAAATAAGCTGTTAATAGCGCCCTATATTACTGTAATGGACCTAATATAACCTTAGTATATAACCTCCCGCTTAACTCTGAAGTCCTTATATGGTATAAGAGCGGCAATTGGACTGGACCTTATTATTTACTAGCTATAGAAGATGAAACGTGCTGCGTATAACTTCCTAGCGGACTGACTAGCTTTAGAAGCATATCTGTAAAACCCTACTTTTGGCCCGAAAACACCTATAACGTTAAACTAGATGAACTAGAAGTACCCGCTGAACTAGATAAACTAGAAGCACCCCTACCTACTCTAGGAGTCCCCTATAAACCCACTAAACCCACTAAACCTGCTATAAAGCGTGGCTGAGGATGCCCCTAAAAGCACCCTATAACTAAGAACCCTATAACAGAGAATTACCTAACCTCTATAGGTATATCTATAAGACAACCTCTGCCTGCGGATATATTAGTTCTAGTATAGGAAAACCCTTTTACGGACTTAAGACGTAAAGAGATTAATGGACTACTTAAAAAGGGTATCTTTGCGGTTATAACGGAAAAAGACGTCCTATAAGGCGTCTGTATATTTAACTTATGTTTTATTAACGAGATTAAGCACCCTAGTATTAATAAAGCCTTTAAGAAATTAAGGCTTGTTATACAAGCTTATAATGACTAGGGAAAGGGCTTAGTCCTTATGTAATTACCTACAATTTAATAAGTTAGCTAATGGATTATACTTATACTTATGCCTGGACTATAGCAAACTAAGCCCATAGCCCTCTACTTATGGGACATCTTATAAGCCTATATGCAGTTTAATACCTACCTAAGTAGGGATATCTTTATATAACTACCCCCTAAGCTTAACTTACAACTAGGAACAATTTTATGGGTTATAAAACCCCTTTATAGAGTACTAGAAGCTAAAAACTATTAGTTTAAGACATATTACTAGTATTACGTTAGTAAACTTAAAATGGAACAGTTAACCTATAACCCCTGCCTTCTATACACACTATTAAACGGCCTTAGTATTATTGGACTCTAAACAGATAATACCCTCTTCTTAGCGGACCGGACTTTTATAGACGTTAAAGAGACTAAACTATAAAAGGCTAAGTTCCTAGTAAAGCTGTAAGAGTAGTTAACTAAGTAGACTCTAATTAAGTTTAATGGAGGCTTAATTATATAAAAGGGCAACCTAATCTAGCTAACTTAGGAACGCTAAGCTTAAAACCTAAGGCTTGTTATAGTAAAGCCTATAGACCTCACTAGCTCCCGCGGAGAGACCCGTAAAACTATAAATATAAAGGACTAATACGCTGCATAATGTGCAAGAGGCGCCTATATTACTATAGTCTGTTAACCCAAATCTGCCTATAATTTATCCTTTGCGGCCTAGGTAATAGATCTATAAGAGGAAAATATTAAGTAGCTAAATAAGCGTATTTAGTGGCAAATTAACAATGCAATAAGAGGACTTACTTTTATACCACTAGACCTGAATTCCCTTAGCGTACTAGTATTTACGGACGCCTTCTTTACTAATAATAGGGACCTATTATCACAAATTAGCTTCGTAATTATACTTACGGACCGTAATTAGGACGCAAATATACTACATTAGTTGTTAATTAAATATAAATAAATAACCCGCAGCATACTAGCTTCTAAACTATACGCACTAGCCCATAGCTTTAATATAGGAGCTGTAATTAAGTCAATAATCCAGAAGATTCTATAATTGGAGTAATTACCCCTAGTCCTATGCACCAATTTAAAGTCACTTTACAATTGCCTAGTTAAACTAGGTACGATATAAGAGAAGAGGCTTATAGTCGACCTAATGTGCTTACATTAGGCCTATAAATAACATAAGATTATAGAGGTTAAATGGATTAGCAGCGGAGATAACCTAGCGGACGCTATAACTAAGGTAAAGCTATACCAAGCTCTTAAAACCCTAATTAACATAAATAAGCTTAATCTAAAGGTTGTAGAATGGGTGGAACGAGACTAATGGAGCACTTATGGTTTATTTACGGCCTGTTGGAAGGCCGTACGGTTTATCTAACAGACCGTAAGGAGGACTTACGGTTAGCTAAGAGCACCGTTTAGAAGGCAGCCCAGAAGGTACCTTAGGAGGGATTTCCTATATATTTCTTTTATGTTTTACGGCTCTGTTAAAGCGATTACGGAGGTTATATATAATTAAGTCACTCTTAAGTGCCGCCAGTGTATAATTATAGCACGTGGTATACTAAACACGTAGTTACGCGTTTAGTGTACTAACTACTTACATGCTAACTAATTAGGGGGGAGGCGTGTTAGTATATAGACCACATAGTCTACCTTAATAGAATCGACAGTCACCACCATCCAAAAGAGTATACGATACTATACGTATTTCGTGCCCCTGGATATGACTCAATTGTATCATTAAGTTAATATAAACAGACACTAATAAAGATCATAAAGGCGTTAAAGGCGTTAATATACTTAGCGTAGGAGTAGGGCTCTATGTAACAGTGCAAGTGTGGGTATTAAAAGAACGACTTAATTCTAAATCTATGGAAATCAAGTGAACTAAATACATAAAAGTAGACCCGGAACTCCGTAGTCTATGACTCAATATTTGACCGTATCCGAGATATACGAGGGTGGCGTCGATTGTGTCTCGGAGCCTCTTAGGCGACGGTCTTATGTCTCAGCGTAGTGCTGGTGAACTGTTACACACCCCCCCAGACTTGACGGTGTAGTTAAAGCTGTAGAAAATAAAACGAAGATAGAAGCTATACCAAAATAGGAAATTTAGATACAACTTTAGGAGTAGTATAGGGTAATACTTAAGAGTCTTTATTAGTTGTAGCAGTGATCTGATGTCAAATGTCCACCAGATTTAATTGCTTTATCCATACCTTGTGCCTTTGACGGGGTAGGATCTTGGTAAGACCGTCGGTAGGCATCTTGTCTATAGGGACCCATTGTACGTCAATCTTTTTGTCTTGGACTTCCTGTCTAAGCCAGTGCTGATGGACGTCGATATGTTGTAGCTTGGTGTTAAGCTTTAGTATATCCTGTCTTAGGAGTTGTATAGTCTGCATATTATTATATAGTAGGGTAAAATCGCGTTCTAAATTAAGACTGATTGCCTTAAAGAAACGCTGCCACCAGATAATTTCAACAGCAGCTATAGACAGGGAGAGAAGCTCCGCTTTAGTAGTTAAGCAAGTCACTAATTGTTATAGGGTTGCCTTTTAATCGATTAGTCCTCTAAATAGTATAAAAAGGTATCTTTAAGAGCTCCATCTAGTCTCTTTATGGTCCGCAAATGCTGCGTTAGATGCTTTGTAAAAGGTAACGTCTTCTCCTTTAGGGTTTCTGAAGTAGATATATACTCTAAATACTTCGCCAGAGTATTTAATAGCTGTAGATTTTGTTCTAAGGTAATAGGCAATGGCTTGGTTTAATGCATTAAGGTGCTTTTAATTTGGATTAGTGAGAAATTCGGCCAGCTTAGAATATGTCTTCGCAATATTAGGTCTTCTAAATACGGCGAGGTGCGTAAGAGAACTAACCCGTTGCTAATAGGCTAGTGTTCTTTAAGGGTTCGTCTGCTGGTTAAACGGAATTAGTTCTTTAGCGGGAAGTAGTAACTTAGGAAATCTTCCTAGTTAAATATTAAATTGACTAGCTATCTTTTTAATATATAAATCTTGGCAGAGCCAGAGCTTTCTATTTATATAATTTTATTTAATTTGAATTCCTAGGAACTATTATAGGTCTCCTAGTGCACGGATCTTGTATTAATATAGAAGTTTAGCTTTAAATTCTTCTAATCTTTAAAGGTCCTTTTTAGCAAATAGAACGGCAATATTGTCTATATAGAAGAAGACAATAAGTTGTCTATTAGTGTAAAGGCAGTTTGTACCTAGGACAGGCTTTAATCCAAATTTGGCTAGTATACTAGTGAGCTCTTTATACTAAAGTAATAGTAAGACTTTTAATCCGTATAGCGCTATAAGTAGCTTTAGGATATGTCTATTTTAATTAAAGCCTTCTGGGCAATAGCAGTAGACTGGCTTGACTAGTCTTATATTCGTAAATACATTTATAGCGTCATACTGTCAAATCTCCAAATTAAATGCAGCTGCTATAGCCATAAGGGCACGGAATATTCGAGTAGCTAGGGTTGCTGTATAGGTCTCTTCTTTGGTGATCTATAGGTCTCTATGGACACATAGTTAAGCCTTTAGCTTTTAAAGGTAACTGTTACTGTCGAACTTGTATTTGAAGACCCATTTTAGTGGAAGGATTTGCTTGTTATATACTTCTTCTTTTAATACAGTCTTAAATGTCCCTTAGCGTTTTAGGTTATTGTATTCTTTTTCTATAGCCTTTTAAAAGCTAGTAGTTAAAGGGTGCTTTCTTAGCTCTTTTAGGTTCCTTAGTTTAAGAGGAAGATTATCTCTATACAGAGAGGATCTAGTTTGGTTAATGTCTTTTACTAGTCCTGTGGCAAAGCCAGCGTAGTAACTAAATAGGGTAGGTATATTAGCTAGTGCTACTACGTACACTTAACGTTGAATTTGTTTGGAACCTTCTAGTAGGACGAGGTTGGTAGAAGGATTGGCCGAGACCTTATTAGCTTGTGGAGCTGTATTTAACGGTTCTAGTAAACTGCTTGGCTGGGTAGTGTTACGGCGCTAGTGGAAAACGGTGGATTATAGTAGACGTTATAGTAGATGCCGAGTTATATAAGTCCACGTGACTAGAGGACCGCATAAAACTTCACACAGCGCTGCTATTCTTCTCCCTTCCTTTTTCTAGCTTTGGATCCTTGTTTATAGACTACCAATTATACAGGCTTGCGCGTCCCTTATGCCGTGCTTGTGTCTTGATTGACTGAGTTGCTAATATTATCTAAAGCTTAACTACTCTTTCTTCCTGAGAAGGAACTTAAATATATCTATAAAGGACACAGAATAGGACCCTAAGGACATTACTAGGACTATAAGGACAGGATAGACCCCTAAGAACTAAAAGAACATAAACAGAACGCGAAACCTAAGAATAGAACACATATAGACCAGAACCCCTAGAAAATAAACAAATACTAGAAATTACTTAATACCCCTACCACTATACTAAGAAATACAGCAGCTGGCAAAGCTGCTATAGGACCCGCAAATACCTCTAATGGTGAAATAGTCGCCGTCTTAACCCCCTAGGAAGAGCTCGTAGTAGCTAATGCTGAAATTAAATGGCTTTAAGAGCTGCTTGAAACCAGAGACACCCCTATACCTAGTGAGGAGTTATTAGACACCTAGAGACTTGCTATAGTCCTTAAGACCTTAGCCTAATGTACAGTATTAGTATTATTATGGTCCGCGAAGGTTGCGGACCCCTTATTGCTTACAGACGGAACTAACCCTATATTTAATAATTGGAAGCTTCAACTACAAGATAAGCTTGAAGTTAATATAGACCACTTCCCTACTACCTAAGCTAAAATGGCCTACGTCTTCGGCCGTACTAGTGGGGACGTATAGATGTATTTACGTCTGTAATACGCCTAGGACTTAGCAGACCCCTTTCTCTCTAAAGAAGAGATGGTTGACTACCTATCTTCTATTTATAAGGACCCCTTTAAGATATAGAACGCCCACCTTAATTATAAAGCTCTTAATATAAAGACGATGGAGACCTTTTTAGCCTTCTAGACCCGCTTTCTGCACCTAGCCGGCTAAGCCTAAATTCCCTATAAAGACTTAATGCTAAACCTCTTTGACAAGCTTACCCTAGACCTACAGCGCGCTGTACTACCAGTTTTTACTACTGTATAGACGCTAAAGGTACTTACGGACTACTGCCTAGCTATTAACTAAGGCCTTTATTGAATTAAGGCATAATCTAAGCGGTATAAAGCTAGAAACTCTCTAAACCAGACTATAAGCACTTTATAAATGGCCCGTAACACCCTAGCATGATTTATAACTTCTACAGCACCAGCCGTATAGCCCGCCGTTAATTTAGCAGCTAGCTGTACAGCTAGTCCTACTACGGGTCTAGCGCATACTTAGCCCACATACAATAACCCCCATAAATAGGCCCTTAGTAATTAAGGAGCTTGCTTCTTATACAGCTAGAAAAACCACTTTGCAAAGGATTACCAGATAAAGGCAAAAACGGGTAAGGTTCTGTTAATTTAGGAGGACAGTATAGAGTTAGAAAAAGAAGAACCCTAGAGGAAGACTCCTCTCTAGGGTTAAAAGGGATTAATATATCACATATTAATCTAGGTCAGCTAGTTAGTGGAAGAAGCTGCACTATCCCTTATGCCTTATTCTGTAATGGATATTAAGTTTTAACCTTTGCTTTAGCTAACTCTAGAGCAAATGCCTTTGCCTTAATAGACACCTAGTGTGCTATAAAGCTGGCTGACTTTTTAAATGCACCCTTTAAAGAACTGCCTAAACCAATTCCTATTTGCGGGTATAACGGACGAATAGGGCCACCCATTATAACTATTTTACGGATTCACCTCCACATTAACGGATGAAGGTAGTATAACGTCCCCTTTCTTATTACGGACCTTGGGAGCCATAATATGATTATAGGGAGAAAATGGCTAGCCTATTTAGGCTTACAGCTTAACGTACAAAATAGACGGCTTATCTGGCCTAAAACCCTACCCCTAACCCCTTCCTTTATAAAAGAAATCAGCATTATAATAGAAAACCTTATACGGCCCTAGATTAATACTATTTACTAGGCTAATGCTATACGCAGAAACTAGGCCTTTAAGAAGGATGTATGTCTTAATCCTTAATAGATCTGTATACTACGCCGCCCCCAGACTATATATGTTATGCTATTCGCACTAGAGACCTAGAAAGTTAGTAGTGACCTAGCTAAGCCCCCCACAGAGAACCTAGGCCCTATATAGCCCTAAAGGAAAACTAGGGATATCGGACGCTATACTAAGCTAATAGATAGGAAGGATAACTTATAGAAAATGGAATATAAGCTAAGAAAGACTATATACTCTATACCGCAAGATACGGCCCGATAAGTGTCCGTAAAGAAACCTATAGACCTCCCACCAGTTAATATTTGCTGTATTAGCGCTGTAGGATTCTACTAGAACTTGGTTTAGCCTAATACCATTGCCTTTATAACTAGCCTATACAAAATTGATTAAATGCTTAAGGAAAAGGAAAGCGAGCTTAGTAGATAGGAAAGTAAGCTTAGCGGACAGGAAAGCGAGCTTATAGATAAGGAACTAGTAGAACAAAAACTGCCCAATTAACACTGGAAATTTAAGGACGTATTCTCTAAGGTAGTATTAGATATACTTCCGCCTTACTAACTGTATAACTACAAGATCGAGATTGATTAAGGCAAGGGAAGCACCCTTAGCTTTAGCCCTCTCTACCTATAATCTATCGCTGAATTATAGGCTATAAAGCAGTACCTTATTAATAACCTTAATAAGGGCTTTATTAAGCCTAGCTAAGCCCCTTTTAACTTACCTATTCTCTTTGCCAAAAAACTAAATGGAGGACTGCGCTTCTGTATTAACTACTATAAGCTAAATAATATGACCTGTAAGGACCGCTATCTACTACCCTTACTTAATAAGACTCTTGCCTGAATAAGTAGAGCTAGGGTCTTTATAAAGCTTAATATCTGCTAGGCCTTTTACTAAATTAGGATAGACCCTAGGTCTAAGGAGCTTACTATATTTTAAACCCGTTACAGAACGTATAAATATAAGGTACTCCCTTTTAGACTAACTAACAGACTAGCTACGTACCAGCGGTATATAAATAATGTACTCTTTAACTACCTTAATAACTTCTATACGGCCTATTTAGATAATATTATAATTTACTCTAAGAATAAGCTAAAATATAAGGAGCACGTCTATAAAGTCCTATAATAGCTCCGCGAGGCTGGTCTCCAGGCCGATATTAAGAAGTTGGAATTTAGTGTTAAGCGTATAAAGTACCTAGGTTTTATTATTAGTATAGACAGAATTAAGGCTAACCTAGAGAAAACGGCTGTAATTAACCAGTGGACACCCCTATGGACCGTAAAGGGGGTATAATTATTTTTAGGTTTCTATAACTTCTACTAACACTTTATTAAGAACTATAGCAGAATTGCCTGGCCTCTTAACCGCCTTACTAGGAAAGACCAGCTATTCCACTTTAACGCCATATATATGCAGGCCTTTAATGAGCTTAAAAAGCGGCTAGTATTAGCTCCCCTACTTACCCACTTTAACCCAGAACAGCCCTTAATGCTAGAAACTAATGCCTTAGATGGTATAATAGCCAGTATTTTTTCCTAGAAGCAACTGGACGGAGAATAGCACCCTATTACATACTATTTAAAGACTATAATAGATGCTGAGCTGAACTACCATATCCATAATAAAGAAATGCTGGCTATTATCTCTAGCTTTTAGTACTGGTGTATATAGCTAGAGGGGACCCCTAAGCCTATTAAGGTAGTTTCGGATTATAAGGCCCTAGAATACTTTATAACAACTAAGGCCCTTATAGCCTACTAGGCACACTAGGCGGATATCCTATTTTAGTTTAACTTCTTAATTATGTATAGACTAGGCGCTACAAATTATGCGGATGCTTTTATAAGGTGTAAATAGGACCTAGGTAACTAGGTAGCTATAAAGATCTTATTACAGACCTAGGCACTACTACGACTAGAGCACCTCAACCCTTAGATATAGGCAGAACTAAATACGGACCCTTTAGACGCTGAGATATACCCCATTAACTCTACGGAACTTAACCTTATTAATAAACTGCTATAGGCAAACCGTACGGCCCCTTCTCTATAGGAGTGCTGTGAAAAGGTAAAGGATGCTACTAGCCTATAGTCCCTTAAAAACGGACTACTTAAGCACCAGAAATGGCTAGTGGTGGCAGAGGAATAGAATTTATGGACTTGGCTTATTACTAAAGTATATACTTAGGTCTCTACGGCCTACCCCAGAAAAAATAAGACCCGCAGAATTATTGGCGACCGCTACTACTGGCCCGGAATAGTTACGGATATTGACCGCTATATATAGAACTGCGACGACTGCCGTAGGTCTATAATTCCACGAGATAAGACCCTAGGGCTATTAAAGCCACTCCTAATACCAGAACGCCCCTAGTAGTATATCTCTATAGACTTCTACAAGTTACCTATAGACCGCGACGGATATAATATGGTTATAATTCTAGTTAACTACTTTAGCAAGCGCCCGTTCTTAATCCCCTATTATAAGAATATTGATGCTAAAGAGGTGGCCTAACTGTATATCTACTATATCTACCGAATTTATGGACTACTAGATACTATTATATCTAAGTATAGGCCGTAGTTTATATTGGCCTTCTGGAACAAGTTTACCCGGATTTTAGGTATTAGGCTAAAGCTCTCTACAGCATACTACCCCTAGACAGACGGTTAGACGGAGATTGTAAATTAGTACTTGGACTAGAGACTCCGGCCCTTTATTAACTACTTTTAGGATAACTGGAGCGGACTACTACCTATAATAGACTACGCCTAGGCAACCCTACCCTATAACTCTACGGGGTTTGCACCTATTTAGCTAGAAATAGGATACTTACCCTATATAAGCTTTAACTGGAAGAGACCAGAAGGACTATAGACTGTATACAAAAAACTATCTTATAAGGAAGCACAGCAGTATGCTAGACGCTTAGAAGAAGTATAGATGGTAGCCTATAAGAACCTAGAGAAGGCCCAGAAATTAATAGAACAGTAGGCAAATAAGCACAGGCGCGAGCCCGACTTTACCATAGGCAATAAGGTCTGGGTTATAATAAAGAACTAAAAGATAGAACGGCCTAGCCGTAAGCTAGACTATAAGATGGCAGGACCGTATAAGATCCTTAATAAAGAAGGCAACTTATATAAGGTTAAACTCCTAGACTTAATTAAAGTCCACCCTGTTTTCTTACTAGATAAGCTATGGAAAGCTACAAATAACCTACTACCTAGATAAAAGAATAAGCCTCCACTGCCGATTTAAGTTAATGGCGACGATAAAGAGGAAGTTAATGAAATACTAGCCTATAAACTAGTATAAGGAACGCTAAAATACCGTATCTAATGGAAAGGTTATAATTTAGACCCAACCTGGTACCCCGCCTAGAACTTTATAGGTTGCCCCTAGAAGCTTAAAGAATTCTATAACTAATACCCTAATAAGCTAGGACCCCCAAAGTATCTAGATAAGTGGATAGAGTGCTAGTATAGTGAAGATAATAAGCTACCTATTAAGCATACAGATAAGAACACCCTATGGACATAATACAGACATACAAAGCCTGAGGGCAGGCTTTTTTGGAGGGGGGGGTAATATTACGGCGCTAGTGGAAAACGGTGGATTATAGTAGACGTTATAGTAGACGCCGAGTTACGTGAGTCCACGTGACTAGAGGACCGCATAAAACTTTACACGGCGCTGCTATTCTTCTTCCTTCCTTTCTCTAGCTTTGGATCCTCGTTTATAGACTACCAATTATACAGGCTTGCGCGTCCCTCATGCCATGCTCGTGCCTCGATTGACTGAGTCGCTAACAGGTAGAACCTATTTTAATTATATCTAAGATATCATCTTAAAGTCCTCCTAGTGTGGTGTTTATTTCTGGTAGATCCGGAGATACCGTTCTGCTAGGTGTTGGTAGCTGTTTAATGTCCTTTATAGGAAGCTCTGCCGAGTCGTTTAATGTAGTCGTTTAATCTGCATTTGAGGTAGGTCTATATAGAATAGATTTATCCTTAAATTCGTCCTTATAAAGAGGTTCTGGTAGACTAATTGCCTAGATAGTGTCTTTTAATGCTTCCCTAAGTAGGTAATTGATGTTTTGACCCTTGGGGTTATAGAACGAGGTTTTATTAAATATAATGTCTCTAGTTTAAATGACTTTGTAAAGGCTTGGAATCCAGATTTAATAGATATTTATTAAATTGTAGCCAACTAGGTATCCTATTAATGTATAAGGAGCTAGCTTGTCTCCCTTTTTAACTTATTTGTTTAGCATATAGGTCTTACAACCGTATTCGTGCATATAGGTAAGTGATGGCAGCTTGCCGTAGGCGATCTTGTATGGAGTTTTCTACCCTAGCTGCTTATTTGGTGTTTGATTAAGTATATAGCCAGCAGTAAGGAAAGCTTTTAGTCCTAGAGATAGGGGTAAGGATGCTTCTAGCTGTATAGACCTTGATCGTTTCATAAGGGTTCTTTTAGATCTTTTAGCTCCGCCATTTTGTTCCTTAGTATATGGTGCTTAGCATTTAAAGGTAATGCCTTTGTCTGTATACTACGTATCTAGGGTATCTTCTATTTGTCTAAATGCTTATTTGTTATTGCTCTAGAAGAAGATAACGTCTTAGTAAAATTATATCTTAATTAAGTGGTGAGTCTTGCGAATAGTAGGTAGAATAGTAGCTTTGTCCTTATTCTTAAAGGTAAATACAAAGTTAAATTTAGAATACGTGTAATAGAAGTGCATAGTATATTTATCGCCGTTGTACCCTAGTACTCCAAGGTAGATAATATCAAATGCTAGCCGTTTGAATGGTTAAGTGGCTGGAAATTTATGTTCTTGTCTTTAAGAGATCTACTATGTGTGCTTTGCTAATAAGCAAACTTCATATTCGATTTTAAGCGGTGCTTGTTTATTAGTTTCAAATTCGGTTAGCTCTGCGCCAATAACGTGCTTAAGAAGCTATGCAATAGTATTAGGTCCTATATGGCTGAGTATCTTGTGCTATCTTGTAGCTATAGCTCTGATTGGTTTATAGGCCATTCGGCTTGGTTAAAATCTTCCTATTAAGAAGGTTAATTGAGTTATTAAGTCTAGGGTATTTTTAGGCTCTCTATATATTAGTGCCTAGTGGCCCCCTAGTTATTTTATATAGCAGACTGTTTCACTAGTTGCTAGATGGTATAGCACATTTTATCCTAAGTTGAAATGGATGTCGTTATCAGTAGCTCTTAAGAGTGCTATAATATTTATAAAAAAGGTAGGTGCTAGTGCTATATAGGATAGCTTTATTTTTAACTTCCTAGTAGGTGTATTAATAGTAATAGTTACTATTCTGTAGGCTTACATTTTTATGAAATTTCCGCCAACAATTAGGTAGTCGTCTTTTACTGCTAGGTATAAGAAGGTAAAGTCTTCTTTATTGTTGTAGACGTGGGTATCTGCACTAGGGTTAAGTATCCAGGTATTTTAGAGTTTAAAAGGAATTTAACTAGTACTAAATATAGCAGCATAGCTAGTTAGTTTGGTAGAAGGTAGAGTTTTAGAATTAAAATTAATTATAAATTCTATATTCTAATTATTCTCCTTTACTTCCTATTCTCTTTTTTAAATTTAATTGACGATGCGTTTAATCTAAGGTATAAATAAGATAGCTTTATCTACTTTCTTTTAGACGTCTGCCCTTGGTCTCCATTCTTAAGGGCGCTTGTGTTTAGCAATGTAATAGCAGTCGTTAAACCGATATATAATGCCGTATATGTATTCCTTGTTCCATCTTAAATTTAAATTACTGTTGGAATTAGAATTGCCGTTAAAGTCTAAATTGGAATTATTTTAAAGGGTTACAAATGCAGAGTTATTGGCAGTTGAGGTAGACGATGCTTGCTATATATAATAGTGCTCCTTAAATTCCTTAATAAGGTTGATAATAGATAGGGCTTTTTTGTCTTTTTATTCTTTCCTAATTAGGTCTACTTCTAGTGCTCCTATAAAACTAGAAGAGATGGCTTTGATAGCTTATATAAAATCATAGTAGGGCCTGAATCCCTATACGTCTAGAAGCTCCAATTCCTCTATTAGCTTATAGACGCTCCTCTAGTTATTTAACTATTTTTCAATACTCTGCTTTTTGTTATAGGCTTTAAGAGCCGTGTATTGATTTAGGATGTCGCGCTTTTGACCTAAGGTAGTAAGGGCGAGTATAGTCTTTAACTTTTAAAGGCGTTTGTATACTGTTCCGAGGTCTTTAATAAGAGGGAGGTAGGCTACTAATGTTATATAGATAATATAATTGCTAATATTGTTTATGGCTTGCTCTTACTTCTGGTGCACGTGGAGGTCGTCCTTATATTCCGCGTATAGTTAATTATAGGCAATGAGTTGGTTTGGATCTAGCTTGGCTATTAATATAGCAATAGAAAGCACGTCTCTTAGTATAGGCCGATTTGGAGGTTTTAGCTTCGGAAGCTTGTCTTTCTTCTTTAATAGGTTGATGTACTACCATATATTATTTATTTTAGCAGTATCTTAAATAATAAAGAACTATTGCATCTAATCAAATGGCTTTTTAAGGATAAGGTTAAATTTTAAATAAGGTCCGTCTGTATTGGTTATCATTTTTAGAATTTAATAGGTTAAGTAGGGTCCTAGGTTAGCGTCTTGGTAAAACCTTATTTTAACGTTTTAAGCTTTTAATTTGATTCGTCAGTTTATTTATCTGTTAGGTACGTTTATTAGTCAGGTGCGACCGTCTATTTATTTTATAGGTGAAGAAGCTTAAGATACTTACAAAGGTAGTAGAAGTAGTAACTTCGTAAATAAGGTAGTAAATTAATTGGTTTAGCAGGTAGTGCAATCCGGACTTATAACTGTAATAGTGCAAGTGTAGGTATTAAAAGAACGACTTAATTCTAAATCTATAGAAATTAAGTAAACTAAATATATGAAAGTAGACCCGGAACTCCGTAGTCTATAACTCAATATTTAACCGTATCCAAGACATACAAGGGTGGCGTCAATTGTGTCTCGGAGCCTCTTAGGCGACGGTCTTGTGTCTTAGCGTAGTGCTGGTGAACTGTTACACTCTAGCCATTAATTGGCGTACTAGATGGGCTCTAGTTAACTATACTACGCGGTATATTTAGATCCTTACTATCCTTATTGCTATAATTAGATAAATTTAAATCTATATTGCCCCGGTTCTAAACTAAATTCTTATTAAGCGCCTCCTTAATTATGCCGGCGTAATCGCCACGGGCTATTTTACTAGTAAGCAGCTCCGTTAGTTGCTTATAGTAAATAAGTCATTTTGTTTTAAAAGGTCTCCTTTTAATATAGCTATTAAAATAGCCCTTTATAACGCCTTCCTTATTAGTCTATAGTAAGCTAGTAACCTTATATTTACCTTACCCTAAATACGCCTTAATATGCGCCTTTTATTTATGGTATATAGCCTTCTAATAATTATACTTATTTATTAACTAATTAAGAGTAAGGTTCTAGCCCGATTTAACTTTAATATAGGTAATAGCGTTAATGTAATTAGTGGCTTTAAATATAGCTCTATTAGTCTCTTTGCCCTAGACAACTAATAGCTTTAGGTACTCTAGAAATACCTTACTTAACGCCTTAAGCTATACTAATTAAGGCCTCTTACTAGGATCCTCGCCCTTGGCCACCTTCTTCTTCCTCCACATCTTTTTGGCAGGTGGCTTAGAACCAGTACTAGCAGCTATAGGATCCTTCTTTACCGTATTTACCCTTGCTTGCTTCTTTGGCGGCTTTACCATAGGTATTAATATTGGCCCAGCAGTAGTAGAGGCAGCTTTAGAGGTCGTTATACTGGGTGTAGAGGTGGTGGTAGAGGTGGTAGTAGAGGTGGTGGTAAAGGTGGTAGTTGGGTTATAGCCATGGCCAGGGGCAGGGGCAGCTATATCGGCAGTAGTATTGATAGGGCTTCTCTCTATGGGCTCGTTGTCGTCGCCCATTAAAAAAGGTGCGTATATTAGGAACGGGTTGATTATATCTATAAGGCTCTAACTACTTGTTTTATATAGAGCCTTTTGACGTCCTGCGTGCGGCTTACATAACCCCTGCTCTACCGCTATTTCGCCACCTACAACCTTGGCGACTACCCCTAGTAAACGAACCGCTCTTACCTGTTCGATCTACACCCCTGCACGAGCGCTTGCTAGTGGCGCTTACAATCCACCTGTTGAGCCTTAATTTGATCCACCTGGCGGCGTCGAACAGGTGAGCGCGAATAGGTAAAAAAAGTTAGTAAACAAGCCCTAAACCCTTTTTCTGTACTCGCGCATGACACCACCCATTACCTTATTATTACCTTATATTTAAAGCCATGGGCAAGCCTACTTGGTCGACTGAAGCTCTAATTAACCTCGGTAATGACGATTTCTATATAGAAGTCAAGACCGGCATTCCTTAACGTACTCTTTAACGCTAGAGGGCGAATTTAAAGAAATATGGCCAGATTAATGCACTAATTAGGGCAAATGGCTGCTTATAGATAAGGCTCTAGATGTATAACATTAGGCAATGCTATTAATGTTAATTTTATTAACGCGTACCTTTATATTAGGGCCTCCTTAAATACCCAGACGCCTATTTTATAGAGATGCTCTAGTTTCTATACGACTATTATAATATAATAGTAGCATGGGGTACGCTGTCGGCTTAAAGCAGTAGCTGCGTACTTATTGGTTTAAAGCTGAACTATAAAACAACTTGGACGACTTTTTAAACTATATAGTGGAGCAACAAGGATTTAATAAAAGGGTAAAAGGCCTTTTTTACGGGCAGGAATTAAGCAGTAGTGTATATAATATATTTAGATAAAGGGAAGGATAAGGTCTATAAGCACCCACTAATTGCGACGTTAAGGCCTCTGCTGCAGTACTATAACATCACCAATCTATTCTAAAGTCCTCTAAGTTATCTACTATGCGATTAATAAGCCCGTACGTTAAACAGCTTCCTCTACTATACCTTTATAACCCTCGCCAGAGGACTCTGCCTCTTTATCAGCCCCTGCTTTGGTTAGAATACCTACCGCTTAAAGCGCCGCCTGAACAGCCGTGGCAATTTTAGCGCTTCTAGTATTAGTAGATGCGTTAATAGGTGCAGCAGCGGTCTTATATTTGAGTGTAAGATTAACCCTCTAAGCCTTCCTCACGTACTTTAGCTGTGCCTCTATTATCCCCCCTACTTCGCGCCATTTGTCTGCATTGGTTACCTCTTTAGGTAGACTCGATAATGTAATAACGGCAGTTAATTAATTAAGCTAGAAAGAACGAAGGCCGTAATGTTTGTTGGCTTAACGCGTATTTTAGGCAATAAACTTCTAGTATTTAAAGGCTCCAAACGGGATAGCTAGAATATTTCTGAATATCTCCGCGGTACCGGCGTATATAATTATATTTAGAATAAAGGGTTGAAGATCTTTGGGCTGTGTTATAACAGTAGAAGGCGTTAGTATAGGTGGTGTAGGTTTAATAGTAAGGTCTACTTCTTTAGGCGCTTTAGAAGTGTTCTTTGCAGTATTCTTAGGTGCTTTTGCTCTCCTCCTATGCGTTATGGCTAACTAAAATAGGAAATAATATAGGCTTTAAAGAGCTTCAAAAAATAGGCGACGACGATATATTAGCATGGAGGATGGGTGGTGTCATGCGCGAGTACAGAGAAAGTGTTCAAACAGGTGAGGATTCGCTAAATCTATTTTTGATCATGGTTTCTGACTTTTGATCGTCTTTTTCCGAAGCGACTGTAGCGCGAGCTCATGAGGAAGCTCGAGATAACTTAACCTCCAACTTATTCAAGTGGCGCCCGTCATCGCCATGCAAACCAGTAAAAGCGTACTCAATTCTCCGCATCAACCACTCATCACATGTTCCTGCGAGTTGAGTAGATTTACTAATTTCTGATACTGTATTCATACTCCCACTTAACATCCATCCCAGCCCCGCCCAATTCTCCTAGATAAAAGAGTCTCCCGAGAAGAAGAAACCGAAGCCCAGCCCCCAGGACGCCTTCGGCCATACCTACAACTATCTTACAAGAACAAGCCACCTCAAGTGGTCTAAATGCCCCCCTCTCCCCTTCCCACAAGGAAACAAACATTCCCGTAATCGGACCCGATGCGCCCCGAAAGACGCAGCGCTGGAGCAAGACGAAGAAGCGATCTAGGGATACACAATCGGAAGGAGAGGAGGAGAGGGTGAAGTAAAAAGTATGAAAAAAGATGTCGAGGTGGAAAAACAAGAGTTGTGCTGTCCCGCCCAAAAATAGGAGAAGAGATTCATAAATCCATTACGATTTGCCGAAACACATAGCCCAAAGAGATCCCATCCCAGTCAATTTTTGTCATCCGTTCTCTTTCTCTTTCCCTTCATTCTATTTCTGTTTTGCTCTTTTTCTTCCCCCTCAGTACTCCCCAAATAAATCCTCCAGCTCATCCAGCTCCACATTCTCAGGACTCTTCAGATCCTCCGACCAGCCCCACTCCTCCCCACCCATCCGCACATCATCAGAATCGCCCTTGAACGCCGCCGGCGATATCTCGATCTCAAGCTGCGGCTTCAGCAGCGGACTACTCGCCGCAAACCCGTGCTGCATCGGATGCACAGCCAGATGATCGACCTGGCCGAACAGCGCAGCCGCAGCCTCCGAGTTCCGCAGCGCGGCGCTCTCCTCCGTCTCCTCGATGTCCGCGGGCACGGGGTCGTCCATCGCGGTGTCGCCGGCGGACTGCGACGCGCCGGACAAAGCGGCGGTCGTCTCGGCGTCTCGACTCCGGCTGCGCTGCTGCAGGGACGAGGCCGTCTGCGTGAATTCGCGCTCGTCGCGCTCGAGCGGCGGCGACACGGCGCGGCGGTTGTGCGAGATGTTCGAGCTGGTCGGCGGGTGCGTCCCGCTGCGCATCAGCGGGTTGCGGTTCGAGAAGGGCGTGCTGTCGTCTTCGAATTCCGGAGATGACAGGTCGAGTTCCGGGGACGGCGAGAGCTGCGAACGGGTCCGAGCGTCCAGGTCTTCCTCTTCCTCCGAGGCGGCGGATGATAGGGACGGCGAGATAATACGAGCTGTCGAGAGGCCCTCTGGCGAATCGGATGGAATGGGCTGGTGGGGACAGGTGGTCAGATAGTAGTATACTCGCTTGGGATGCGTGCCAACGAGCACTCTATCGAGAGGACAGCGAGACAGCGCGGTCCAAGGGCGGCGGAGGTAGGTTGCGAGTCGTGATGAAATTATCGCAGAGGGGTTCGCCGAGCTGGGAAACGTCAGTACCTTTAGCGTGCATGAAAGCCGAGGAAGCGCACCTCTCAACAATGGAGATTGAGTTTGCAAGAACGGCACCAAGCTCTTTTAGCAGGTGTGGCCTGTTTCCAGTCTTCTCCAACTGCTGAATCACGCCCACGACGATGGTGTCGTCGATTCCTTCCGTGTCGACCTTTGTCTGTCCAGACTCTCCACCAGGCGACGGTGGCGGGGTGTTCTCCGCCACTCGACCAGCGCTCTTCGGTCGGTCATCGCGGAAGCGGATGGTAGTTGTTCGTGGAGGGCTCGCAGGCGTTGGAGAGGTTGAACTCGAGGTATGCGATCGCTTGATTTTTTTCGGAGGTGGTTGTTGTTGCTGCTGCTCGCCTGGGACTGTTGCAGGCGGTGAGCGGTGAGCTGACGATCGGGAGCTGTTTGGCAGGTGAATGCCTAGCGACGGCAGCGACAGCGACTTCCTCCTCGTGTTGTAGGGCATTATGGCGAGATGTAGCGAGAGATGGTGCGGGAGCGACAGGTCTGTTGCGGGTGTTCCGGTCGCAGGGCAAATAATTCTGGTGTTGCGCGACGCGGGAGAATAATTGCGGCGGTGGATTTGTTGTGCTTCCTTGTGAGAAATGGACGGGGGTTCGGCGTCGATGGTCCTAATTGGCCAAGGTGCGATGCGGAATGCAGTCGGGGGGTCTAGTCCTTGCCTGAATGGTTTACCGCTGGTATGCACGCTGGATAATGCAAGGTAGCGTAGTGCGACACTTCTGCCTGTCTACTTTGGGTACGACGGTTCCGGCTGAAAGTTGAGCGTTGGGGGTGGTTGCTGACGGCGACTGAGGCAAATCAGGGCGAGCTCCTTTCACAGGCCCGTCCGGTTCTTCGCGTACGTAACAACCACCAGTGAAACTCGAGTGTTGCCAGCAACAGGGAGATTCAAACACAGCGACGGGATGGTGTCTGTCGCAAAGGCGATGTCACCAGGTAGAATAATGGTACAAGGTGCAGTTTAAGGGAGGCGATTCGCAGAGGTTGAGGGTGTAGGAGGGAAAGGCGGAAGAAAGGGAGTGGCGGGTGGAGCAATGGCCCAAGGAACTACTAGCCGAGTCGTTATTCAATGATTGCATCGTCACGGCGTTTGGATATGAACATCACTAACTTTAGCAGGCGGCAAGGGGGGCCCACATAGGTGTGTGTGGTGGGAAAAGCAGAAGAGACCAGATTTCATGGGCGCCGACAAGTGGCACACACGAGCTTGAAGCCACCAACCTCTGCGCCGCAAAACCGTCTTCTCGCGCTTGTGCTCCGGCGTGCAGACATTCCTGCACAACAAATACCGGCCACCCCTTTGAGCTGCCCGACTGGGATAAGGGACTATTTATTGCCAAAGCAGTAATGGAGCAATCTAATCGGCCAGTAATGCAGTAATCTGATGGCGGAGAAGGGTCCTGCTGATACAAGGTTAGCAGCAGACGCAGGCGCATGACGGATGCGCTGATGTTTGCACAACTGCAGACCCCCTTGGCCGGCGGGGCTTGGGGGAATTTGATGATCTGATGGGGCTTGCATGTCATCTGTTCCAGCAGCGACGAAGCCCCTGTTTCGCAATGACGCCCTAGCCATTTAGCCTTAACGCCAAGAGACAAAGTCGGGCGGTGAGCCGTGGGCCGCAGAAAAGCCCGACGCGAAAATAACAGCGCTGGAAATAGTGGAAAAAAAAGAAAGTAGAAAAACACACCCAAACCTCGGTGCTGACCGCCTTAAGAGGAAGAGCCATCCGTGGGCCTAATGACACCTAAAAGCCCTTTCTCCACGCCTCAACCCAGTCCTGAATCGCGAAGCTGACTTTTGCCGCCAAACGCAGCGCCCAAGGCCCGCCATTCCTTCCCCTCTTTTTCTGGAAAAGCAAACGGTTTCCATGTTTCGAAAGCCTGTATATGGGGCTGATTTCCACTGATCACCTTGCGGCCTCCCGTCAAATACCCCCCGAGGAGCCAATGACGGCTCCATTACACGAACATCGGCGTCACTATTACGGGAGGCTGTCGGGAGAGACACGCGGAACACTATCCCCTTGGGGTTTATTAAGGTTTTACCCGCATCCCTTCTATCAATAAGATTGCGAGGCGAGTCATGCAGGTGAGCCGCTTGCCTGCAGATCTGGACCTGCCCATATCAATAAACCCTCTCCGCATCGTAACTGAAGGAAGATGACGTGACGCCGTGGATATTGCATCTTGCAATAACAAATGCCAATCATGTGTGGCCGCTGAAAGGAGCATCACTCAGGAGTCCTGCCTGCTCTCTCCGTGCCTGATTTGTCGACCGAGGGCCCCTCTGTGAATATACGCGAAGCTCACTGGAGCTCGGGTTTCAGCTCCAGACACCCCGCCACCGCTTCTGGGCCACTTGCGGGACGACTTCCTGCCCAATTGCCTCCTCAGTCGGGCTTGCTTCCTTCTTCATCCCCTTCCGTGGCTTCAATTCCACCCACCAGGTAGTCCCGAAGTTGTGTCTCTTGATCTTGACTACCTCCAGCCCACTGTCCTCTACAATTTTCCCGATATCCTTGTTCCACCAGCACCCGTGTTTATCTGCATGCATTGGTGCTGTCTTGTCCAAGTAGTCGTTCAGCCACTTGTAATGCGACTTCCCGTGCTCAAGTAGCAGTATCTGCCCGCCGTCTTTTTTCGTGATTGCTCCCAGGTTGCGCAGCAGGGCCTCGGGTTCCGGCGTCGAGCATAACCCCATGGTCTGAATTACCGTGTCAAAGCCTTCAGGCGACGGCGAAGGAATTGGGTCCAGGGCCGATTGATTCCTGAAGATCCTACGAGAGTACTCCGGGTGCTCGTCTTTCCACTTCCTCTTCGCGATCGCTAGCATCGGCGAACTCTGGTCCACCATAGTAATCGACTTGCACTCCTTCAAAGGATAGTATGGTATATTCCTCCCTGTACCGACTGAGACCTCTAAAATATCCCCTTTCGCGAGCTTTGCCAGCTCCTTGCGGCGTTTATTGATCCCCGCAAGCTTCTCAATGGTATTGACATCGCTGTCAAAACTAGCGGCATTCTCGTCATAGCGATCGGAGACATCTGCGGGGACGGTTTGTGCTGGGGGTAGACGTCTGAGCGATGTGTAGACAAGCACGCCGTAGCATGATATACCAAAGACCGTGACTCCAGCTAGAATAAGCGGTACTCTCCTGCTTCTTGAGTATGCTGGAGTTTGAATTGGCTTTGGCGCTGACTTTGGCGGACGCGGCCGGTATTGCAATGGTCGAGAGCCCGCGGACTTCTGCTGGGTTTGTCCTGTTGCGTGTTTCGGTTTGGGAGGTTGGCTCATGGTATTTTGGGGATGTGAGAGAGTGCTTATAGATACACACCCTCTTCAATTGAGTCGGGCGCAAGTTGAGCTTGGAATGGGAAAACTTTGAAGACCGTGCTTGCATGAAACTATCTGCAGCTTGACAGAACCGAAGAAAGTCCGACACTATATCAACCCCACACCTCAACCCCAACCGGTATCCCTAAACAGGTTGTATGTAGGTATTTTCTACGTATATATACTGCAACTGATTCCAGGAGTTCATATCATTGTCATCTAATCCCATTGTGATATCTAAAAGCATTCGGCTCCAAGTAATTACAATGGCCTCAAACGAGCAAGGTTCCACTGAAAGACCAATCCCTTCATCTATTCTGATAATAGGAAGTGGGGTCTTCGGTCTCTCTACCGCGTACTCTCTTTGTAATAATCCGTCTTTCAAAGATACTTCCATTACTCTAGTAGACCGGCACCCATTCCCGGCTCCAGATGGCGCAAGTGTATAGGCCCACTTCTTTCCCCTTCTCTTCCAAAACCTACCATATTCTTCTTTCTCCCTATTCCTAAAGTCTATTCAATCCTCCATATCCAACTTACTACTCTCCTTATTGCCACCCATCCCTAGTTCCACCCAACATTCATCCCATTCCCTCCCCTTCTCTCCCCCCATCACCACCGAACTCACCAACCAGCCCAGATCGACTGCTCCCGCATCGTCCGCGCCGACTACGCAGACCCAGCCTATGCCGCTCTCGCCGCCTCCGCCCAAACCCTCTGGCGTGGCGCCTGGGGTGCCGACAACCGCTACCACGAGTCGGGCCTCGTGCTGACCGCCTCACCCGGACGCGAGGCCTACGTCGCCGCCAGCCTAGCCAACGTGCAGGATCTGAACGCCGCCTCTGCCACTCCGGCCTCAGCTACTCCCTCCTCCGGCATCGAAGTCCTCTCCACCCCCGCGGCCATCCAGCGCGCCGCGGGCGTCGACCCCGCCGGCGAGGCCGCGAGCGGGACGACGGGGTACTTCAACGCGGCGGCCGGCTGGGCGGACGCGGAGGCGTGCATGCGGTGGCTGCGATCCCAAGCCGAAGCCCTCGACCGCGTGCGCTTCGAGACAGGCACCGTCACGCGCCTTCTCTACACCTACTCCAACGGCAACGCCAACCCCCGCGTCGCCGGCGCGCAGCTCTCCGACGCGCGCACCCTCGCCGCCGAGTTGACCGTGCTGGCCGCCGGCGCCTGGACGCCGTCGCTGCTCGACACGCGCGGGGTCCTGACGGCCACGGGGCAGGTCCTGTGCTACGTCCCGCTCTCGGCCGCCGAGCAGGACCGGCTGGGCGCGCTGCCGACGCTGCTGAACATGTCGACGGGCATGTTCGTCATCCCGCCGGCCAACCGCGTCTTGAAAGTCGGGCGCCACGCTCACGGCTATCTCAATCCGGTGCGGGTGCCGTATCCGGAGCCGCTGGCTGCTTCTGCCTCTCGCTCTCCCTCTGCCAGCGCCAGTTCCGGTGCCAGTGCCAGTACCAGCGCCGATACCACCACCACCACCAGCGCCAGCGCTCGCACGCCCAACACCATCACCACCTCCCTCCCCGCGACCACCCTCTCCAACCCCCCCACCACCACCGTCCCCCCCGAAGGCCAGGCCGCCTGCCGCGCCTTTCTCGCCGCCCTACACCCGTCCCTCGCCACGCGGCCGTGGTCCCACACGCGCATCTGCTGGTACGCCGACACGCCGCGGGGCGACTTCCTGATCGGCCACCACCCCAAGTACGCGGGGCTGTTCGTCGCGACGGGGGGCAGTGGGCATGCGTTTAAGTTTCTGCCGGTGATAGGGGCGAAGGTCGTGGAGTGTATCGTGGGGAGGCTGCCGGAGGAGCTGAGGCGGAAGTGGGGGTGGCCGGGGGAGAGGGTGGAGGAGGGGACGTGGGTGGGGGATGGGAGTCGGGCGGGGAGGAGGGGGATGGTGTTGAGGGAGGAGATGGGTCAGGGTGGAGGGAAGAGTAGGTTGTAGATTGTCGGGATAGAGGTAGCAGTATAGAAGAAGAGCGGCAGAGGTGTTGAGTTCCCGGAGTAAAGGTAGTAAGCGGGGGTAGTAATGCGGGTTTAATGAGGCATAGGGACGGAATATCCCATCCCACGAGCAAGGGGCCCGTGCGCGAATACCAGTTTCAAAACAACGCGTACATCTATAGATTCCATCAATTAATTACCTATTATAATATAAAATACCGTTCTGTAGGAAGGATAAGTGCTAGCAAGCTTATATCGAACTTAACTCCTAAAACCAGGCGTGTACATTAAATTACTATAAAATCAAAAGCTCTATTCCTTAATATGGGCGTTAAATTCAGCTCGACTAATTATCGATAACTGTTGGACGCGAATTGACGGAATAAGGGATAAGTATCAAGGGCAGCAATGGCATAACGCATCACGTCACGGAGCATGCAGAGACACAACATATTTAGATCGTGGTTGGGATTTAGCTACCTCACTAAAGCCCATTCCGCAGCAACAGGCGCGATAAGCAAAACCACGATACTTAATGTATCACCATCGTTCAACTGAGAGCCCCGACATCCATCGGCAGTCAACAGGGCTCTCCTAAAGCAAACGCTCGCTCGCTCAGCCGTCAACTAATCCATATCTCATCCACACCACCACATACTTTTCAATCTCACCTCCACCACCGCCCACCAAGACTCGCAACTGCCGCCTAGCCAGGCAACTCTTGAGTGAAATATAGAGTGGAACACCATCAGATCCCCCCATGTTAGAACAAATTAAGTCGGAGACCGATCGACCAGCGCACCATCGCCGCCACATAAGCCAGCGTGTGCAGCCTTTCTAGAATGTGGAATAAGGAGTTTTGAGAAATGCCCGAAAAAGAAGTGAAAGCCTCCATTACGCAAGGCTCGAACGACCCGGGCCCGAACACCATGCAATGCCGCAAAGAACACATGAGTTAAGGAAAATAAAGTGAAAAGGAAAAGAACGAGTCTGAAGCTTCGCCGGTCATGCGCGACAAGTTTGAGGTCGGCGAGAAAGGTTGATGCAAGACGACTCAAAGCCGGATCGAAGTCGACGCTAGTGACACGATCGACCTTTAGAGAAGACGTATTAATACAAACGTTCTAACGCGATGCTACAGGGTATCATTTCACCTGTGCGCCGAGTTCTTGCTCGATATACCAATCAAGACTTGCGGAAATCCGACAGCACAGGGTAGATGAGCTCAAAAGCTCTGAATAGTATGTTAGCACAAGGATTAGTAGACATTTTCAAGGTCGCAACTCACTGGTAGATCTCCTCGCGAACCTTGGCGCCAGTGAGGACAATCTTGCCGCTCACAAAGATCAAGAGGACGATCTTCGGCTTCATCATGCGATAGATCAAACCAGGAAACAGCTCCGGTTCGTAAGACGAGAAGTTGTGATGGCGACTAGCCAAACCTTCAAGACGAATTGGGAACTTGATGTCGCAAGACCCAACAATGTTCTGAATCTTGAAGTCTGTAAACTTGGCATTAAAGCCGAGCTTCTGAATAATACGAGCGTATTTGCGACTCGCCAGTCTGCTATCGTCTTCCGATTTCGCGCCAGTCACAACCATCTTGCCCGAAGCGAAGATGAGAGCGGTCGTCTTCGGTTCACGAATACGCATGATAACGGCAGCGAAACGCTACAAAGGCAAGTTCAGCAAAAGAATCAGAAGAAGCTGGCGGAGCAAGTCAGTACCTTTGGGTTGTACTCGGCATTGCGCGCATGCAAAGCAATCGTCTTGAGATCAAGCCGGCAGTCAAGATTGACGGTTGCGACAATGTTTCTTTGGGCATGCACTTTAGAACCCCATTAGGTTAAATGAGGATTTCGGGTAATACTTACTGCAAGGTAGGAATAATGCCGCTCGCAGAGTTTTGAGTGCCAGGTGTAGCCGCAGGAGTGGCGACACCATTCACCGCATTGTTCTGTTGTTGACTGTCCTTCTCGGATGATGGAGGAGTCAACTCGCCTGCGCCGCCAGGGAATGACAATGATGTAGGAGCCGTGAAAGCCTTGGCCTGTTGCGCGGTCGCCGGGTGGGTAGTCAAAGAATCCATGATTTATTCGAGAGGTAGTGGTTTATCGCAAGATAATCCTTTTGATGAGGGACTCAGTAAAGGGAATCGGAAAGTCTTGACAATCTGTTTGACAGCACAATAGGTTAGATGAGGTCACCGACGCAAGGTTCAGTTCGACGAGGTCGACGAGGCTCGAGATCGCAGGAGTAGTATGCGAGGTCGTTCGGCGTCTGCGATGCCTTTGATGGCGTCGTCGATGCTGAGATGGGTTCGTACCGGTCAGTGGGAGATGAACAACTCAATGTGTCCCTCACAGCGCTGCCAAGCGTGATCGCCGACTATCGCCCGATCGCAATTATCGAGGCCGACAGTGGTCAGGAAGCAGAGGTTGATGAGAGCGCAAAGGCGAAACCAGCTAGCCTTTGGTGTGGTCGAAGAATGAGGATGCGATCAGACCGTGGACTGAAAGTGAGGCTGTCGCAAAGTCGAGATCGCTAGAACCGATTGGGAAACGGCCCCTGTACCTCGGAGGGAGCGGAAAGGTGCGCTTTTAGCACACAGAGGGATGCAGAAACGGAGATAAGCGAGTGCGCAGATAGAAAACGTTGGTGTTTTCTGGCTGCGACGATGGTGGTGGGGGGGTTGTGGTGAGGAGGGAGGCAGAGTGCAAACAACGGGCGGCCAAAATGTAAGAAAAGAAGGCGGGAGGGCAGGCTGTTTAAGTACTCTTCTGCCTGATTTTCACACCATGCCCCATTCGGCTAAGCGCCATGGCATGAGAATAAGAGTCACAGTTAGCGCACTGCTGTTTCGCCGCTTTGGAAAGCCAAGACGCCCCTCCACCTGCTCCCTGGGCCCCCTTTTACGCGCTTCCGCCCACCAGCGTCGCGGCCCTCCTAATCCAGCTGCTAACCCTGCTGACCCCCTAAACCCCCAGCAAGGCTAAAGCTCAGCCTTGTACCGTGCATCGACACATCGACCCATCGACGAATCCGCGACAGCGCTGCGAAGGACCGAGAATTTCGAACGACCTGACCGCAGGGCCTTCTGAACCATTGCCCAAGAGGTCGCGATCGTCGGGCAGCGTCGGCACCCCCGGCCATCGCCTCCTGTTCCACGACTCGCCCGACAGCCCAGGAAGCCAATCCAGACCCACATCAACAGCCCATCCGACCGGCATCGCGCAGACTGAGAGCACGGCTAGTGTCTCACTCCAAAATACTTAGGAGCCTGGAGGAACATATTGGAGGCATGGCATAACCGTTGAAGGTCGCTGAGACAAATGCAGCTCTGTTGAGGAGCCTGGAGATCAACCTCCGGTCTGGAACACCATAGTGCATGGACGGGGCTAATGTGCAAGGTAGGGTTTAGGCTTCAGGATAAGCTCCCTACAGGCAAGATTTATATCGCGATTCATGCGATAATTAACAGAAGTCGTTCGAGACCTGTAATAAAGAGCAGAATGCGACTGCGATCAAGCACGATATAGTCTCAGGCGTCCGGTCAGGATTTGGGGGCTCCGCTGGAGAATAAAGTATCGCTCAGCTAGTTTTGGCTCCAGGAAGTGGCACCCATCGGCGCGCGCGGCGTGGTAGGTTATCGATCCGGTGAGGCGAAGCAAAACTTTGCGCCGCAAGACTTTTTCTTACACTCCACTAACGCAATTTGCTACCTCATCCAAAGCTTGACTCGACCGAACATCAACCAACAAGCCCACCAACTCCAACGTGACAGAACAGAGTCTTGCCGCTGTCACATCTGGGAACCAATTTTCTCGTGACTAACAAATATGGCGTTCGTGGATTTTGTGGCGTTTTCATATTCTTGTGCTCCCACCAGAAACAAGTATCTTTTTGTATCCCGACGGAATAGTCACCTCATTCCCTATTCGCTAACATGAGAAACTGGAAAGGTTACATTAGTATTAAAATGCGACAAGTGTTTTTGCGAATATTTAATAACTTCTTCCAATCTACTGCTTCAGCATGCACTTCGGCGGTTGCTTGTTAGAAAAATCCCAGCTTCATTTATTTTGATCCTGAATGTCGACCCCATCACATTCTAATGCAAGTTCAAAGGATTATCAACAGCCTTTTTATTGTTGCCTTGAACCCAGCCACCCCCTCCTCTCAAGGCTCCAGCCACCAGCACATCCTCTCACAAACCTCAATGACTCTAGGCATCCATTTAGTTATTAGAAAGTCACATGCCTTTTACTTGTTACCGTTTCACATCACTACAGTACTCCTTTGTTGATTGATTGTTGTTTACTGGCCATACGCAATCGCATCTATCTTAAGTCTTGCACGCTTGTAAGTTTCGTTACTCTGCTTAAGCGGCTGGAGACATCCATAGTGGGTATTGAGATAACTTATATATGTATAGGTAGCACGAAGCTCAATCAAAGCCCAATTCCAATACCGAAATCCATTATGGTATCCAACGACAGCTGGGCGTTTACGAAAAAGTGGAAACGAAAATCTGCATCGCAACCCATTACGGGGAAACTCCTCTCCTCCAGCGACCTGTTCATGCCGAATGGGCAGAAAGCAACCTCTCCTCCCCCTGCCCCAACCATTCCCGGCAAGGACCCAAGTTTCGGAACAAATGTTGTCCTGAAGACATTTTACGAAGGCAAAAACAGTGGTGCAGGTTACTACGATTGGGTCGAAACTCCACCGAAGCAGCTTAACAAGAAGACTGCCAAATCCTATGATCGAGTTGCTATCAAGGTTTACAAGATCAGAGATTCTGAACAACCCACAATCTCCGGCCGCACTGCGCTCAAGTACCACATGATAGAGATCCAAAGCCCAATCCTTGTCGCCGCTCTCAAGGATATTTTGAAGCACGAAAATGTCTTCCTCGAGGTGACGGAGATCGCTAGATTCCAGGAGCCATTCAAGTCATTGTATTTTTGCTATGACAAGATCGTAGACTTACACAGGAAATCAGAAGAAAACAGTCTCCTTAAACAGCATCTTGAGCTCTTACTCCAGGTTATGTTCGGCCTATTCGGCGGTTTCATGACACAGTTGAAGCATCTCCGAGCCAGTGGATTGATATCTTTCAAGCTGGCTTGGACGTACTTCCCCAAGAACTCACTTGTCTACAGCGCAGCCAGGGACTGTGAGCGATTGTGTACAGTCATCGATACTGCATACCGAAATAAACCTGAACCCCATATGGCCATCATTTGCCAGGATATCAGCTTTGATGGCGAAGCTTTCGTTTGGAAACCAATTGAGCTGCAGATACCTGCTTTCCCAGGCAATTTACCTGTCACTGCTCTTCCCAACTACCCTCTCATATTTCATGAAGATCAAGAGGGTGTAAAGTCGAGGTTGACTATTAGAGGGAAGAAAATTCTCAATTACCAGCAGCTCACATATTGCGAGTACTCAGGGCTAGGTGTGCACAATAACGGATGCGACGTTGAGAAGCATAATGTATGAAGATGTTCCAGGAAAGTACTGGCAAAATCCAAATGCACTGCTAACGAGACGCTGTAGGTGTCTGGTCGGATTCTCATCGATGCGTATGGGTACAACAAGCATCATCTGGCTCTCCAAAGAAGGGAAGGTAAAGAAGTAACAGAGGAAGACACCAGTGATTCTGAAGACGAGGGCGAGAAGCCATCGGCAGAAAAATCCACATATATCAAGCGGCTTAGCGACGAGAAACAGCAAAAGAACAAAGATGAGATGCTCGCTAGAGAGCAGGATCTCATTCTCCTTTCCCCAATCCTGACTGGGTTTGCATTGAAAAATAAGCTTTGGTGTGAGTAGTCAAGTTCGGCCTTTGACACATAACTCGTGCTAATTATCTCCAAGTGAACTTCTATGTCGATGACATCAAGCCTGTGGTTTGGAACGACGAAGCATATGACCACTTAGTTTACCCGGAAGAGCAGAAGGATTTGGTCTTAACCTTCGTCGAGAATCATCAGCGAACGAAAGGAGTGGACGATGTCATCATGGGGAAAGGTGAGTGATTATACCAATGAGTGTTGCTCACCCAGCTCACCATTCTATTTAGGTCAAGGATTAATCCTCCTCCTGAGCGGCCCTCCAGGCACTGGTAAAACGCTCACCGCTGAAGCTGGTAAGTCTAAAGTCCCTCAACACCACTTCAAGCCCTCTAATTAACCATCCCTAGTGGCCGACAAAACGCGCCGCCCTCTCTACCACCTCCAAGCCGAAGATCTCGGCATCAACGCCGCCTACCTTGGGCCAAAGATCAAGAAAGTCTTCGAGATGGCGACGGAATGGAACGCCGTGATCCTGCTCGACGAAGCCGACGTCTTCATGGCGGAGCGCTCGCCCGCCGACATCGCGCGCAACGAGCTCGTCTCCATCTTCCTGCGCGAGCTCGAGTACTTCCGCGGCATCATCTTCCTGACCACGAATCTCTACTCCACCATCGACACCGCCTTCCGCTCGCGCGTCAACATCCACCTGCTGTTCGAGCCGCTGCCGCCCGCGTCCCGCCTCGTGCTGTGGCGCAAGTTTTTGGACCGCCTGCCGATGGAGACGGGGAAGGTGAGGCCGTTGGAGGGGCTGGAGCGGGGGGATCTGGAAGAGCTGGCGAAGTGGGAGTTGAACGGGAGAGAGATTAAGAATGCGATTAAGACGGTTAAGACGTGGTGCGATTGTAAGGAGTATGATATGTCGTTGCTGAGGCTCGAGAGTGGTATTAAGGTTACGGCGCCACAGGCTAAGAAGGTTGAGTGAGGAGGATAAAAAGGTGAAGTCGTTTAGGCGGCCCTTTTTGTGCACTGAGTCATGGGTACGAAGTGGCGGCTTCAGGTGAGCAAGGAGAGGTGGGTAATGTAATAGACGCGGATAAGTAAAATCCATAAGTTCACTATAGTCATAATGATTAACCATGTGTATCACTACCATTCACAGAGGTACCCAACTATTTAATTAGTCAACCCTCTACTCTGTCACTCGTCCCTGTGAACTATGTGCGAAGTGATAACGACTAACTACAAAGAATGCCCGCACACCGACGGCCCCGAATGGTGGGTGTATTGCCAAAAGACCCACGCGTGGATGGAAAGAACACCGCCGTGTGAACGCGAAGCCGCTGCGGAAGGGCTGATATTCCATGGCGCTGAAGTGCCCATTACGCATGAGTGCTGATAATGTTGACAAGCTTAAAGATGTAGCTATTTGATGCTCTGGGGAGGATTTAATAAAGCTAGTAATCTACTAGAGCTTTATTAATCTAAGTAATAGCTAATAATAATTACTACACTATAATATACATGTTCTTAGAAGAAGATAGGTTATAAAAAGGCCGTTAGAGAAGGTAGTAAGTCTATTAATTTATATAAAACTAATAGCTAATAAAGGAGCAGCTACTATACCTTCTTTCTCTACTACCTCCTAATCCTCTATACTACGCCAAGACCGCGACATACGCGCTACTTTTACTACATCTACCTTATAAACTACCTCCAAGCCGCGCGAATAAGCTTATACTATAATTAATTAATAGGGAGGAGCTTAATCGGCAATATACTACTACTAGGCGAGGCTACAGCGGATTTTCTATAGAACTTTAAGATCTATACTTTCTTGGCAAGTAATTAACAAGCAGGCAAGCAAGTAGACGTGATTTTGAGGCCAGCAAGCAAGTAAGCAGGGCTTCCAAATCGGGCAATCAAGCAAGCAGGGAAGTGGTTTACTTGCTTGCTTATCAGCAAGTCTGGAGGTGGCGCAAGTGGCGTCAACACTTTCTTCCTATGGGGCTTTAGATAGTTCCTGCAGGCCTTCTTATGCCTTCTTGCAGAGCAGTGAGCGCACGCAGTTTGCGAGCATGATCAAGTCTTTGAACAGGCACAACTCATTATTGTATTAGTTTTCATTGATTTACCTCTGGTTAGTTGTCTCTCCTATCTATACAGGCTTTATCTAGAGCTATTGCTGCTCACTAGTTTTGTTTCGTTTTTGGGCTACCCACCGCCGTGGTCCGTGGACGATGTTTCAACCCGCCTTCGCCAATACCCTCCAAAATACGATCTATAAAGGCGTTTGCCTTCTCCACTGCAGACCTAGCGGATCGAGAAATGTAAATGTCGAAGGACTTTCCATTAGCCCTTTTCCCCACAACTCTAAGAGCAAGACGGCTAGCAGGGTCATCATCCCGTGCTTGTGTTGCGTAGACGTGGACATGCCTTTGCCCAACTTTTGAGAACTCGGGGTAAATCGTCAAATAATTGTCGCCAAAGTCAATACCCTCTGGGAATACAAGCTGCATATGACAGAAGTCAAGAGAGTAAAGCCCTGAATGATGTGGCTGTATTGGGGCTAGGACCTCGTAGCCTTCATACCCGTACTTTCTGTCCCAATCCTCCTTTGAGCCTTGTCCTGACCACCAACGATACTGCATTCTTGCAGCCTTAGCCTTTATTTGGAGGGACCCGGGAAGAACTGTCTTTGCTCCCCCTGTAATAATGTTGAGATGAAAGTGCCCTGTTTGCGCATTTATATCGCTATCGGTCAGCCCCTCCAACAACCCCGTTTCAGTGACTTCATAAGGGGCGCCATCGTTAGCCAGGATCAGACATGGCAATAACTATAAAATCATAATCAGCCGTTCGATTGTGATTTCTACATAATCAAAAGAGACGATTGCGATTTGATTGTGTAGTTACGTTGATTATATCTTTTTAGCACGGACCCACACATGATATTATCTACACGTGGTTTATCACGTGTAGATAATAATCCCACTAAAGCTTATACCAGAAGCTCTACCCCGGAGGTCTACCTTAAAAGTTTACCCCTTCTTTTCTTATTTCCGTAGTATACCCGGTTTAGTTATATAGTTGTATCTACGTAACATAATCAGCAGATGCGATTATGATTTGGTTGGTTATGTTACTATGTAATCCAACATAACCGTAACTAACTAACTGATTATTGCCATGTCT
>Ga0307507_10002508_pt1 | contig 38326 bp, 9 predicted proteins | sample 7_EM_MG_FD_207223 | JGI IMG/M metagenome (GOLD analysis project Ga0307507, IMG submission 207223) | Populus trichocarpa ectomycorrhiza microbial communities from riparian zone in the Pacific Northwest, United States - 7_EM | ecosystem: Host-associated > Plants > Roots > Unclassified | place...
GTCGCAAGGACCATAGTAAACATATATGAAGGGGCAGCCGCCAAGGCGCTAGCAGTAAGCGAGCCAATCGTAGGTTGGCAGAATATGGCAGCAGCATGGTAGAATTTGGCAGGTCGCGCTTTAGCACCATCACATCACCCCCCCCCCTCCTGAAAAAGCCTGCCCTTAGGCGTTGTCCGAGCTCCCTATTATCGTCTAAATTATTATAATTATCTAACCCTTCTTCCTAGTATTTAATCCAGTTGTCTAATTTACGTGGTAGTCCAGGGAGGTTAGGGTAGGCTAGGTGGAAGTCCCGTAGCTTATAGGGGAAGTACTTAAAATCAGATACGGGGTACCACTCTAGGTTATCGTTATGGCCTACCTAGCTTGCACGGTATTTTAAGACATTACAGACCTTTTTTACTGCTAGGATTTCTTTAACTTCCTATTCTTTATCCTTAGTAATCTGGATTGGTAGTAGGGGGTTATTATACTATCTAGGTAGTGGATTATCCACAGCCTTTTATAGCCGATCCGGAGAGAAGACGGGGTGGATCCTTATTAACTCTAGTAGCTTAACCTTAAAAGAGTATCCTACCTTTTAAAGAGTCTTGTATGGGCTAGCTATTTAGTGGTCTAACTTGCGGCTCGGCCTCTAGGTTTTCTAGTTCTTTATTAACACCCATACCTTATCTCCTACTTAGAAGTCTTCCTCGCGATAATATCAGTTTATATTAGACTTTTTTTTTTTTTGCACCTTTCTTATAATTGTTTAAGTAGTCTCCTAGGCTCCATGCATTCTCTCAGTAAATGCCCGGGCCTCTTTATAGCTGAGGCGTTTGCGGGCCGTAGCGGGTTCAGTAGGCCTATCCCAATTAAAGGATGTTCGTAGTGCATACCCGTAGAGTAGTTCAAATGGGGACATCCCTATACTGTTATAGGGGAGTGTAAGCTGCGCGTAGTTTATTATAGGCAGTAATTCCAACTAGTTATCCTAATAGTAGTCTATAAAGGGCCGTAGTCGCTAGTTAAGGTACTAGTTTATAATCTTGGTTTAGCCATTAGTCTAAGGGTGGAATATAGTAGAGAGCTTAATCTTAATCCTAAGGATACAGCAGAGTTTATTTTAGAAATCCGATATAAACTAGGGGCTATAGTTAGAGACAATTAATTTAGGGGCGCCGTAGAATTAATAGATATTGTTAATATAGAGGCGGGCTATATCCTTTGCAGTTATGGTCTTAAAACAAGGGAGGGAGATAAATTACTTGCATAGTTAGTTAACCACTACAAAGGCTGCATCGTGGCCGTAGGCATCCTTTGGAAATGACTTAAAGTCTATAGTAATATATTGCTAAGGGCGTTCTGGAACTGGCAGTGGTTATAGCCACCCAGGAGTTTAATCCCTAGGGGCATTTGCGCGTCTATAGGCGTGGCAGTTTCTAATAAATCAATTTACATTAGATAGAAGTCCTCACCAGTAGTAATAGGGCGCTAGTAGTTAGTAGGTCTTATTATAACTAGGGTGTACTATAGAGACTTAACAGTAGGCTTTATGGATTAACTCTATCCGTAGGTTATTAACATCTAAAACTATAAGCCGTTCTTAGTATAGAAGCAGTCCTTCTTCTATTTCCAAATTAGGGTCCTTCTTTGCGGCTTAGTTGCGGAGGGCTTTTAGGGAGTTAGCTGTGCGGTTTACAGTTAGGATACAGTTAACTAGCCCTATTAATTTATCTAAGACTGCTCCCTCTAAGGGTGCTAGCTCATTCCGTTCAGAGTCTAGTTCTTTAAGAATTTACAGGTTAAGCTATTTGGGATAGAGGAGGGCGCGCGTCTAGTATTAGGTCTTTAGCTTATCCTAGGGTCCTACGTCTTATTCCCTTCAGGTTAGTATATTAGCTTTAATGTTTTGCTTGCCAGAACAATATATAATTATAAAGAAGAATTTAGAGAGTATTTTAGCCCAGTAGGCTTATTATCTAGTAAGCTGCTTTATAGTTATAAAGTACTCTAGGGCTTTATAATCTATATATATCTTAATTTAGGAGTTTGTGCCTTTAAGCTCTGCGCGCTATTAGGACAATAATTGGATAATAGCTAGCATTTCTTTATTATATACCTCGTAGTTACACTTAGCTAGGTCTATTATTTTTAAGAAAAAGGTAATAGGGTACCATTCGCTATCTAGATGTAACTATAATAGGATTCCCACTATAACTCTATTAGAAGTGTCTATCTCTAGCATTAATTTAAGGTCTGGGTTATAGTAACGCAGGATTAGAGAAGAGATAAGCCAATCTTTTAACTCTCTAAAGGCTTTTATACAGTCGTTATTAAAGATAAAAGGCGTGTCTTTCCGGGTAAGTTATATAAGAGGTGTTGCCACGACTCCGTAGTTATGGATAAATTGGTAGTAGAAATTACAAAAATCTAAAAAGGACTGGATCCCCTTTACAGTATAAGGGGGCTGCCAGTTATGGATTGCATTAACCTTCTTAGGGTTGACTTTAATCCTATCCATACTCACTATAAACCTAAGGTACTTTATGCGTTTTACCCCAAATTTACATTTCTTGATATTAACTTGCAAGCCTATATTCCGTAATCTCTCTAGGACCTTCTTAATATAAACTTAGTGCTCGAGTTTGTTATCTAAGTATATAAGGATGTTGTCTAGGTATGCTATATAGAATTTGTTAAGGTAATTAAAAAGAACGTCATTTATATACCTTTAGTATATAGCCGGTCCGTTTATTAGTCCAAAAGGAAGAACTTTGCATTTATAGGACCTGTAATAGGTACAGAACATTATTAAATCTTTAAATACAGGGTCTATCCTAATTCAGTAGAAAGCTTGGCGGATATTAAGTTTAGTAAAGATCTTTACCCAGCTTAAACGTGCGAGGGTTTCGTTAATTAAAGGAATAGAATACTAATCCTTTTAAGTAATAGTATTTAGCTTCTAATAGTTAATATAAAAATAAAGGCCTCTACTAGGCTTTTTTATAAATAGAATAGGGGAAGCAAAAGGGGCTTAACTTAGCTCAATAAACCCTTTATTAAGGTTATTAATTAAGTACTGCTTTATTACTTTTAGCTTGTCCATTAATTGTTGGTAGAGGGGGCTATAGCCTAGCAAGTTATTGGCTTCCAATTAAATCTTATAATTATACGTCTAGTAAGGGGGTAACTTGTCTAAAGCCGCCCTTAAGAATACGTCCTTATACTTAGCATAGACAGTAGAAAGGAGACGTTTAACCAGTTTCTTATTAGTTTCCTTAATTAGCTTTTCTTCCCTCTTATTAATAATCCGGTTAATCTTATATAGGCTTGTTGTAAAGACCTTATTATCCTTCTAGTATATATTAAAATGGAACGCTATAGCGCTAATTACGGCGATGTCTACTGTAGGGGGGTTATATAACACTAGGGGCATACATGACCTTAGGGCCCTCTAGGGTATTAGCGTTATTATTACTCCTTTTAACTCCTATTACATCTTTTAGAGGTTATCCCTTATATCTTATTAGTACGTTCTTTTCCACACCAGTTAGATCTATGTGATTTAGACGTCGTTTATATTACTATCTATCCCGCTTCTATATATAGAGTCCTCCTCAAATATAGCGCTTTGGGAGAGTATCTTTATTAGTACAAAGTTCTTTCTAGCTTTATGGTAGACGTCTTCTTAGGCAAAGGCTAGGTTACGGGCCTAGACATCCTGCTAGTATATAGGGTTAGACTTCGCGGCTAGTGTCTTATAGTTAGTTCGGATTTCTCTAATAAAGGAGGGTAATTTTAGCCTATCCTCCGGCCAGATAAACTATCTTTATTATACATTCAGCTAAATATTAAAGTAGGACATCTATTTTTGGCCGAGGATTATATTATGGGACCCTAGGTCTAAAATGCAGAAGGGGATACTATATTAACGTTGTTTATTAAGGGAGATATATAACTTTAGGATATAGGTAACCGGCTTACTGGCTTGGCCATTATAGCCTTTTACCTAAATAGGCTTCTCTAGTAGGGTGGCTTTTATATTTAGAAACTTAGCAACATTAATCGCACAGGCAGTATTTATAAAGGTAAAGCCATTTACTCTAGTGTTAATAAGGGCAGTTAAGTTAACTCTATATCCATTTTAAGATACTGTATATAGAACTATAAAGTGTTTTCTACCTATTAACTAACTTAGATTAACCTCTTTAAGATTAATAGGATACCCTAGGGAGGAGTCTTTCCCTAGGGTTCTTCTTTTCCTAACTTGTTAGACATTTCTCCTTCCTCTATCTCTTTAATATCCTTTAGTTCTAGGTAAGATAAGGCAAAGTAACCCTCCTTATCGCAGTTATAGCAAGTAGCTGTAGCAGGGTTGATTAGGGTATTACAATAAGTACTAGTTAAGGTTGTGGTATATAGCTAGTTAGGCGAGGCTCGCCGGTGCGTAGTTATAACCGCTTTTAGTGTAGTAGCAGTTGTAGCTTGTCTTCCTACTCTAGCTCCCATAGGGGTGGCGGGTAAGCTTTAATTACTATAGGGTTGCTTCTGCCAATCCAGGTAGGCGTTAATCCGCTTTAGCTCTGAGTCCAACAATAGGCAACAAGCTGTAAGTCTTTTATGGGTTAGTAGGTTGTCTAAAGTTATAGCAATCTTCTCTTATAGCCTAATTGTTAGTTTATTGTAAAGGTCTAATTAGTAGTTTTTAAGGGGGACCTGGCCTTCTCCTATAAGGTATAAGAATTAAGTCTGGAATTCAGTAAAGGGTTGGTTTAGCTTTATTATTAGGCGGTTATAGTTATACTAAGCGTCCCGTACTTTATTTAGGTTAATATAGATAGCCGCTAGGTGCTGCAGCATCTTATTAACAGATATAAATTGGACAGGAGAGTTATCCTTAAACTTAGCTTAAAGGTAACATTAGGCGTCCCCCATAGTTTGGCCAAAGAGGTAGAGCATTTTAGCCTCTTTGGAGGGGAAATGGTTATAGTTAGTTTGGAGTTTTCCTTATACTTAGATCCTCTAGTTCTTAAAGGTAGGGTCTATCCCATTAAATAGTAGTTAAGGGTTAGAAAGCTTAACGGATTTTAATTACTTTATTATTATGTCCGTACTCCCTAGTGTATCGCATTTGGTTAAGCGAATGGGTTAACTGAGGCTTCGTAAAGGGGAGGCTAGGCTGCTTTATAAGGCAGTAAGGCTTTCCAGGATCTCCTTTAGAGTCTCTTATATACTTTAGGCTTAAAGACAATTAACCTTCTAATTAGCCGCAAGGGCGTAAATCTGTTCGCGTATATCTATAACGTTGTTATTATCTTTAATTTCTAATCCTAATTGGATCTCGTGTTCCTCTTAGGTGGAGGTTAGTCTTTTAGATAAGCTCGCTTTAGGTACTATTATTAGCTTCCTAGGGTTCGTTGGTCTCGTGCGCTTTAGTTTTAATTCTGGGGGTATAGGTCCAGTCCTGCCTAGCTCATAAAGTGGGATATTATTAAGGCCTTCCCAGGCAGTATAAAGTTGTTCTGGTGTCTAAGTATAGCGCGTTGACGTATTGTTGCAGACGAAGTTTCTTTTAAGATGTGGGGATATTATTGAGGCCTTCCTAGGCAGTGTATGGAGAGCTTAGTATAATGTAACGGCTTGCATAAATGCCTCTAAACCGAAGCTTGTGGATTGCTATCTAATAAAGATACTAAGCTAAGGAGAAGAAAAGAAGAGGGTTACAAGGACCATAGTAAACATATATAAAGGGGCAGCCGCTAAGGCGCTAGCAGTAAGCGAGCCAATCGTAGGTTGGCAGAATATGGCAGCAGCATAGCAGAATTTGGCAGGTCGCGCTCTAGCACCGTCACAGTGAGCGTTACTTATTCTTTAATCCCTTAGGACGTCCTCTACTCTGCTTTAGTGCAGGTTATATCTTAGTAGCAGCACTTGCTTTTTGCCTACACTTTAGCTATAAGGCTATGGTATTCCGCTTACAGTACTTATCTAGCAGTTATTAACAATTCTTAAGTTCTATCTCGTATTTCTATTTATTATACTTATTTAGCCATCCTAGCCATTTAATAAGGTACTGTAGTTGTCCAGCACAATCCTAGTAGGCGACAATTACTTCTACTTCCCAGCTGCCTTCTTTAATCTCTTTTACTGCCAGGGGTTAAAACCTAGGGCGTAACCTATAAGGCTCTAGTAAAGAGACATAAAAGACTAGGTAGAGCCATACTATAGCAGGTAGGAGCTCTAGCTTATATACTTACTACCCTATATACTCTAGGATCTAAAATAGTCCTATAGACTTGTTATTAAGTTTCTTATAGGGACATTTTATGCGGATATTCTTAGAAGAGAGCAGGACTCATTTACTAATAGCGAAATGCTTAGCTAGATGGTGACAATTATAGTATTTTACCTAAAGCTATTAGGCGTACATTACTAACGCCACTACTGCCTTATATATAAGGCGTAGGTGTTATAGATACGTCTCTATAAGTTTAATATTTGTTAACTTAGACCCCTCCCTACCTTACTAGGCGTCTTAAACGCCGTCCAGGACTCCATCTAAGACATTTAGCAGCTAGCTATAGGCAAGCTTAATAGGGGAACACTTTATTATAGCATAGACCTTAAAGTTATAGGTAAAGACTGCTTTATTAAGTAGGGAGGCCTAATTAGACTGTTCCCAGTTTGTAAATATACGCAGGTATGCCTTAAGCTCCTAGTTTTAGCGTTTTGTCTAACCATCTATCTACGGGTAAAATATAGTGCTGAGCTTACACTAAACGCGGAGATGGTAGCATATGGTACTCTAGTACTTACTTATAAACACGCTACCCCTATTAAAGACAATATTATCTAGGGGCCCTATTTATATAAATACTCTAAATAAGAATTCTGCGAGTTGCGTAGCATTAATTATCTTATATACTGGATAGTAGCGCACTAGCTTTATAAAACAGTCTATAAGGACAAGGACGGGGTTGCACTCTACGCCATTAGGAGTCTTAGACTTAGGGAGATCTATAATAAAGTTAAGTAAATAATATTACTAGGCTTAGGTAGGGACCTAGAGAGGCTGCAGCTCACTATAGGGTTTATAGCGGCGCGATTTATAGCATTAGCAGGCATTACAGTTATCTAGGTATTTATAAAGATCTTTAGTAAGACCGTTCTAAGTATACTTCCATATAATTACCTCGCAGGTATAGTTAAATCCATAGTAGCCACCTATAGGATTATTATAATTCCGCTTAAGGATCTCCTATTATAGTAGTGTATAATTTAGCACCTAGACCTTATTATTTTACCTTAGGAGTCCTTAATTATTAAGGGTATAGTCCTTATTACTAACAGGAACTTATCCCTAGGTTAACTAATCACATATAGAGCGTATAAAGGCGTCCCTTTTTTATACTCTATAAATAAAATCAACCAGTAACTTAGGGGGGTGTTCTATAAACACCGTTTCGGCTAAGGCAGCTACTACTACCTCTTATTATAGCATAAGACTCTACGCAAAGTCAGTGCTAGTGAAGTAATATGTAATACGCAGGTAACTCGCCAGGTCATCACAGGGAACCATTGCCTAGGCCAAGGGATTTTCCCTAGGGTCAAACGCCATTAGGCTAGTCAAGGAGGGCTTAGAGAGAATAGTGGGACACCTTAGTCCACCAGCGCCATATTCGCAAGGGTTGCTCGCATACTACACATATACTACTCGCTAGTTTGGTGTAGTAGCACTAGGGCCGCCTACAAGGCCTATAACCCGCAACTTTTGCTGCAATATAGGCAGTATAGCATTAAGGACTGTCCTCTTGCTGCCATCTTTAAAGCCTTTAATATAATCTAGGCGCCAGGATAGTGCGTTAGCAGGATTTACTTTACCTAGCTTATATTTAATCTTAAAATTAAACTTAGCCAGTTTCTTAGCGTACTAGGCCTAGCAAGCAGATAAGCTCTTTGTGGTTATAAAGTACCTAAGATTATTATAATTATAGAGCACGCGCGTTACATATACGGCGTGCTTAAGGTAGTAGCGCCACGTCTTAAAGTATTACACTATAGCAAGTAATTCCTTATTATATGTATTATACCGCACTTCCGGGCCAGTAAGCTTCTAACTATAATAAGTAATTAGGTGCTAGTAGAGTTAATCTCCCTATCTAAAAGGCTGCAGAAGTATACCGCTATAGGTATAATTAGAAGCGTTAGTAATTACTATTAAGGGTAGATTAGGGTTAAAGTGGCGAAGTAGAGGAGCCTATATAAATATAGCGCGTAGCTTATAAAACGCCTACTAAGCGTTATTGGGCTAGGACCAAGGTTAATACCATTTAGTGGGCCCTTTCTTACACTTCTACTTCTTCTTCTCCCCATCTAACATTAGGTCGCGATATGCCTATACAAGATATATATATAGGGGGTATGCAGTATCTAAGTAGTTCCAGATAAATCGCCTATAGAAGTTAGCAAAGCTAAGGAAAACCTAGATGTCCCTATAGGACTTAGGCTTAGGCCATTCCTTAATAGCTTTTACATAGGCAGGATCCATTACAATACCTTTAAGTATAATAATAAAGCCTAGGAACTCAACATTCTTAGTATAAAAGATGCATTTTAATAGTTTAGTGTAGAGGCCCTAAGTACGGAGCTGTTGCAGTACTTGCTTAACGTGCTTAACATGCTTATCCTTATTATTTAAGTAGATAAGAATGTTATCTAGGTAAACCACATAGATGGTATCTACTAGGGTCCCTAGAGCTTTTTAAATATAGCTCTAGAAAGTCATAGGGGTGTTAGTAAAACTAAAGGGTATTACTAGGTACTTAAAGTAACTATAGTATATCTTAAATACGGTCTTCTATTTGTCTCCCTTTTTAATGCAAATCCTATAGTACACATTATAAAGATCCAGCTTTGTGAATATCTTTGCATGGCTAAGCCTATTAAAGGGTTCGCCAACCAGTAGTAGGGGATACTGGTTCTTGATCGTGATCTTATTTAGGCGTCTATAGTCAACATATAGCCGCATTATACCTTCTGCTTTCAGTATAAAGAGGATGGACGCTTTAGTAGGCAACTTACTGGGCCTAATCCAGCCCTTCTTAAGAGTACTCTTTAGGTACTCCTGTAAGATCTGCAACTCTTTCTATAAGAGGTTATAGATAGGCATTTATAGTGGCGTCTTGCCTTCTTCTAAGTTAATTATATGGTTATACTTAGAGTTCCAAGGTAGTATACTTACTAGCTTATTAAAGAAGATATTAATCTCCTCTTTATATATATCTGGTAGGCTAGGGTCTATAAAGGTTAAGGTAACTATTACATAGTAGTATACTTCTGGGAGCCAGTAAAGAAAAGGGTATAGCTAATATGCGTTTTGCAGGTATGCTTATACTAAGAGTGCATATAGTTCTGCTATAATATACTTAATAGTTTTAGGGTTTTAATTACCTCCCCCCTAAGTTAAGGCAATTTACGCCAGCACTAAAGAGTCTCTATAGGTACTTACTGCCAGTAATAACAGGTCCTCTATTATATTTATAACTAGTATCTCTACATCTAGAGGGTCTGCACAGGTACTTACTGCCAATAATAATAGGTCCTCTGTTGTGTTTATAACCGGCATAAAAAAGGAGTCTTCTAGCTATAGCAAATAGACTATTTTGCCAGCCTTAATGTCTACTAGGAGCGCATTAAGGGTAACCATTTAGAGGCGTCTAGGGTCCAAAGTACCCTAGATAAATTATCTAGAATAAAAGCTAATTAATAGATCTGCTTCCGCAAGCCAATCCCATCTAAGAACTATATTATAACTATTAAATAAGCCACCCTAAAAGGTCTAGGGGCTAATAGTATAAGGGGTACCCTAGGAGTCGCTAATAGTAACCATTAGATTATAAGTATCCTAGATTGTTATCTGGTTGCTATTAAGGAAACATGCAATAGGTTTACGTAAATATAGCGCGTAGCTTATAGGTAGGTTAAACCTATAAACAATGTCTTAGTTAATAAGGTTGATTTAGCACCTATTATTATATAAGAAATATAGGCGGACTTTACCCTAGGGCGTATCCATCGCAACATATACCATAATGCATTTCTTCTCTCCCTCTATATTAGGCCCTAGTTGCAGTTAAGAGAGATGCGCTACTAGGGCTTTAGGTTTTCCAAAAGCTGGCCTAACTTATCTTTACTAGCTTACTTCTAGTGTTCTTTACAGTAGTTACCTATAGGTCTCTTTCAACTTGTGTGCGTACTACTAGCGTCCAAGGGGTCCTCTAAGCCATCTGGCTTTTAAGTAGTCTCCCCAGGAGTTTACTTAGAAAAGCGTCACCCTTTTTAGGTTCTGTTCCCTAAACCTGACTCTGCAGAGCCTATACTACAACTACACTTCAAGCGCGAGGATTTGCCGCTGCCAACTACGCAATCTTCCGCAAGCTTTGTAGTGTCAAGCAGTTGCTCTACACGGCAGATTTCAGTAAAGAGGTCCTTTACGGTTCTCACCCATTTAACAAAGTTTTGGCGGAAGAGCTTTGCTTATAAGTAGGCTAGGAGGCGCAAGAACCAAAAGTCTACCTATTGCTTAGGGTTAATAAAAGGGGTATATAAGAAACGGTCCTCTAAGCTACGCATACGGGCTAGGAAGATATTAAACCTCTAGTTCTCCTTTATAATAGCTATATAGTACATAGTAGCATTATTAAAGCGTCTTACTATAGGGTTCCTAATCTGGTCTTAGACTATAGTCTTAAACTTATCCCATAGTAAGGGACCTTTGTCTTTAGTACCTAACCGGCTGTCACAGTACGTGCAGAGGGTCAACGAGGTAACTGTGACTGTGTATCATTGACAAACGATGTCGTGTGAGGATCTATGTACAGGAGACGAGGCAGGTATATATACGTGTTGCTCAGGGGTCAGGTCCGTGCTCATGCATACGCGTAGCCATAACAACGCGTCAGGTCAGTGCCGTGACACCGGCAATAAACTAGTTAGGTGATTGTCTTTTCTTTTATAAGACCTTTGATGGCCCAGCGCGTGCGTCACTTATAGTTATAGTCAGCATCATTAACCTTAAATCGGTTCTTAACTGCGGCGATCTAACGGTTAAAATACTGTTAAGTCATACTGCCAATGTTAGGTAGTGACTTCTTAACTAGGGCGTTAAGATTTGTTTAGCATATGCGTTCGCCACGTAACTTATGCTCTTTACTAAAGAGGTAATGGGAGGGCTTTGTTAAATCAATAATGCTCCATAAGTTGGCTATTTTCTTAGCCAGCTCGTCTAGCTCCTTTATGTCAGCAGTATTTAGTAGGACACTGGTAATCTTGCTAAGCTCCTATTGAGCCTAGGTATATAGGTTAAACTAGTCTCCAGCGTTTACAGGTAGCTAATTATTTTAAGGTTTGGAAGGTGGCTTAGATTTTACTAGTATATTTCTAGCGGTTTTATCTGCACTAGATCCTAAGGCGTTTGGCAGTTATATTATTAGCGTATTACCGTCAGGTGCAGGCGTCGGTTTTCTTTTTAGAGGCATTATAGAAAAATTAAACCGGCTATCCTCCTAAGGGGATTGGTAAAGATTTAAATATAAGGTAAGAATGTAGATAGGGAGCTCAATAATGGAATAATAGGGTATATTGTATATACAGACAAATCCTTAAGGGAAAAGGGGGAGTCTGTGTGCGAGGTAAGGAAGGGTTTTCCCTAGTCACGTGCAGTGCACATGCCTTACGGGCGAGTCACCTCTAGGTTACCCTAGGGGTCGCCCATACCTTGCGGCTATATAACTATCTACTTAGGTTTTACCTAACACTTAATTTTAGGAGTTTAGGGCTACTAGGAGACCATTACTAGGACATAGCTACTACTTAGACTTAGAGCTTTTTAAAAAATTAATCCTAAGAGCCTAAGGCTTTAAAAGACTAAAAATAAAATACCTAATTTTATTATAAGGTTAAAAATAGACCCTATTAAAAATAACCCCTACTACAAATTATACCCCCGCTAAATTATACCTATTTCTTCTCCTAGCCCTACTAAACTTCTTAGTATAAATATACTTATTTCCTAATAAAGGTAAAAAGGCTATATAGAATTAGTCTTTAAAACTTAATACTTAATTTTATAAACTGTTTAAGTATAGGTTTTAAAGCGCAGAACGCTATTTAATATTATATAGCTTTCTTTATACACTAGATAACTGTAGGGAATCTTATATTTAGTGCAAATAAATAAATAAAGATGTTTATTCTATATAACTAACCCTTACCCATACCTTACCTATTACCCTTTACCCCCCTAGACAAATTATAAAATCCTAGTTATTATATCTATTTTATTAAATACTAGAATAGGATTAGATAATAATAAACTAATAAAATAAAATAAAAAGCAATAAAGAATAATAAGATAAGTACTATAAGGGATATTATTGCGGATATCTTGGGTTGCCCTTAGGATAACCTCCAGACGCCTCTTAATTAGTCGCCGGTTATATACTAAAGGTACATACCTATAGTATATAGTCTCTATAATTCTAAAGGCCTTACCTCCTTAAAGATTTATCTCTCTTACTAATCTATCCTATTCTATAATTGTGTCCTTATAACCCCCTATCTATAAAGTCCCCTTATATTTAAATCCTTCCTACTCTATTTAGAAGGGCAGCTGGCTTAAGGACTAGATTATTTGTTTACATCTTTTATTTATATCCGCTATTCCTCCCTTAAAAAACTTCGTAATAACCTAAATAGAAACTCTGTGGACACCTTATAGAAAGCCGTTGAATTAAGGTAGGAAGGTCCCTCTAATAATAAGAGATTGCGACAATATAAACCTCTGGGTAAGATAGCTAAACGAGCCCTAATACCTAGATGCACTAGGAGCTTAAAGACTCTTATATACCTACGGTTACCGCTAAGGAAAATATAGATACCCTTTATAACAGACACAACGCTACTAGAAAGCAACTAGAACCCCTTTAGCCCTATCTAGGCTAATTAGAAGACTAAACGCTAGAGGCAATACTAAGATCTTCCCCTAAGCCAGAAATGCTAGAAAAATATATTAATATATTTAACTAGGGACCTAACCGGAACCCTCCTAGAAGACTACTAGCCTATAATTAGTATAGTAGCAGTGCACAGACTGCTTATAAGCTAAGTAGGTCTACCCCTTTAGGTAATTTAATCTAAACACTAACTTAAGACCTAAGGCTTATTGGAAAATCCGCACTAGCTACTAGTGCTAATACTACCTCTATAGCTGGAGCTTTCCTAGGCCTAAGTTTAGAAAGTTAAGAGCCCTATACTAATGTCCTTTAAGATGGATATTGGGAAGCTATTATAAGGCTCTCAGAAGCTATATAGGAGGAAGCCACTAATAAATATATTAGAACCCTTTAAGGGCAAATTTAGATCTAGCAGGGTTTAATTTAAGCTAGATAAGTTTTTTTATAACCTAGCTAAGGCTAAGGGCTTTCTGGGAGCTACCTAGTATCTATTTAAAAAGGTATAGAAGACTTAGAAAGGCATCTATATAATAAATAGAAAAAGGATATAGACTAATTAGCTAAGGCCTCTAGCAGTTTAGAACTTTGCTATAGGCCTAGCGCCTAATAGCTAGACAACTGGGTTTATAAAATAGACAACTTTTTTAAGATGCTAATAATATAAGATAATACCAAAGAGCGTATATAATAGATTATTAGTAGGATTAAAGACTAATTACTAAATTAGATTACGCTTAATCAACTTAATAAAGAGTAAGTTACTATATAGCCGTAGCTGTAGACCTTTCTAAAGGGTTAGACCTAAGATTTATAAGTTATATAATATAATAATATAGAACAATTCTAATATGGTATATAGCTAGACTATTAAGATTTCTATTAGTTTATAAACTTTATAGAAACTTATGCTTAATAGATAAATTTAGAGCTCTTTAAAAATAAGGACGGTAGCATTTATAAAAAGGAGAAGATTGGATTTATCTAGGCTAGAATTAAGCTAGTAATTTATAACGAAATAAAGCGCGTGGGAGCCCTATTGTAAATTACTATATATACTGATTTTAAATAAGCGGTTTTAAACGCTAAAGATATAGTAAGGAACTAGACATCTTTTAGTAAGAAGTTAAGGGGTATCTAGAAGTATAGACACTCTAGTAGTAATATAGGGTAGACCTAAACTTTAAAGAAGCCGTTCTTAAAGAGAAATCTAGAATAGTTAAAGTTAGGGACCTTAAGTAATAAGAAAGACTCCTAGGGCTACCTTAATATCTGTCTAGCACCCTTATAGGAATATTTTAAAAAGTTAAGAGAAAACTTATCTAGAGGTAAACCTAATTAGAAAAATAAGTAGGGTAATAATTATACTAATAATCTAAAAAAAGAAAAAGCCCTAGTTATGGACCTCTTTTGGCTATAACTAGAGCAAGATATAGAAGGAAAAACTCTCCGTATTACTATTAAGCTAGAAATGGTACTCCCTATAGGCGAGGTATATTAGTTCTAAGTACTATATAATAGTGGCGCCGAAATTAATCTTATATAATATAATTTAGTAAAAGAGTATAAGCTTATCCTATTGCAAAGGTAGCGGAAACCTACTATAGGGTTTCTAGATAAGCATTAGATTAAACTATATAGTGCCTATAAGCTTATAGTGTTAGTGGCCGATATATATAACTATACTAAGGTGGTTGGCCCAAACCCCTTTTAGGCGGCTAACTTTATAGGATATAACCTTATCTTTAGATATTCTTGGCTTGCGGAAGCAGATTTTAAGATATACTTTAAGACAGAAGCCTTTAAATAGTGGAATAATAAAGAATTGGAAGGGTGTATATTACTAATAAGCTTAAAGGATATCCTAGAGGACATAGCCCTAGGCAAAATAGTATACACTCTATACCTAAAGGAGTATTAGATTTAACCCCTATTTTATAATAAAATAGGTATAGAGCCTAGTATAGGTAACAACCCTTTTATAATAGAGACCCTATAGGGAATCGCCAGATAGGTTATAGAGATATTATAGGGAGGTAGCGATCTTAAAGATCTTATAAGATACTTTTATTGTTATAGATTACTCTGGCTTAAGTAATACGTAGAGAGTATACTACGGCACCTTAAATGCTATATTAAAGAATTCTCTACCCTCTACTGGCTACTATATAAAATGGTTTAATATATAGTAGCAACTATATATAAATAACTACTATAGCGCGCGACGCTGCCTATAAGTATTTTAAGGAAGCTTTAGGACCTACTTAATAATAATATAGAGGACGAACGCGACTTTAATTTATTAAATATTCTAGTGGGCCTCAGGGACTTACTAAGGATATTTTTAGGTAGGTAAGTAAAAGTCCTTTAGCAGAACTTGGAATACAATTATATAATTAATTTAGAAGAAGGTAAATAACCACTAAACCTTTCTATCTAGAACCTCTTTTATAAAGAACTTAAGATCCTATAAAAGTACCTTAACAGCTTACTGGAAAAGGGATAGATCTAGTTTAGTAAGTCACTAGTAGGCATACTAATTCTCTTTGTCCTAAAACTGGGTGGAACCATAAGACTATATATAGACTACTATAGTCTTAATAAGATTATAATTAAGAACCGTTACCTATTACTACTAGTTAGTAAAATGCTAGATTAACTATTTAGGGCGAAAATCTTTATAAAGCTGGACCTATAAGACGCCTATTATAGGCTCTATATTAAAAAAGGGGACAAGTAAAAGACCACTTTTAAGACTTCATATAGTTACTTTAAATATTTAGTAATGCCTTTTAGGCTAGCTAATGCGCCTATAATATTCTAATTATATATTTATAGAGCCTTAGGGGGACTAGTTAACCGTATATATATTATCTATTTAGATAATATCCTAATCTACTTAGAAGATAAGAATTAGCATAAGTAATATAACCATAAAGTGCTGGAACGTTTAGATAATTAGGGCCTCTATGCTAAAGCGTTAAAGTATATCTTTAATACTAAGCAGGTTAAGTTCCTAGGCTATATTATAACGCCTATAGGCGTAGTTATAGACCTAGTACGGGTGTAGATAATTTAAGAGTGGCTAGAGCCAGAGAGCTACTAGGATATTTAAGTATTTTTAGGCTTTGCTAATTTCTATAGGCGCTTTATCTATAACTATTTAGATATCGCCCAATACCTATTTAACTACGTTATTAAAGCTTTTTAAGACCTGGCCTAAGGAGCAAAAAGCTTAAAAGCGGGAAGAAAGAAAACTAAGAAGGGACTAACTAAATAGTATAAATTATAGATATGGCCTAGAAAGGTATAGAAAGCCTTTTAAAAACTACGCGTAAAGTTTATAAAAGCTCTACTACTGCGGTATTTTAACCTAGATTAGCTACTAATAATAGTTACTAATATATTAAACTTTGCCCTTGCTAGTATCCTACTATAACTTAATAGGTATCTAGACGCTACCTAGCTCTACTAAAGACTAGTAGCATTCTATAGTAGAAAATTCCAGAGACCTAAAATTAGGTATTATACCTATAATAAGGAACTGCTGGCTATAGTTAACTGCTTTAAATAGTGGCGATACTACCTTAAGCATATAAGCTATACCACTTATATACTTTTAGATTATTATAATCTATACTACTTTATAACTATAAAGGAGCTTATACCTTAATAGGCTAGATAGGTAGAGGAGCCTACATAATTTAATTTTAAGATTAAATATAAGCTAGGGGAAAACAACTCTGCTAATAGACTATTATAACGGCCAGACTATACTAAAGGCTTTAAAACGGGAGAAGGAAAATAGATAATAGATATCTTACTCCCTATATTATAGAACAAGCTCTAAATATAGGATGCGCAAATACCTATAGCTCTAAGCACTAAGTCTTAGGTAGTGTAAACCCTATTAGCTTCTACTAATGTTCTAGCTAGTACCTAGTCCGTTACTAATAAGGGTCCAAATATACTTAAATAGGACGTCCCTAATATATTCTTAGAACCTAGTAATATGTTACCTCTAATTGCTAAGCTAATCCCTTAAACCAAAAGTAAAGCTATAGAGTAATTAGAACCTAGAGCCCTGTAAAAACCAAAGGACTTTAATCTTATAGCGGCCTTCCTAACATACGCGTACTAAGAAGTTATAAGATCTATAGTACTATCTCGTCTTATACTTAGAAACTATCTAAAAGGGTAATAGATTTTATCTATAAGGTGCAACAGAGGGACGCCTTCTATGCTATCTTTAATATAGAAGTAGACTAGAAATATAACGGAAAGGAAGCTACTAGGTATTACTATTAGGAACTAGACTTAATGGGCCTACTATATATATATTATTCATTGCTTAACGTCCGATTCGGATCCCTATTGGGCCCACGCGGGCTACTCCTTATATACATGTGGGGAGAAAACTCTTTTTAAGAAAACCCTATAATCCGTCTCCCCGCCTTTTGGGACTCGCCTATAAGGCGCCTACGAGTCACCTATGGTGCTCTACTACCTTACTTTTTGACCTCCTTGGGAACCACTGCTGCCGTAACAAGCCTACGGACGCGCTAGTATTGCAAACTTTGCTCTACTACTGTAGAGTTATTAGGGGGCGCCTATTGCTTGCCCCTTTACCTTCTATTACCATTTCCTTTGCAACCTAAAACTGGTCTAGCACATTTTAGCTAATAAGCTACTAGGTAACCACCTTAAGACCTTTTTATATTAAGAGTAGTGTATTATAGTTCTCTATGCCAGCTACTAAGAGTATAGCTTCTTGGTTGGTGTATAGGGGGCATAACAGTATTATATATTTTAGTGTCTGTCTTAGCCAGCTACATTTATATCTTAGGCTGCCTACTAGGACACCTACCTAATAGAGCCAATCTTTTAGTCCTATTATCCCTGTTCTTAAAAGTGTTACCATTATATTTTCTGCCTTTGTTAGGCCTTCTTAGAGCTCTTAAGTGTTTACCCCCCATAGCATTAACTATGCCACGGCTTGGGTTTCTCTTACCTAAGTTAGCCTCTATACCTTTAACTCCTATATACCTCTCCAGAGTTGGTCTAACCAGTATTGTATTACAGAAGATGGTTTCCTAGCGTTCTTTTATGCTCTACTTTAGCTCCTTTCTCTTTCTTACTATTGTCTTTACTGGCCTCTTATACGTCTCCCTTTCTCCTCTATATGGGCCTGGGCCCTAATGCAGTACCATTCTTCTTCTGCTTTCTTTACCTATTTCTCTAATATCTCTTCCCTACTTTAGGGTTGTTGGTTTGTTCTCCTATAAGGCGCCCTAGGGTCCCTCTATAGTTTATTTAGGCGTGTCTTAATATACTTTATGACATTAGAGTTGCGTTTACTTTACGCCCTTTATATTGCAGCGGCTTTAATATATAGTTATAGGGGGGGAATATTGGCTTCCTTCTTAAGTAGTGCTGTAGCTGTTTGCTTATACCCGCCTATTATGCTCTAAAGGTAGGCTGTTTAGACCTTTTAGAGTGGTTTAAGGAGTGATTTAGGGGGGCCCTTCTTGGTTTCTCTAATGGCCCAAATACTGGATCTATATGTTATAGTTAGCCGGATAACTGCTGTGTATAGTAGGAGTAACCTTTAGAAGCATAGACCCTATATAGAATTGACGATCCTGGATAATGTAATATACTGTGCTTGGCCCTTATGGGCTGCTTATACCGCATATATGCTCTACCAGAGCTTGCTGTCTACCTATACTCCTAATACCCTTAGGCCCTAAACTGGTTAACCCATAAAGCCTTAGATATAGATTATATGCTAAAGATTTACAAATTGGTTGCGTTTTCTTATAAAATGGATTAGCTAGTATTTCTTTAGTGAGAATTGGACTCTATATTATCTTGCCTATTCTATATAGGTGTTATAGGCTTTCTCTAGTATTCTGCAGTTCTCTGCGGCTGTTGGCCTATATATAATTAGGTTTGTGTTGTCAACGAAGCCTATCCCCTGGGTTGCCCCTTCCTTAAAGGTGTTAAGTAAGTTGCTTATAAAGAAAAGGAAGAGTATAGGTGAAAGAGGTAATCCTTATAGTATACCTATTATAACTATAATAAGGGGGCTCTGGTATCCGCTAAAGACTAGTAATATCTCTTTCTGGCCTGTAAACCCTTAAACAAATTATATAATCCATTTTGGGAAGCCCTTTGCCCTAAGGATGTATAGGAGGCGCTTATAGGGTATATTATTATAGGCGCCACTAATGTCTAGGCTAAGCATTAATACTATAAAGTCCTTGTGCATAGCCTATGCAGTTTTAATAGTAGCAGTGAGTAGTGTAAGTGCTAATAGTGTTAAGCGATTCTTTCTTGCCCCTATTTAGCTTTGTGGTAGTAGGGCGTGTTTTTTTGCCGTATTTGCTATATAGTCCACTATAACCTTTTCTAAGATCTTGCTTAGGGTGTTTTCTAAGGCAATAGGGCGGTAGCTTCCTAGAATTAAGTAGTCTGCTTTACCTTCTTTTTATAAGATAACCCCTATTATAGATCTTCTAAGTTGCGGGTAGTAGCCTATTATAAAGCATGCTTTAGCTATATCTATAAGCTAAGGTGCTATAAGTGGACCATAGGTCTTTAAGGCTTTGTTTAGGATCCCATTTGGTCCTAGTGCTATATTATTTAAAAGGCGACTAATAGTTCTAGCCATTTCTTTAGTTATTATATCACTGTTAACCCTTAGGCAAGTTACTAGTATTTCGCCGGTGATGTTACTAAAGTCTACTAGAGCCGGTTAGGGGAAAAATCTTTCTATAAGGATCTTCGCCTTCTTATTATTATTGCTTATGGCCTATAGTTCGCCTGCTCTTTATAGGGGTAGTAGGTATAGGTCTTCTGCTAGGTGTCCTACCTTTTTCTTTACCCATCTTGCCATGGTCTAAAGGCCCTTGTTGTAAGGGATACTTAGGTTAGTAGTATGTTTATTTATAAACTGTCTCTAGTTGTTTCTTGCTTCTTTTTTTAGGGTATTCTTTAGCTGGTTTCTTATGTCTTTATATCGTCTCTTGTCTTTAGGGTTATAGCTGCTTGTATATTTCCTTCTTGCTTATTATTAGCTAGCCATAAAAATTGCGTATTATATGGATTATGCGTGTTGCGTATAGGGGCCTGGTTTTAAGACTAGGTAATACTCTTCTAGCCTATTTTTAATTGCTACCTAGATCCTTTCTAGTCTTCGGTTAATTTCCTTAGGGGTAGCTAATAAGCCTTACTTATTTGGTATTAGGTGGATTTCTTTTAGGTTTTAAAGTTGTTATTTAACTATATTAAGGAAACTGTCTATCTTAAGCTTCCTTATTGCGTATCTTTTACTATTTAGTTGCGCCTTAATATCTAAATCTAGCTATATCTGGATGGGGATATAGTCTAAGGTAAGTGCCTATTCTTCTTTAGGGATGCACCTTTTGAGTCTCTAGTATAGGCCATTATCTATAAATATAAGGTTAATTGTACTTCTGGTAGTGCCTTATTGCCATATAATTGCTCCTAGGGGAGTGGCTAGCTTAAGGCCCTAGATGTCTATAGCTCTTAGTAGGCACTCTACTTATTATTTAGCAGTAATATAGATACCCCCCTACTATAGGTGGTGGAGGTTTATATCTCCTAATAGGATAGACTCTGTGCCTTTAGTTTCTAGTAAGCTTATTACTAATATAATATTCTTTATTTGTGGGACCCCTTTGACCCTAGGGTTATATATATTAATAATTTATACCGGTCCCCTATATATCTGGATTGTTATAACTATAATATCTAGGTTAACTGCTTACTATAACTATAAGGATAGGATAACAGCCTTGCTAATTATAAAGCATATATATATAGCTGCTTTTGGTTTGTATAGGAGCTAGAATCCTTAGGGGCAGTATATTAATTATGTGTAGGTATTGTAATATGGCTCTTATATAGCAAGGATATAGTATTTCTCTAGGTCTAGACTGTCTAGTAGGGGCCTTATAAGGTGGTGGTTTGTATTGCCATAGTTATACTATATAATGGATAGGTGGTGGACCCCTAGTAAGGGTTGTTTAACTCTCCTTTATTCTTTACTTCCTCTATTTCCACTTTCTTTAGGATTTTTAGAACTTCTGTCTCTTGTATCTATAACCTAGTTGCTATTTATTTTATATAGGGCTTTCCATTCCTATATCTTGTGTTCCTACTAGCGCTTCTATATCCAAATCTATTATTGTCTCTAGTTCTTCCCCTGGTCTTACTAGTTAGCTTTATACCCTTTATAGGTTAGCTATAAATGTTAGATTTACCGCGTTTAGTCTAATTCTTAATTATCCTGGTCTTAAGCTTGCTATAGCTGTCTATAGGGGTCTTCCTACTAGGCGTCCTCTCCCTTATATCCCCTATAACCCTTATGTCCCTATTTAGTTTGGTAATATTACGCAGCGTTGCTTTTGGCCCGTTAAGGCTTGGGATAGCTAGCCTAGCCCCCTAGTGTTAGAGGTAGGAAATGCTAGAAAGGCACCTATGTCCCCCTAGCTTATTACCTGTTGTTTCCATTTATATAACCTAGCGTGTAGTTATTCCCGTAGCTGTTAAGCCCTTGCCTTCTATCTTCTGTATTTAATACAGTCTACTCTCTCCTATGCCTTATATATGCTTTGGTAATAGTTTACGCATTTTATTTAGTCTTAATTTAAGTAGTGTCTTATATTATAGGGGCCTGCACAGTAGCCGCAGCATACCTGTGCTATATATGTGGATTAGGTGTATCCCTATTATACACAGCAATAGCATTATTTTAGATGTAGTTTATAGTTATAAAGCCTTATATTGTATATAAGGCTATTTATAATTATTCCTTTTTGGATAAGAAGTTTTTGTATTTCTAGTATATATATACTAATAATGAGGGAGCCATATGTTTGACTAGTATCTCCCTAGCAAGTCTCTAGTAACTCTTATATCCTCTTATTATTCTTATTATATGCTTAGATTGCATTTTCCTATTAAAGCTATTAGATTTAGGTAATCTTAAGTCCTAGTATAAGGCGTTCCATATATTTTACTATCTTCTATATAGTTACTATATTATTTACCTAGCGTCCCTTTTTTACCCTAAGGCTTATAGGAACCACTAGGACTTTAACTAGGTAGTCTTTATAAAGTACTTTTATGCCAATATATTCTCCTAGCCTATCCCCTACCCTTATAGCTCGTTCCTTTGCCTATTAGTCCTTTAGGGTGACTCTAATATCTCTACTCCTTAGGTATTGGACTATAATGGCGTTATAGACTTTTTTATAAATCTCTATAAGGATTTCTGTTTCTAATTATCCCCTAAGCCCCTCTGCTTTTTCTATATTTAGTTATATTATAATTATATACCCAGTTATTATTTTAAGGGGGCTAGGTTCCCTATACTATAAAAGCGCAGCTATAATAGCCTAGGTACGGTTTGCCGGTAAAAAGGGTTTTTATTTATTTTTAATTTTACTTAGCTATTAGAGGATTTAATTAAGGGATTACTAGAGGGGCGCCTAAGGGACACTAGACTAGTAGAGCCATTCTACTAGCTATATTAGTTTGTTATAGCTAACAGTTACTCCCCTATAATTACGGATACTAGACGTGTCCAATAGGCTTTATATTTTGTTAGATGCCTTCTTAATAGAGGTATTTCCGCTTTATAGTGTGGTATTCGCCTGTTCTTGTTATAGAGGGCCATTACTGGGCGTAGTTCTGGTGGTCGCGCGCGAGTACGAACCACCGTTGTTTAACGTGTGCCTCCCCTGCAATGCAGGCATCTTAGGGGGATTCTCTGGGTGTTTTTCGGGGTTCTTTTTGGTTAGTTTTGGTCTTTTTGGGCCGGGTGCAGCAAGAGCTCTAGTTCTTAAATAAAATATATAAACTGCTACTAAAGTATATATAAGGCGTGGAGTTAGTTATTTATCTGGGCCTACTATATAGATATAGCAAGGTTTGGGTGCTATAAGAAGTAAATCTATAATAGGAGATCCTTATAAGGAATTATAATAATCCTTTAGGCGGCTACTATAGTTAAGCTAAAATAGTGGAATTATTTTAATATAAATACTACTGGCTAAAGCTTAAGCAGGAAGCAAAGGAGTATATTAGCTGTTATGAGAAGTATTAAGTATATAAAATCCAAAGGTATAAGCTATAGGGTTTACTTAAATTAGTTCCCCCCGCTAGTAAGCTATAGCAATATTATACTATAAACTTTATTACGGATTTTCTGTCCTTAAAAGATGGGTAAGGATAAATATATAATTCGGTCCTAGTACTTATTAATAGGGTTTTAAAGTATATTTAATACCTTCCTGTTAATAAGATAATTAATATATAAGCGCTTGCTAGCCTAATTAAGGAGAAATGCTTTCTTAAAGTAAATTAGCTATACTCTATTATTACTAGTAGGGGTAGCGTCTTTATAAGCTAGTACTAGTCGGATCTATGCTTTTATTTAAAGATAGACTACTATTATAGTATAGCTTTCTATCTATAAATAGATGGGTAAATAAAATGCTAGAACTAGGAACTAAAGTCTTACTTATAGATATATTTAAACTACTAGTAAGATAATTAGTATAAGCTACTTCTATACACGGAGTACGCTTATAATTTAAAGTAATATATATCACATAAGTATACACTAATTTAGATTGCCTACGGCGTCCAACTATTTGGGTTTAATAGTGTACCCAGCAATTACTAGCTAAGGCCGTATAATTAATTATGGGATCCTACTAGGAAGTTTAAGGACATCTACTAAAGAGTATAAGAATACTTCTAGGAATGGGAGGAGTAATAGAAGTATATAAAGTAGAGCCTATAAGATGCCTAAGAGCAGTAAAGACTTTGGTATAACTATAAATACTAGAATAAGTATTTTAGAGTAGGCGATAAGGTCCTATTACGTTTAATAAATATTAAGACTTGTTAACTATTAAAGAAGCTTAATATAAGATACCTAGGTCTCTTCTAAGTTAAGAAACAAATTAGTAAGCTAGCCTACTATCTCTAGCTACCCCTATCTATAGCCTATATATATCTAGTATTCTATATAAATCTATTAGAGCTATAGCATAAACTACTACTAGAAAAGAACTTCTGTCTAGGCCTAATTAAATACTCTAAAGTAGTGGGCAAGTAATATAAGGTTAAAGCTATACTATACTATAAGTCTATTAAGATTAAGCTTTAATATAAAGTTAAATAGCCAGGCTAGCCCATTAAGGACTATATATAAAAACCAGAGGATTACCTTAATTATTACAAAGATATTCTAAAAGAATAGTAGGACTAAGGTCCATAATTTATAAATCGTAGAAAGCGCTCTAATACTATAGTATTATCGCAACCTATAAAGAAAGCTTGTGGTAGGCCAAGAGAGGCCCTAAAGAGTAAATAGGTTAAATTAGATATAGAATAGATAAGCTTTGGAAACTACAAGGATTAATTAGAACTATAGCCTAAGGCAAAATAGGTCCTTAGCCTTTTTACATATATAGTATAGAATTAATAGGGTATTTTGCTAGAATTGCATTCTTATTTATTAGTCTATATTAGGAATACTATTCCTATACCTTTTTAAATACCTTATAAGGCCTTCCTAATTGCTACTATATATAAAAATTAATCCTAAATACCTAAATTAAAAGCTACTATACCTTATCCCTAGGTATAGGATTAGTATCTACTAACCTACTAAATAATAGCTAATAGGAATAAGATCTAGATCTAGATCCCTTAATAGGAGTATAGGTAGATATATAAATAGGGGTGGGCTAATAAGGTATAGATAAAGTAGAGATCCTTAAACGCTTAACACTAATATTAGGCCTAAACCAATACCAATAAAGTTCTTAAGGCGTAAGCTTATAGTTAATAAAGATACGCTTAAGCTTAGAATAAACAGAGATATTAGCTAGTTAGTAAAGACTAGAACCACTAAGACCTTACTATAGCAATCATTAGTTACCTATCTGCTAGGTACCTAAAGGGTAACCTACCTAATACCGTATTATATTATGCTCTTTTAAAACTTAACACATATATATAAACTTCTTCTTATAGTAGACGACAACCTTCTTCTTATTACCCCCATCCTTTACCCTATCCTTAGTATACCAACCTTACTCCCTTATTAGGCGTTGCTAGCTAGCTTACTAGAAATTATAGGCAGTATAAATAGCTATAGCATAGTCTTAAATTTGACCTAAATATTTAGCATTGGCGCTAGAATAAGAGAGAGCCTGGGTAATATAGTAGTTAAGGATATTAAAGGATTGTTACCACTTAGGCCTAGGCTATATTAAAGCCTAAAGTTAGTAATAGAAACCTATTAAGGATAGGAAAGCTTACTTTAATATAACTACTACTCTTAGTACGCATGTATTAATTATAAGGACTAAAGGTGTTAGATCTTATATAGTAGGTCTTGTTATAAGCATCTAGAATCTTTTTATTAGACTTCTGGTCTTTTAAGGACGTATATATAAAGTTATTTAGGTAGGACTAGCACTAGTTACAGGCTAGCGGAGGTTAGGGTTCTATATACAGCGGCAGAGCTAAAATATGCTATAAAATTGGCTTAAAAAAGTAGTTAGTAGGAGAACAAAGAGGTATATTAAATTAATAATAGGAAAAAAAAGAAAATCTTAATAATATATTGAAGATACGTCTAAATTTGGACGAAGGTTAATAATGGGAAGTAAGGTGTTAAGGAAAAGGAGCAGCTTAATAAGTAAGGTATCTCTAGACTTTACCTTCTAATACCTTTTTAGTAAATAGCCGTAACCTTACTAATATAACTCCGTTATAATAGCGCAATTTAGAAGAAAGGAAACACGCGTATAAGCTATTTAGCTATTACTTCCTTATAAAAACTAATTACGCGGCCGGAGAAGGCAATTAAGATGTTAATTACAGATGTATATAGGTTAAATTATACCTAAACAATACTATGGTATTAAAGAATAACGTTATAAACGTTCTTAACAATCGTATACTAGTTAGAGGCGCTATTATAAAGTATTTCTCTTATTTACTAGGTAGTAGAGCTACGCTAAATATATAGTATAGGACTAATAAGAAAGTATTATAGATTAATATCTTAAAAGTTAAAGACGACGGCAAGCTAAGGCTCTGTATGTTAAATCCTATACTAAAAGGTTTTATGGAACCATACTAGAACACTAAATTGCCTATAATATTTGTAATTAATTACAAACTAGTATAAAGGCTTAGAAATATAGTTGTATAAAAATCCCTGTATTAGCCTAGGTAGTTACTAGTATACTTTTAATAGGCTTTTAATAGGTCTCCTAGTAATTCTTATATCTTTTCTCCAGTTATATTTTTTCCTTATTAAGGTTTTTTAAAAGTTTAAAGTAGGGGTTAGATAGATAGATAATATATAGCGGTATACTAATATCTCTCCAATATCTCTCCGAACCCCTTTTAGGACAAGCCCTTATAATCTCCCTACCGCAAGGTAATAGTAATTAAGGGCCGACTATAAGAAAGGGGGGGGGGTAATATAAGAGATATTATTACGGATACCTTAGGTTGCCCTTAGAACAACCTCCAGACGCCTCTTAGTTAGTCGCCAGTTACGTGCTAAAGGCACGTGCCCGTAGTATATAGTCTCCACAATCCCAAAGGCCTTACCTCCTTAAGGATTCGTCTCTCTTACCAATTTATCCTATTCTACAATCGTGTCCTTATAGCCCCTTGTCTATAAAGTCCCCTTATAAGTACGCAGTGACTAGGAAAAGGTCCTATATATAAGGAACGTATAGTTTTAAAGATGTATTTTATGCTAAAGGGTCACTTCGTAAATATTATATTTAATTTTACCCTACTATAGGAGTTTAGAGAAGTGCGCTTATCAAAAATGCTTTACAAGAGTAGCTGGAGTATAGAACTTATATATACGCTTACTAATTGCGAGCCTTTTATTCCCAAGGCAGATAAAGTATATTTTTAGTCTTTTCTCCTTATATAAGGATAACTTTGCCCTCTCTAGCGCTTTAGCCGCTTCTAGAACCTTAGAATCTTCTTTAATCTTAACTTTGCTAAGGGCAATATCTATTCTAGACTATCTCTGGTAATAATTCCGCTAATATACTTTACCTTCCTTAATATTACAGTAGTCTACAACCACACTAATAGTATTATTGCGTCTGCATATCTTATTTTATAGTAATATGCCAGAAAGCGTTATAATTACTTTAATAAGGCGTTTATGTTTAACTAATCTATTATTACTAGATTCCAAAGTTGCTTTAATATTCTCGCTAAATTTAACCCTAGAAAGTTACAACTTAATATTAATTATAGCTTACTCGTTGTCCTAATTCTTTTTAATATTTTCCAATCGTATATTTCTTTAACGTTGCCTTTTATTTATAATCTCCTAGCTAAGCTTTTAGTATTTTATATTCCCTATAGCTTTACTCTTAAGGCTATGCTTTAGCTTAGTTTAAGCTTTAACCAGAAAACAAATACGTGGGTCCTCGTTTACTAATAAGAATTATTCTATTATTAGGCCCTATGGCCGCCGCGGGTTAATTAATCAGCTTATTTGGTATACTGCTTTTATTAACTTTTCTTAAGGCTCTAAGCCTTAAACAATTGCCTACATATCTACGCCAACACGCCGTGGAAGGTAGTACTTTAGGAATATTTAAGCGTCCGTATACTGCATTATAAAGTTCTAGAGGGCGTCACTTATATTACCTAGGTAGTATAGGCGTTAGGTCTTAGTAAAACTAGCTCTATATAATAGAACTTATTATTCTTATTAAATGCCTTGCCTACGCCGTAACGGAGACTATATAGGCACGCAACCTACTAAAATCCTATAATTGCGCTAAGGTCCTTAATCCACGGCAAAAGAGTTAAGTATAGCAAAGGCTAGTCAGGTAAAATCTTATAGCTATAAAGAGTTTAATTAATTGCTAAAATATAGGGATATTATCTAGGTCTAAATAGAGTAGTAGTAATAACTTATTATACCTGGGCTTAATATATAGCTTACTAAGCTACTCTGCGGACATTAGATTAGGGGCTATAAAAGCTTAGTTAGCAAAAAGAAGGCCAAAAAAAAAGACATAAGGGCTAAGAATAAGTAAAGGGTTAAAGATAATCTTAGGAATTAGGAAAGTATTACTAGTTCTCTATAAGTGTAAGGAGAGGAATAAGGTAGAAAGAGAATATACACTTTTTTTATACCAAGATATTCCTTAGTAAATTTGAATATAAACTTAGGCACGATCTTATAAGGCCCGCCTTCTAGATTATAAATAAGTATAATTATTATATATCGGTAGTATAGGTTAAGAAGAGCTTTAGGTTAGCTTACGGTGCAAAGGCCTAGCTATAGTAAGAAATAGACTTGTATCTAATGTTGCCTAACTGCGTATCTCTTCCTTATTATAACCAAGTTGGTCTTAAGAACTAGGGCGAGATCCTCTGCGTCCATAGCAAGTTTTTCTTGCTTCTTATTACTTAAGCTATATTTCTTCACTAGTTTCTAAAGCACCTAGAAAAGATATCTTAGCTCAGCCTTACTTTACTAGGCTAAAGGGTTAACTAGAAATATAATTACCTTATATATCTAGCGGTTTAATTTACTAGCAATTTTCTCCCTAGTTGCTCTCTTGTATACAAGGTAATAGTACTTCCAGTATACGCTAAGCGAGCTAAAAAGCTTTATCCCGCGCTATTTCCTACCCTCTTTCCCTTGTTTCTAATTTAGGAGCCAGTTAAAAAGGCTATAAAGCAGCTAAAGTAAGAGGACTTAGTATATTTTCTTAGGGTCTTTCCTTATATAGGTATAGTATCTAAAAATTGTTAGCTCTAGGTTAGGCCTAAGAGAAAGCCACTGGGTTAGTTATTACTTACTAATACTAGTATTCTTTAGTGCGGTTAAGGAGATTGGTAGTACTATCAGCATAGTCCTACGTTGTAAAATTAGATTCCTTAAACTCTTTTAACTGTTTAAGGTAGTATTCTAATAGATAGTTTTAATCCTTATTAAACCACGCCTAAGCAGACGCTTCGCAAGCATCTTTAGATTTAGCAGTGCTGTTAGCGTCATAATTAATGCCGCTGTCAGCATCGCTGTCAGCATTACTATTAAGGACGGTCGGTTCTATCCCGTAGTAACTGTCACCATCGCTACCCATATCCATATACCTATTATCGGTAACGCTAGATAATAAGCTGCAATCCAATAGTCGAGCGCGCTGTATTCTAGTAAGCTAGAAGAGAACTTAGGGCAATAACGGCGGGAAAGATCTAAAGAGTAATGTGGGGTTAAGGAGATAGGAGGGTAAAGAATAAGAGAAACGGGGCCTAGATTAAACGGATCAGAGGTAGGAGCTATGGAGTATATATAGCTTCAGCGCCGGGCGCGTGGAAGGGTTATATTTCTAAATAAACTGGGTCTGCGGCACAGGGCGGTAAGTAAGAGGCTTAATGTTAGACCAGTAAGCAAGAGGCTTAGGGCGGCAGGGAATTTTGGCGACGCGACCTCCAAAAATAGCGACAAACCCCTCCTAAACCGGCGGTCAGATCTCCATTTTCTTTTTTAATAGAGTAAACTTAGCGAATATAAGCTACTCTATTTAGTTGTCTTATAGATATAACGTGTATATCTAAATATATTATTCTATTATAGCATTTATATATTTTGTTTAACCATCCATTTCTAAGTAGTATGCTATAGATAATAGTGCTTTAATATAGAGTTAGGTAGTTAGTTTTTTCTAAAACGTAGAGATAAACTAGCTGCCTTTATTGGAGATAATTGTTTTAGGGAGTCTATATAGTTTCTATATATAATCTAGGAATAGTTAGGTAATAGTAGGTATTAATATATTAGAGTAGGCAATTAAGTATCTTATCTTAGATAGTTAGTCTATAACTATTATAATGTTCGCACAGCCTTTACTTACAGGGAAGTTAATAATAAAATTAATTAAGATGTCCTTCTATCTTTAGTTTAGAATAGGTAGTGGATTTAGAAAGCTGTTATACGTCTTATATAAAGCTTTAGCTTATTAGTAGATATAGCAGATAGAGATATACCTTCGTATTATATTATATATATTTAGTTAGTAGTACTCCTATTAGAGTAGTTCTAAGGTTTTTTTTATAGCCTAGGTAGCTGGCTACTAGTAGGTTATATATATGCTCGAGAAGCTTAAGCTTAAGTTTATTATAGTTAGGTATAACTAGGCGGTTCTAGTAGTATAAGCGGTCTCTATAAGCTTTATATTTACTTAAAGAGATCTTTTTAAAGTATTTAACGCTATTTTAAATTAGCTTAAGTATCTCTTAGATAAACTTATTATTTAGGTATTTATTAATTATAATCTGTTTGATTAATTAATTAGTTATTTTAAGGACGTATACTATAAGGTCTTTAGCTAGGGGATTAAATAATTTAGAGTAAAGTAAGGTTTAATTACGGTAGGCATATACTTCTTCCTGTACTAGGATATCTTATAAACATTAGGTTAGGGTATTAGGCTTTTAACCTTAAACGCCTAGGTGGTATATAATTAAGAATTAGAAATAAAACAGATATTCTAATTAGTGGGCTTAATAATAACTTAGCTATTTTATGGTTATAAAGTACTATAGATTCTTATAGTTGCTAAGAACCTTAATTAGAAATCTAGCGCCTTCTAGTTTAAGTTGCCATTATTTAAAATATCTAATAATGGCCAATAATTCCTTATTATAGATCTTGTAGTTATATTTAGCTAGACTTAGTTGTTTTAAAAAGTATGCTATAGGGTATAGTACTCCTTCCTTATTATATTAAAATAGAATGCCTTTAGTAATATAATTAGATAAGTCAGCTTCTATAATACTCTTTTAGTTTAGGTTAAAGTATTAGAGTATAGGTATAGTAGTAAATATAACTTTTAGATAGGCAAAGGCCTTTTTATATTCCTTATTAAAGATAAAGGCTTTATCCTTTTAGGTTAAAGCTATAAGGGGTAAAACTAGGGCGGAGAAGTTATTAATAAATTGTTAGTAGAAGTTAGCAAATCCTATAAAGGCTCTTATATACTTAATATTCTTAGGTTCTTACTAGTTTACAATTACATTAATCTTCTTTAGGTCTATTTATATACCGTCTAAAAAAACAATAAGTCTAAGGTATAGGACTTCTATTTTATGGAATTCGCACTTATCTATATCTAACTATAAGCCAGCTCTACACAGGGCTTCTAAAATAAGGTTAACGTATTTCTTATATTTAGTTAAGTTATTACTATATACTAAAATGTTATTAATATAAGCAGTATAAAAAACGTCTAGATAAGGTTATAGGGTATTATTTATAAAGTGTTGGAATAAACTTAGGGCATTTATAAGGCTAAACAGCGTTACTAAGTATTTAAATAGTCCGTATCTAGTACGGAATATAGTAAGCTATTTATCTCCCTTTGCGATATAGAGGCGGCTAAATATATAGATAAGGTCAAGTTTCATATAGTAGCAAGCCTTACTTAATTAGTTTAGTATCTCTTAAATTAATAGAAGCAAGTATTAATTCTTAATGGTAATAGCATTAAGAGCTTAATAGTCTATATAGAAGCGCAGACCGCTACTAGGTTTCTTAATAAAGATTATAGGTACAGCTATAGGCAAAGAGCTTACTCTAATAAATCCTTTACTTAGGTGTTTATTTTAGGACATTCTATATAGGGGTCTAAATCCTAGCTATTTTCCTTCTTTAAGTATAATCTTATAGTTATATAGTTAGTACTCTGCTAACTTATTAGCTTCCTTTTATAAGAATACCTCTAGGTACTTATAGTGATATATTAGTACTTTTATAGCAGGGTTAGTATGCTTCTTTAGTACTAGGGCCTTTTTAATATTAGCTATTATAACGGTGAAGATTGTATATTTAGATTTTTTAGCAAGTTATACTAATAGGGTAGCTCTAATTATATAGATATCTAAGGTATTAAGCGGGCTTAGATTATCCTTAGTTTCTTATATAGTTTTACGTTTAGTATTAGGTACAGAGTTAGTATTAGATTTAGGCTCGGGTTCTTTAAGTATCCTTTTTATAGTAGAATACCAGTTCTTTTGGTACTTTTATATATTAAGCTTAAGCTTCTACTTGGTTTGGGATGCAGTAGTTAGAGTTAGTTTATATAATCTAGGGTAATTTCTAGGTTCTTAGTAGATATTAATAGAATTCTTAGGTTAGTAAAATTAGGTGGACCTTTTAGGTATAGGGTAGACGTTAGTGGAAATTTTAGACTAGTAGATCCTAGTAAATTCTTTTAGATTTTAGTTTAGGGTCTAAGCAGCAAATTATAAGACACTTCTGCTTATAATAGAAGGCGGTAAATAAAAGCTTAAGGTTGTTCTAATTAATGGTTACCTTATATAGCTTTATCTAGGGTTATCTAAGAATTACTAGGTAACCTAGGGTAGTTATAAAAAGCCTAATTAGTTCTTTATGTTTTGGGTATTAGAGTTTTAGAAATACTATATAGGTAATACGGCCTAAGACAGTGTGTTTACTATTAAATCTAAATATATTAATATGCCGGTTAAGGGGGATTAGAGTAAAACTATTATTTTATATAAAGATTTTATTAATAAATCCTATACTACTAGCTCCTATATTAATTAGGACTTAAGCATTAGCCTATTAATTATTCTACTAAAGATAATAGTTAATAGTTATGCTGTAATCCTAAGAGTTAAAGTTTATAATATCTAGAGCATTTAACAAGATCCTAAGGTAGCGCTGTCCTAAAGAGTAACTTAGCTCTAGGACCTTTTTTTAGAGGTAATTAGGGTGGGGTTCCTATAGAACATTGGTTATAGCTTTATCTTTATAAGTGGTGCTTATTAGATATAGGGCTAGAACTAGGTAAAGATTAGGGATAGTAACTAGAGGATTAATGCAGTAAATAGTTATTGGTATTAGCCGTTTATAAATCGTATTAGGGTATAGAGACGGAGCAGTATCTTAAGATATAATTCTTACTTCCGCATTTAAAGTAAAGGCCTAGCTTAATGCGTTATTCTTATTTAGGGGACCCTAATAGAGCGTATCCTAGGGTCCTTATATTAATATCTATAGCGTTAGGGTGCTAAGACAATAACTTAGTAAATATTTGCGGAGTTATTATATTATATTAAGAAGTAGACTTTGGTATTAAGCGTAGTATATTATTATACCATTTATTAATAACGTTTATATAGGTATTAAGGGCTTCTAGTAGGTCTATACCTATTAGGGAGGTTTTTAGTTTAGGGCTTAAGGATTTAATAAGGCTATTAACTAGGATAGAGTTATTCTAGCCTATTTCCTTTACGTAACAGTTAAATTTAGAGAAGTATACTAGGAAGCCTTTTATTCCTTAAGTTATATAATTTATCTTCCTCTAAGTAGTAGCTTAGCGGTTTAGGTTACCATATATAGTTTTAAGTGGTACAATTAGACTTTATACTAAGTTTGGTTAAAGGGGTTTAATAAGGTTAGCTATGTCTTCTTTTAGTTAACTTAGGGCGTAGCAGAGTTAGTTAGCTTTAGTTAGGTAGCAGTTAGCATTACTAGTTAGCATATTTTTAAGCTAGCTTAAGAATAATTAGAGTTTTTATTATTTATTAGTAAATATTAGAGGGTCTAGTAGTTGTTTAGATTATTATAGTACAGTAGTTAGATTAGGGTGAATAGTTACTATAGGTTTGGGACTTTTGTCCCATATATTCGTCTCTAAAGAAGGCATTTAGTCTTAGGGCCCTATTATAGGCATCTTAAGGGTACGGACTTCTTCTTAGAGGTCCTTAATTATTTATAGGTATTATACCTCTTATTTAGCTTATTATTAAGTTAAAGTAGCTTAGTTTTATATAAGGGCGTTTATAAAGGACTTCTATATCTCTACTAATTGTTTTTAAAGTATAGATATAATACTAACGGCTGTTATAGGGGCTTTAGGGTTATTCTATATTTTAGAGGGTAGTATATAAGGTTAATATAACATAGTGTTATAGAGCGAGTATAAGCGGTAATAATATATAGCAATGTAGATATTATTAAGCTATGTATATAAACTGTATAATAAAGTTAAGATATTATATAAGAAGAGAAGGTATGGGAATGGGAAGAAAAGGTATATATTATTAGTTTGATTGCTTAGTTAATATATACACAGCGCAGAATAGGATTTAAGTAGCAGTCTTAGTAGAACTTAGTAGGATTTAGTAAACTTGGCAGAATATAGTAGAATGCGGTAGATTGCCGTTAAATTGCTATAGATTGCCGGCAGATTGCTATTAGATTGTCATTTCGCGGTCAGTCTCTTCTTACTGCGTTGGTGGAAATAGGTAGATAAATATAAGGTATTACGGAGGTGTCCTATAATAAAAGGTAGTATAGAAACGCTAAGTATATATATAGTTAGTATCTAGTAGAAGTTTAAAAACTAGGGGACTTAATACTTTAATTAGGAAGGCTCCTTATAGAAAAATGCCTAGATGGATAATAGTGGTAGGAATGTCTAGAAAATACTTATTTATAGTATATTAAGGATAAGAAATAAACCAAGTATTAGCTATAGAAGGACTAAGTATAGTTAAAATCTAATAGTTAATAGTTAGGAAAAGTGGAGGCCTATAGGACTAGAGGGAGCTAGTAGTAGAGCCTTAGACCCTTAAGGGAGTTATAGGTTAATACCTAAACTTAAAAATTAGTTGGCAAGATTAAAAGTTTAAAGCGTTAGTAGATAGTGGAGCAATAAAAAACTATATATTACTAGTAGCAGTTAAAGGGATGGGGTTACCATATAGATAGAAAGAATACTTATACCTATTAATAATAATTTAAGGAGATCTAATAGCCTATAAAGGAGGTATTATTAATCTTAAAACAGGACCTATTTAGTTAACTATTAAAGGAAAACAGGTTAAGATGTCTTTTAATATTCTACTATTAGGAAAGGATAAGGCAATATTAGAAATACCTTAGTTACAGAAATATAATCTAAAGATTAATTGGGTTATAGGTTAGGTTAATATTAAGGATACTTAATAATATAAGATATAATAGTAGATTAAGATAGTATGGTACTAAGTTGGAGCAATATATAAAGAGACTAAGCGAGGCTTAAGTTATATACTAAAGAGATACTATAAGTACGGCAAAAGGCTATAGAGCCTAAAAAGTAAAAAGATGTTAGAGTATATAGTATAGGACTATAAGATAGGGCTAGAACTAGGAATAAATCTAAGGTTCTTTTTAATCTATAAGCTTACTAAAATAGAGTTAGTAGCGCTTAAGGAATTTATCTAGGAGAACTTATAAAAGGGATATATTAGGCCGTTATAGGTATTAGCAGAATATTTAGTATTATTTATACTAAAGAAAAATAGAAAACTTAGAATATATATTAACTATAGACAGTTAAATAGTATTGTAACGGTGCTGGGGCAACGCCACCTGCCATACTCAGTGGACCCTGACTCCTGCCAACCAATCAGGATTTTCCATCCCCGGGATGGAAAATCGCCATTGGCTCGCTTACTACTAGCGCCTTAGCGACCCCTTTGTATCTTGCCAGTCTCTAACAGACTTCTTCTTCTCCTTAGCTTAGTATTCTTGTATAGTAGCAATCTACAAGCTTTGGTTTAGAAGCATTTATATAAGCCCGTTATATTATACTAAGCTCTCCCTACATTGCCTGGGAAGGCCTTAATAATATCCCACCCTAAAAAGACCTTCGTCTGCAACGACGCGTTAACGCGTTATACTCAGACATTAAAAAACCCACACTACTACGCCTAAGAAGGCCCTGACAATATCCCACTTTATAGGCTAGACTATACTTAACCTACACCTACAAAAGAACCCCAGAATTAAAACCGAATTATATAATTCCGACAAACCTTAGGAAGCCAACAATGGCACCTAAAGCAAGCTTATCTAAAAGACCTGCCTCTACCTAAGAGGAATATAAGGTCTAGTTAGGATTAGAAATTGAAAACAATAACAACGTTACAGGTGTATATAAGCAGATTTATACCCTTGCAGCCAATTAGAAGGTTGATTGTCTTCAAGCCTAAAGTATATAAGAGACTCTAAAGGAGATCCTAGAAAGCCTTACTGCCTTATAAAATAGCCAGGCCTCCCCTTTATAAAGCCTTAGTTAACCCATTTACTCTACCAAATGCGATATACTAGAGAGTACGGATATAATAACGAAGCAATTAAAGTCCGTTAAGCTCCCTAACCCCCCACTATTGTTGGACGGCGTAGACCCGACCTTTAAGAACTAGAGAATCCAGGTGTAAGGAAAGCTTCGTGTTAACCATAACTATTTCCCCTCTAAAGAAGCTAAAATGCTCTACCTCTTTAGTTGAACCATTAGGGACGCCTAGCGACACCTTTAGGCCAAGTTCGAGGATGAGTTACCTGTTTGGTTTATATCTATTAATAAGATAATATAGCACCTAGCTACTATCTATGTCAATCCAAATAAAGTACGGGATGCCTATTATGACTACAATCGCCTAATAATAAAATTAAACTAATTCTTTACCAAGTTCCAGACTTAATTCTTACACCTAGCAGGCGAAGGCCAGGTCCCCCCTAAGAACTATTATTTGGACCTATACAACAAGCTAACGGTCCAACTATAAAAGAAGATTACAGTAGCCTTAGACAACCTACTAACCTACTAAAGACTCGCAGCCTAATGTTTGTTGCTGGATTTAGAACTAAAACGAATTAATGCTCGCTCTAATTAACTAAAGAGGTCCTATAGCGACCGCAACCTATCTGCTACACCAATGGGAGCTGGCGTTGGAAGACAAACCACAACCGCCCTTATACCAAAAGCGGTTACAACTGCCTACTAGCGAACCTCGCCTAACCCACCACGTACTATACCTTTAACTAATGCTTGTTATAACACCCTAATTAACCCTGCCACGGTTATGTACTTTAATTATAGAAAGGATAGTTACTTTGCCACGTCCTGCCTAGAGCTAAAGGATATGGGTAATATTAAGGAGATAGAGAAAGAAGAAACGCCCAACGAGTTAGGAAAAGAAGAACCCTAGGGAAAGACTCCCCCCTAGGGTATCCTATCGATCTTAAAGAGATTAATCTAAGTTAGCTAATAGGTAGAAAACACTTTACGGTTCCATATACAGTATCTTGAAATAGATATAGAGTTAATACAACTGCCCTTATTAACACTAGAGTAAATGGCTTTGCCTTTATAAACACTACTTATGCGAATAATGTTGCTAAGTTCTTAAATATAAATGCTACCCGACTAGAGAAGCCTGTTTAAGTAAAAGGCTATAACGGCTAAGCCAGTAAGCCAGTTACCCATGTTTTAAAGCTACATATTGCTATTAATAGATAACGCCAGTTTGGTATCCCCTTTTATATCCTAGACCTAGGGTCCCATGATATAATCCTTAGCCAAAAATAGATATCCTACTTTAATATTTGGCTAAACGTTTGATAAAGACAGTTTGTCTGGCCGGAGAGTAAACCGAAGTTACCCTTCTTTATTAGAGAGATCCGTACTAACTATAAGACATTAGCCGCAAAGGCCAATCCTACCTACTAGTAGGATGTTAGGGACCGCGACCTAGCTTTCGCTTAAGAAGATGCCCATCACGAGGCCGGTAAAAAATCCGTACCGACAAGGATACTCCCCCGAAGAACTACAGTTAAGGAGGACTCTACTTATAGAAGTGGAACGGATAGTAATATAGACAACTTCTAAATTGCGGAGATCCGGCTAATGGGGAAGAGGACATACTAATAGGACTTAAAGGATAACCTTTAGAAGATGCAACAAGAGCTAAAAGAAGTAAAGATAACGCCAATATGCCAAAAGCCCCTAAGGCCGCGGACACCCCTACTACCACACAACCCCCCTATAGTAGATATCGCGGCAATTAGCGCTATAGGTTTCCACTTTAATATATATTAGAAGGACAACAAGGTCTTTACAACCAGCTTATACAAAATTAACTGGATTATTAACAAGAAGAAAGAAGGGCTAGTAGAGGAAACTAACAAGGAGTTAGTTAAGCGCCTCCTTCCTACATACCTCTTAGACCACAGAGACGCGTTCTTAAAAGTAGCCTTAGATATACTGCCCCCCTACTAAACCTATAATTATAAGATTTAACTAGAGGCCGATAACTCTTTAGGCTACAGCCCCCTTTACTAGCAAACTATGGAGGAACTAAAAGCAACCAAGCAGTACTTAATTAATAACCTCTATAAGGGGTTTATTAAGCTAAGTTAG
>Ga0307507_10002509_pt1 | contig 38295 bp, 46 predicted proteins | sample 7_EM_MG_FD_207223 | JGI IMG/M metagenome (GOLD analysis project Ga0307507, IMG submission 207223) | Populus trichocarpa ectomycorrhiza microbial communities from riparian zone in the Pacific Northwest, United States - 7_EM | ecosystem: Host-associated > Plants > Roots > Unclassified | place...
AATCATTGAAAAAGTGGGAAGATGCATTCCAATACCCAATTCCGCAGGTCCGCCAGCTGGAACGACAGCTACAGACCGAGCTATCCTCCAACAAAATCAAGCTGAGGGGTCTTGTGGGGTATGGGATTCCTTGATGGAACTCCGGATTTCGAAGACTGATTGAGCGAAACAGTGAGAGTTACCGAGACCTGCTACAGACGGCCGAACGAATAATCGACATGGACGCATCGGCCCAGAAAGCGGAACGGAATCTAGCTGAGACTTCAAGAAACTGCAATTCACGACTGCTGGACAAGAAAGCGAGGAATTTGAAAATTTTCGAAGAAAGGGCTGGAGCTGGAGGTTCGAAGATATTTACTAGATGGATTTCATGAACACTGAGGATTCCTACTAATCTTGGCAGATCGGAAAAAGTACATCTTTGCTTCACAGCTCGCTGTACTCCAGAGTTGTCCCTCGGTAGTATCCAGACTGCTTCCCAACAACAAGGGAGACTCCTGCCTACTAGCAACAAAAGTATTCGTCGTCTCTCGACTCCTCCTAAAGTCACTCTCGCAGCAGGTGAAGACCACCTGTCCAAAATTGTAGCTTAAATACCCTAATTGCATCCCTAGGGCCCAATACCTCTGCTAAACTCCCTAAAAGTCCAAATTGCGGCCCTCCGTGCATTTCTCCTTCAGCACATTGATACGCTCCTTTCGACACCCTATCTTCCTATCGAACAACTTATACCAGCCCTCTCCTCTTTCTCTCTATCGAAAACTTCCTCCTGCGCTGACGTATTACGCCATTTTCTTTTTGTCCGCTCAACAGCCATATCTTCAATCCTAACAGAATCATCAGTTCCTTCGGCGGAAGCTATACTAAAAGCACTATCACTATTCAATCAGACTTTACAAAATGCTCAGGGACTCTTCCCCAAAACTCTGAGCGAGTCTTTGCTGCAATTAAAATCCCAATCCCTTCTACAAGACCCAGGCCTTCTTAGCTTAGCCGAGCTAGGGTTAGACTCCAATGGCCGGTGGCTGCCGGAGCAGGTCCGAGAGTTTATCCCCTGGGTTCGCCATGACGATCTAGAAAGGTCTCGTGTGGTAGAACAAGGGAAATCATGGGCAACAAAGGAATTGGAAGTTTTAAATACCGCTTTCGAGAAATCACTGCAGGGTATTGAGGATATCAGGGAGCTTGTGACCCTACGAGGAAACATTCTCGGGCTGTGGAGAGCAGGAAGGAAGGGGAGAAGGGAATTCTTACAAAAAGGAGAGAAGTTTCGAGACCTTGCTACTGCCAGATTGGCAGAGGTATTAGGAGCCAGAATTGACGGCCTCGCAGCTGTTGGCCGTGAACTTGGCGAGCTATTAAAGGGTGTTGATGGTGAGACTAAAGGTAATATCTCAAATTGCAATAACAAAAATAATGCTAAAATAACCTTGTTCGCCTCGATAGACTACAGCATCAGCCTTTGGTCTGGCTCGTTATCATCAATGGGCCTTGCAAATGGCGGATCTGCATTTAAAGAAGCAGTCCAGTCATGTGTCCTTGGCAGAGACGGTCCAGTCAAAGCTTTTGGAAAGAAGCACGAAAAATGGCTTTCCAGCATCGCAGATAGCGCCACAGTTATCAGAGGGCTTAAGGCCCCAAGCGCCTCGTCAGCAGAAGACGAAGACGATTTCGACGCTGAGGAGGAGAGGATTCAGGAAGGTATAGAAGATGCGGTCTATGTAGAGAAGAAGATCGGTGAATCATTGGATACAGCGTACGGCAATTTACAAGAGGTTGTGGGGGAGCTTGTAGAGCGCCTTGAGACCAGTGAGGCAAAAGAGGCCAACAAAGAGAAAGGTATAGTCCCCATCAAATATCACGAGAAAAGTCTGGCTCACAAGCGTATCACATATACAGCGACAATGATGCGTGCAGCATTCCTCTTGAGAGCAATCAGGCAAATCAGACAAAACCCGCCCAAGAGAGACGACGACTCACTAATAGCTCTCAGTTGGTTTGGAACAATACTCGTCCCTAGACTGCATGCACTTGTCGCTGTAAGTGTAGGCAAGAAGTCATTTGTCAGTGTCAAGAGGCTCCTAGAGGACAGGAAGTGGAGTGGGAAGCTAGCTTCAAAAACACTATGGGAAGGTGACAATTTAGCCCCGGCTGGCGCCCTGTCCCATATATATATTAACTGACCCTTCTATTGAATAATAGGAACACCGCCACTACCTGTTCAGCCTTCTCCACTTGTATTCAAATTCCTACACGACCTAGCGACAGACATGCACAAAGTTGGCGATGACGTCTGGACTCCTATGGCCGTAAAATGCATCAAGGGCCGAGCCAGCAAACATCTCTGGCAAGCCCTGGAAGGTGTCCTTGAAGACAGGGAGATCGTAGAGGCTACTATAACTAACGGATCAACAAACAACGCACAACCGGAAGAGCCGAAACCCGAACCCGAACCCAAAAATCAATCCGAGCACGCCCCCAAAACCAACGGCAATGCCGAGAACAGCGATGATTCGGAACATCCGAACCACGAAACCGAGCGCAAAGAAGCGGACACCAACGAGACCAGCAGCAATAAACCCAATGGGGCATCGGAGCCCACAGCCGATGTAAAACTAAATAGGCACGACGACAATTACTCCCGAAAAGTCATTGGAAAAGACTGGGCCATCCAGCTCCTCTTCGACACACTCTACCTCGACGAGGCGCTCCTCAGAAAAGGTGCTAACGCCGGTAACTCTGGTATCACAAGTCTCGCAGGTAAAGTTGAGTCTGCAGTTGGAACCGAGGTGTGTTTTTTACCCACATTCTATCCTAATGCCCTCCAAGCCTATCGCATCACTGACAATTTCATCATGCAATACAGCTTGGCTTCGATGAAGAGCTACGTAGAAGACTAGAGGGCGGCGCACGGGAGTACTGGAAACGGACTTGCTTGTTGTTTGCATTATTGTCATGAGATTTTTGTCCCATCCTAAATTAATAGACAAAGTGTAAATACCGTCCACCGATCGAATGAAATATATCATAGGCACAAAAAAAAGGGAACGAAGAAAACCCTAAGATAGAGAGAAAGTAGGAAAGTGATTGACAAATGCCGAGAACGAACTAATTTATACCGCGTCTACAAAGTTTGCCATAGGGTCGTTGTAAAGTTTCTGCTGTTTCCGATACTGTTCCATATCCTCCTCAGTAACGCCGTCTCTCATTTCCTTGAGTTTTCTTTTCCCCTTGTCAATGTGATCCTCTCGATCCTTTCCTTTAGGCTCATCCTTCGCAGAGTCGCCCTCTCCTTCCTGCTCCTCTTGCTTCTGTTCAATCCTCGGCGCGACCGGGTCAACCAACCCCAAGCGTAACTTATTTGCCTCTTCGGCAGCCCTAATCCCCTCTTCACCCGTGCAGTAACTATTCTTGACGGTAGAATGACAGCACGCAAAACCCCACTTGAAGCTCTGCCACCAAGACCCCCACACAGCAGTATGATTGTTGATGAGTTTGTCCTCCGCGTACTTCGACTTCGCGATGGTCTTACCCCGGCCCTTGACTTGGCCGGAGGGGGTGTATTCAATGTACCTCTCCTCTTCCTCGAGCACCGGCGGTTTATCCACCAAGTGCTGCTCGCCGCCGTAGCGTTCCAGGAGCGCTTTCCTTTCCCTCGCACGTTTCTCCTCCGCGGCTTGTTGCTCTTTCTTCTTGATGTGTTCTGCTTCAGTGGGGTTTGCTTGCAGATGCATCTTCGTCTTGTTCCCGCGTTCTCGAGATTCCCACGCTGCGCGCTGGAGCCGTTCGAATTCTGCGGCGTCGCCAGAAGAGCGCATAAAGTTGTCTTCCTCAACCAGGGCGGCAGCTTGGTCCTGGGTTGCACCGCGGTCAACCATGGTTCTCGTTTTCGGGTCGTACTTGGCCGAGTCGAGGTCTAGATTGAGTAGATACTTTGCCGTGTCTTCCCTAATTCGCAGGTTCCGGGTGGATATGCGGTTCGCAGCGTCGTACGTTTGTCCAGGCATTTCTGATTCCTCGGCGTACTTGTCCTCGTCGCCCCCGTCTTCCATTTCCGCATCTTCGGTGCTCTTCCGCTCGGCCTCACGGCGGAGTTCCTCCATACGTATGTGCTCTTCCACCACCTTTTTATGCTCGTGCGAATCGTAGCCGTTCCAGCGGTCCCGCTTCCCATCCCAGCCCAGTTCTACTTCTTGGATTATCTCATCGGCTTGTATGTCTTGTCCGGTCCACCTAGCACCCTTCTTCCGCGGCCGCGAGAGGCAGTCCTTCGCTTTGTGTGTCATTGCTCCGCAGTTCTCGCATGCTCCCTTACGGAATTTGGTGGCGGCTGGGCCGGTGCGTTTGCCTCTGTCATACCATTTTTGGCTCGCGAGGTCGAGATCTTTCTTGTTCTGAAGACGCTGATGTTCGACTTTTGGATTGTTAGCTTTGCGGCTCGCAGTAACAAATTGAGATGGACTCACGATAGTCTCCCTCGGTGTCGTCGTCTAGGTAGAAGGGCTTTTTGGCGATAAAGTGGGGGATGTATTCGTTCTTTGCTTGCTTTTCCGGATTCCGCTTGGAGGACGACATCGCAGGCAATGTAGCGGAAACAGAGGTTTATCGATGGTTCGTTGTTTGTAGAAACTGAAAGGGGGGAGAGGAAGAAAGCTGGGGTTACCGTGAGAACAGTGTCTTGGCGCGGCTCCAGGGCATTGTATCATACCAAGCTATTTTCACATGGTCAACTAGAAACAAAAACTCACTCAACCCAAGGGCGAACTCGGTATGTGCTTCCTAGACTACCGTACAAGTACTGAACCTTTCCCATTCAACTCCGTCACAGAACAGAAAAAAAGCCCCGGCAAAGGGCGAGAAACGAGTATACTCCCCTATTGTTACGGATTTTAACCATCTTATGGAGCGAGGAAAGAAACCACCACTGACCCGATCCAATACCGGAAACCTGGGATCATCCAAACGTCACCAAATCCTACACACAAGTCCCTCTTTATCCTTCCCGTTCCACCTCCACCGAACTCATGAGGATACCTCACGCTCGAAGGCCACGGCAGTTTCACCAGATGTAGAGACGTATAATTACGAATACCAACCAAATCAACACCCGGCCTCGCTGCCAACCAGTCGAAAAGGCTCATTACACCACGAAATGCCAGAGCGCAAGATCTCTGTCCCGAGGAACAAATCCACCTTCTCTAATACAGGGCGAGAGTGCGTCCCCTCCCCTCCCCTGCTCACCCTCTTCTCTCCAGAAACCCCCCAATCTAATAACTTCACCACCCAACCAGGGAACTCTCCTGCGCAATTACCACCCTCCAAGCCTCCAGCCAAAAGCAGATGCAAAGACTAGACGCAACCTACTCCTCCGTCCTCCAAAAACTCCACGAACTCTCTGGCCTAGCCGCGCGTCTGCAGGGACTAGGCGAGATAGCAAAGTCCACGGTTCAAGAATTCGACGCAGCGGACGTCCGCTGCCGGAGTGAGTTCAGGTCGCAGATCAGGGGCATAGAGAGGTTCAACGATGAGCTAGGGAATATCGAATTATTGCGGGAACGGCTGGTAGCGCAGAAGGAACGGGTTAGGGAGTACCACGAGAGGCTAGATAAGGTTCAGGAGAGGATCGACAGACACAAGGAGATGGAGGTGGTTTGGAGGAGGAGGGCTTCTAGTAATCACCCCCATCCTCCACGCTCTTCCTTCTTCCTGATATAGCAACTGGTTGGCCGGTTGATCAGCTGGGGAGAAGAGGAGAGAGGCTAATATGGTGGGGATGATTTATATAGGACGACTAAGGCTACTATGGGGTTTCATTTCCATCCTCGTCATTCTCTGGCTATTGGCTACCGCCGGTAGCGACCCGGAAACTCTGCAGGATGACCCGTTGCGAGCACTGCCGCGGCTAACAATACCAACGCCCGAGCTCGCAAGGGAGTTACCGGACATCTCCATCGTCGCTCCAATGCTCTCAGATGAGGCTTTGAACGAGTTGTAGCATATCATCACCTTTTTCACCTTGTTTCTACTACTGCTGCTGTTAAAGTTCCTTGCACTGTACACTATATATTCGGAGAAGGCATCACGACGGGCGCTTTTTTCTTTTTGTCGGGGTTGTGCTTTTATTAACCTTGATGGTTCGAATACATTTCTTTTCCGACTGCAAGCAGAAGGCACAACTTCTCACTCGAGACACAACACTCGACGCCCAAGTTCATCTTGACCCCAAAAATCTCCTCAGCCCCATCACACGATACCCTAACACTTGTAACCTGAATAAGAGAACCTTGTCTCGAGACGTCCAAGCCTCCTCTTTAAGTAATGCGTTGTTTTGTTCGCTAGTATTTTCTCCCATCCCCGTCAAAGTAGGAAACTCAGATGTCCTAAAACAAATTTCTCTCATCCAAGTTGATACGGGAAACCACCCCAATCGTGACCCCATCAAATCAACTAACTAACTAGCCAACAACCGCCAAATTCCAATCTCATTGGGCGAGGATAAGTTAGGTTAACTTTACACTGATTGGGGGGGCTTGTTAAATGAAAAGTAGACCAAACTGCAACTATCATTGGCTACCTAGGATGGCCAAGCCAGCGGATAGGGTATAGAAAAGTGAGGTGAGCTCTCAGAGATGCGTATTTGAATGGAAAAATAAAAAGTATTAAATAGGAAGCATGATAGCACTTCCATTCACAGGAGTTATGGCAGAAAGCCTCTAATACATATGATATACCGTAAACAAGATTAACCAAGCATTCAGCAGTGACTGTATTATAATGTCTCTAAACACAACTCTTGTCATCAATATTAAAGTATCTAAATACTCTGCTTACTCATGTATTCTACCCAATCAAGTTTGAATCTCTACCTATTTATAAAGCCTCTAGTAAATTAAGACCAGAAAACTCATATGCAATAGGTCACCACTAGGCCTCCTCGAGAAGAGACAGGTAACTGTGGATTACGGCATAATTCTTTCTGAGATGTAGTTAAAGTTGATTTGCTATATCTTTCTCCTGCATATTATTCCCTGAAAATATAATGGATATGTACCTCTCATAATATCATTCCGGCTCTTTCCTGGGGAGTTGTTACATCCAACCAGCCAGCCCACTCTACTAGCCAATCGGATCATGTTCACTTACCCTTAACCCCCAGTACTCGTACCGTACTGCACCACTACCGCCTGAAAAGTCTTCGTATTGTAATCGCATTGGCGCATTCAGATAGTTGTGGCAAGGCCTAGCACGCGTATGGTAACGCCAACCAAACAATAGCAACCGTTTGAATTGACATTGTGTGATTTCGAAGACTCTTCTCATGGTGCTAGTGTGCCGAAGTGCCTCCCTAGCCACAGGCCACAGAGTGGCTTGCGTCCAAATACAGTGCCGGTACAAGTATTCAGTCCATGCTGGTTCTCAACCTCAAAAGCGCCTACAGCTCGTTAACTGCCTTCCACCAATTAAAAACATCGAAGGGGAGAGGGCTACTCATCTCTCCTCCACTCAGCGCTTCTCGCACAATATGATCCCTTGGGAGATGTTTTCACACGAGATAAGGATTGTTTTGCGGGCTAACCTAAATTAATTGTTCACTGGTAAGAGCCTATTAACCCGAGCAGGCAAGGATATTGTTGGCTCTTGAACCTTGAATAAACAGTTCCATAACTTCTTACCGGAGACTGAACTGGTCCCCTCACAAAAGGATGAACAACTAACCCCAGCGGACAGGGATATGTTTGGCTGGTTAAGCTAACCTTAGATAACCGTTCCTTGACTTCTTACCTGACCAATCGGCGATCCCCATCCCTTTCTTAACCACCCAACCAATCACCACATACCGGACCAACCAACTCACTAAAACACAATAAGTTGATGGAAGTTCCCTCCTTCCTTCCTTCCCCTTCCCTTCTCCAGCTCACATCTCACATCTCACATCTCAACTTTATTATTACCGGTATGGAAGCAGGAGAAACAGCATTAACCGCGGGTATTGGATGAATCGTGATCGGGATTAACTTTAAGATCGAGATGGATGAATGTATCATAACGGTAGGCTATGTATCGGCAGTCTACCGGTAGGACATGATGATAAAGGAGGAGCGCCGCCGCCGTGTTTTGAAAGTTTTGATAGATAACCAGTGCCGTGTTTGCTCTTGCGATTCGGTCTCTCCATCAGTACGGTACGAGATTAGGGGGCCTGTCGGAGATAACAGATCGCAAGAGTACAGTACGGTATATACGGTACTACGGCGGTATGATACCATGGCACGGGAATCTTAACAGATGGCCTCCCATAGATAAACTCAACTCAAGATTAAAATCCACGGTAACTCTCTGTTCAGTCCTCGTACTGCGCAGTAAACCGAAATAACCTATCGCAAGCTTACCTACCGCTAACCACCACCACCACCGCTACCCGCAATAATAACATCACACAAGTTCTAGTATCATAACCGCACAGTATATGCGTACTTACCATCACCACCAAACTCATCCATTCATTCAAAAATAATACGCATGAACCGGACACAACCCCTCTCTATAAGTAGACTACCGCTCGGCACTGTACTCGTACTCGTACGATCACCTCCAAGATAAGTTAATAATAAATATAAAAATAAAAAGGCCACCGTAACCATCCATTTTCACGTCTCACCCCGTGCCGCCGACAACCCTAACCGAATCGGGATGGTATGGTAGCTGGAAAAAGCACCTGGAAAGAGGTGAAAAAAAAGAAAAAAAAAAGATGGTCACAATCGCCAAGTATTTTTATTTATTAGCACTTTTAGGTTCTGATTAGGGTTGCTGGGTGGTGGTCGAGAAGAGAGAAGAAGAAAGTCGGGCGGTAAGGAAGGGAAGGGATGGGGGGGGAGTTTGCAGATTTGCCAAGGTGCGAGTGAGTTTTGGTGATACGGTGGTGGAGAGTATCCTCCTAGGAAGCTGTAGAAAGTACAAGCGGGGAGGGAGTGATACGGTAAGGGAGGTTTGCTTGTGGGTGTAAATTTTTGGGTTTGATATTGGTATTAGTATTATGATAAGTAGATAGAGTGAAGCGTGTGCTTGAGAACAATGAAGGAGCTGTTTGGCGCGACATGTTTGGGCTTCAAACTATGGCTGGGGCAATTATGTAATCCATTTGAACCAATCAGAGCCCTTAGATAGATTACATAAGTGTTCCAAACCATGGTTCGAAAGTCCAAACATGCCATACCAAACAGCCCCGAAGTTTCTATCGTAGGGCGCACAGTACCGCACCGTACTGTGCAGTTATTATCGTTATATCCATACAATATAGACAAGTTTTGGGGGGGTGTAGGGTGCGGCCAGGTGAGCTCCGCCCTTGCTCCATCCCTCCCCATTCTAACCAGGCAATACCACAAGGTACAGCAAATCAAGAACTTTTGGTATCCCATCCCTCCCCATCCCCCCAACTCCCATATATCCATCTATCCATCTATTCACCCCTTGCTCTCACTCTGCTCCCTCCTCTCCTCAGCGTCCTCCAATCTCTTCTTAACATTCCCCCAATACCTCAACCTAACACATCCCACCTTAGCCTTCTCCAAATCATCCCTTCTAAAAGCTTCCTCCAACCCGCTAACCGCCTCCTGAATCCTCCTCTCATTAACCCCCCACGCCCCCTCCCACTTCTCACCTCCCTGATCATTACCCTCAATTTCCTCCACCTCCTCCATAGCCTCCATGACCTCCCCCAGCAGCACCGGATCCTCCACGCTCCCGGCCTCATCCTCCACCTCTACCCCGCGCATCCGCAGCAGGTACTGCGCGCGCAGCAATGGGTCTCCTAGCGTCCTGTACGCAGTGTTCAAGTAAGCGCTCGTGTTCTGCGCCGCCTGTTTTAGTGACGGGTCCCGCGTTAGGTCCGGATGCACAGATTGTTGGGATTTGAGGAATTCGCGGCGGAGTGATTTTAAGGTGGTCGGGGAGAGAATGAATGGGCCTGAGGGTGGCGGGCCCGAGGGGAGGGTGCGCGGGAAGAGGGTATAGTAGTGGGGCGGCGGGTGTTTGGTTGTGAAGGTTCGGAGGAGGAGGCGAAGAGGGGGGAGAAGGCGTGGGGTTATTGCTTTTGCTAATATCATCTTCCGGATGAGATGAAGGGAGAGAGAGACAAAATATGTGTATGTCGTGGGTAAGAGTTATGTCTGAAGTTCTGTCGGTGTGTGTATGTGCGCAACGTTTGTCCCGAGTGTGAAAATGTTTGGTTATAGATGACGTTTTTGCAACGGAGCTTGCCGACTCAACCTTCAAACCTTCCCAAAATTTCACCAAAAACCCATCTCATTTCGAAAATACACCAAAATAAATAAAACACGCCCCAAACCCTTCCCGAAGCTACCTAACTCTCCCTCACCACCGCAGGATCCTCCCATTCCTACCTCCCATTCATCCCGAGCCCCCCAGCATAATGCACCAATAAACCTATCCAAACCACCAGCCCTAAACCCCAAACCCTACATTACCAGCCGATCAACCACGGTAGCCGGACCTAACTCCCCCGGCCAACCAACCACAATCTGCGGAGCTAGATGGCCCTCCATTTTGACAAACCCTCCATCCATCAACCCTTCAGCCAGTAGGGTCATCCTCAACTACATTCGCCAAAAATGGTAATAGACATACCGGCATCACAATTCTCCGTGGGTGGAAAAAAAGATATGTAGAAAATTGAACAAAACAATTTATCCATACCGCTGTTGGAGGGTGATGTAAAATGTTACCGTAGTCTACTGTGGAAACGGATTGCCCGCGAAATAACTGCGGCAATCCTAGTCACTGGCTGAAGGAGGAGAGGGGAGAAAGGTAAAACCTTATCTCTTGCCCTCTCTATCGCTTTCACTGCCGGAGCCTAAGATTGGATTCCTTGCTTGCTTGCTTGGTGGATGGTTGGCCTTCATAACGAAGAGCCCCTTTCGACGCTGTAACCCTGCACTCACGACGAATTATGCACAAGTATGTGATCGATTACGCACTGCTTAATATTCGTTTCGTTTGTAAACTTGGCGGATTCTCTTTAAATATGACCTCGCAAAATAATGTACAAATGGTCCTTTCCCTCATTCCTCACCCCTTTTCTTGTTTCAGAGAGATTTTCCCAAAAAGAAACCGCTCCCCTTGACTGATGAATGAGATAAAGAAAACCTTCCGTTGAAAAAACTCAGACCCGTACCCAAAACCGGTGATGATGAAATAGTAATAAGAAAAAGTACAGGACATTATGGAAGGGTAGTGGGTGGGGAGGGAGGAGGAGTAGGAGGAGGATGGTGCGGAGGGAGAACGGGAGGAGGAAAAGAGGGAAAAAAGGGAAGACCAAATTTTGATAAAAATGAAAGAAAATATAAAAAGTAGGAAAAGAAAAATTCTTTAGATGGGTGGAAAAACCAAGAGCTGGAAGAAACAAGAATTGAGAAACGCTGGTTCTCTATCCCCAGTAGTTATCCGGTTAACCAGTTCCAGAGCTCAAAGAATACAACAAGAAAATGCAGTAAAAAAACCAAAAAAAAAAAAAAACCTAGAGTCTGTGAGATTATTCCACGCAATCACTTTATTACTTACCTGAGGGGGGGGGGAGGAGGGGGGATAAAAATGTGCTTTATTTTAATTTGGGCGAGTTTGATCCGATCTTTTAACTGTGGACTCTTACCCTTTTGGCGTTGTTCTGTTGGAATGTGCCCCAAGGAGAACCTGCAAACTCAGTCCGTGTAGGAAACTGTAGCTGCTGAACATGTTGCTGCACATTGTCGTCGTCGTCTGCCCAGCGTTTCCTCTTTTTCGAGCTGTCGACGGAAATATCGTCCATCTGCATTCCCATTTCCATTTCCATGACCTCGTCGCCGCCATCTGGTCTAAAGACGACGGGACAATGAGAAAAAGCACCGGTACCAAAGCCGCTATTAACGGCAGCGTCCATTCTGTCAAGAACATCGTCGTCCATGACAGACCCCTCGTGAGAAGAAGACATTTCGCACTCGGGCACATCGCTCATTTCCTCTTCCGAGGCGATGGTGGCAGCCTTGTTCATGTATTGTTGGTAAGGGCAGACGACATCGACGCCTTCATCCTCATCAGTGAACTCGCCGTCGTCGTCCATGCCTCCTGTGTCATTACGGAGTTGCATAGGGTTCTCTTCGGATGCAAACTTGTAGGCCGTGCCTGTTTCATGGCATGCGTTGTTGTATTCTCTATCGATGTATTCCCAGTCGGGGTCAGCGATCCCGCAAGCAAACCCAGTGTAAAGGTGCCTTTTGGGATACGAGGCGGCAGACTTGTGTGCCAGGAATTGGTTATAGGCTTGAGGAGTAGTGGCTTGCATCTCTTTTTTTTGCTTGATTGTTGGTTTGCTTGAATAAGTGAGGGTATGAGGGTGAGGGTAGATGTTTGTTAGAGAGGTGGGAGAAGAGTGGGAATAGAGCGCAAGGTTGAGGAGTGAGTGATTGAGTGAGGAGGTTAGACGTGATGGGATGGAAGAAAGGAAGGAAGGAAGGAAGGAGAGAGGGAGGAAAGAAGAAGACTAAAGGGAGAAAAAGGAAGGGCAGGAAGGGAGACAACAGGAAAATAATTCTAAACTGAGATGGCCGTAGCTAGACACCTCGATCCGGAGGAGGGCAAATGGGGAGGCTGGCCGCTTGAAAGTCGCAGGTTGGAAATTCTGCCGACAATCGCCGGGGAAGCCGGGGGGGGTCTGGAGGAGGGAGAGTGAGAATGGTGTGTGTGGGTTTGCGAATATAGCAGCACGGCATCTACCTTGCTCGCGACCAAAATCTCACAATGGCCAGAATCACAGTACAATTAGTCCTGGGCGCTGCTCTGCTCCAAGCTCCCACACCCTCCCCTTTCTTCTTTACTCGTATCACACAAGGGGACCCCAGATCACAAACTCTCTGACAGGGGAGGAACGAGCCGCCGTCGTCTTATCCATCTCAATCTAGAAACCCTTTTTCCCCAGTGATAATCAATTCAGCGCTATTCCGTAACAGTTCCACACATAACCTAAACCGGAGACAATCAGTCCCTGTTAGGTGCCATTTCCCCACTGATTCGGTTCCTTCCGCAGAGCCTCCTCTCAAAAATGACTTTGCACGACAGCAAGCGATTAAGAAAAAAAGGATGAGAAAATCCCCCGATCGTGCCGGAGTTTTTTTTTTCCCACCAGTTAGTAAAAGACCAATTGACCGAATCGGGTGTTGCGATCAAAGCTTCTGGATAGATGAGAGGACAAAAAATGTGGAAGCAAGAAAAATCCAACCCATCCCTTATGCGGGAAGTAACGCCCAGGAGAGTTAGGACCCAGCTTATTCGTGGAACACTTCTCACACACGACATTTCGATCGAGCCCAAACATAACGTTTCCGCCTTTTTTTTTTTATTAAAAAAAAAAGGCCCAAATTAACTCCCATTAACTTCTCTGGAGCTTGTGCTATGCTCATCCACACCAAAGATAAGCCCAAAAGTCAAGCGCAAGCCTGCAGCGCACAGCCCAACCAGGCTGCCCACAAAATTTAATGAAGACGCGCATCGCATCCATTCTACGGATAAAACCATTGCCTGCTCGCCTGCGGTACCTAGAAAAACCTTTATTAGATTCTTTGACCGGAAGGATGGGAGGGCACAAGTACTCGTACAAGCAAGGTACCGCCAGGCGCTTGCAAGGCTTAGGGATTTCAACGAGAGAAGGAGGATGCTGAAGTAGGGCACAAAGCTCGCTCCAACTCAGCGCTCTTGCCCTGCTGGGAATTTTCCCGTTTGCAGTATTGGTAAACGAGAAGGAAACATATTTGGAAGTACGCGCGATAAAACGCCGGTGAATATCATAGTTAATTCAGGTTAACTTGTAAAATAATCCTTGTCTTGCACGGTAAAAAAGCTTCTCCAGGTCGCTCATTCCGCGGGCCATCTGAAACAGTCAAAATTGGTCGTCAGGAACGCTAAAACCATATTTGGCACCTATTAGCCAAAATTGGTCAGAAAATTAGATTCCCACATTTTTGAGTGCCTAAATGACTCAGCACTCTTGGCGAGTCCGGGTATTTCAGCAAATCGCAGGACAGGCTTAGCGTTGTGTTGGCGACGAATCTGACTGCCCCACCATCTCCTGGAGGACTCCAATAATCTCCGCAAGCAGAGGAAGGAAACAGACTAACAGTTGTGTTCGGGACATTATCGTTCATCAACTAGTGCCCGCTATCCCGTTAACTTCCTCTGGCAAACCTATGTGGTCGAGTAAAGTGATTATTGGCACTGATACCACCTCACAAGTTTTTACCGAATTCGTCCTCTCTCGGCATTTGACCCATGATACACACCAAATCAGGGCCCCCGATTTTATCTTGTGACAGCTCCAAGACTTTAATTCCAAAGATTTCATTTTTGTTTTTCAGGATTATTTTACAGTATCTCGTTTATCCGCATTTTCAACTCTTTTGCTTTTGTCCCGTTCTCGATGGGGCGGGTTGTTGTTTTCAGGTTCATTTAGGCCAAGTCACAATAGTGCCGCTAAAGTTCCTGCCCCTTAGAATTAGCCTCCAGAACGGCCCAAAGTGCCCCTCGGTCCTGGCGCACCAGTCCTAATCCAGTAGGCAGACATACTAGTTTAAGCGATAGATTTCAAATTGCTCGGCCGAAATTATTTTTTCCCCACACAAGCGCGAACAGCTTAAGTCCACCAAATTTTGCCCTAACTTTAAGATGTGGTTTTCGCATAATCCAGGATGACCATCCAGAAGGAATAAGCAAAATTATAGCATGTGATGTCGTTATTGTTGTTGGCCGAAAAGTTGGGGAAATATTTGGTTGCCTGAGGGATGATTCTAGGGGCTGGAATTCTCCCCCGGACCGGCTGGGCACTGGAAATCTTGTGCTGCCGCCCCTGTTGATATTTGAGACATAGATGACTAAGCGGCTTTGGAGCCACAACCTCAGTACCGTATTTCCCTGTGACACCAGCATAAGTGTGCTTCTGTATGGTCTGAGGTCCACACATCCGCGAAATTTACCTATTGGCAAAAAAGCTGCTTACTAACCTCTGTCTGAAAAACTGGCAGGGGTGGCACAACACCTCCAGTGTCCCGCCGGTCCAGGAGATAATGCCAGTTAGAAATTTTATTTTGATTCAACTTGCCTCCGTCAGCCTTGGCACGACACCTCCCGCCCCAACAAGGAAGGACCTCACTGCGGTTGGAGTGGAGCACATAAGAGTTAGTCTAACAAAGCCATTATCCCTAGCCCCTGAACCTTACATTGCCCACATATGATGGTAGGGCCCCAAGTTTGCATCGAGAGAGGCTTGGAAAGCATTACAGTATCACACGATGACACGAGCGAGGGTCCCCACTGAAGACCCCCGGAGCCTTGGCGTTTGTTTCTGTATGATATGTGCCGGCTCGCCGTATGATACCAGTATGAGTGCTACGATACATACTTGCGCTTCGTTCTCCTTGACGGCCAAATTTCAGGAACTTCTGCTTCGACAACGTGGTACTAAAGATGATGGAGTGAGAGAGAAAAATCCTATCATTTGAAGGATAAAAAAGTGTTCCCACTCTCATCAGAAGCTTTAGCTCTACTCATATTCATAATATGGAGTATTAACACCTCTCGTGGTCTATTCGGTGGGCATACATACCGTACGATAACATCATATTGGTAGCAAAAGCCAAATTCCTTACCCCCATGTGTAAAAAAACAAACAAAAATAAAAACCCCCCAGCATTCCATTCCTTTCAGTATCATACATACAGCAGCATGATAAGTGCAAACTTCAGCTGTAACCAACTCGCTTACTACAAGTACACCTTCATGCCCCACTAGACTACATACCACTACGACTGCTACGGTATTCTACAGCTTCCCACCAAGAGTGACTCGGCCCACTCCAGATTCCCACATCAAAAAGCTACCGCAGGGAAAGGAAATCCTTCGCGCAACAGGGCAACTGTAATCTTTGATTCGCGCTGCTGAGCTTTTACCTAAGTACTGTGCGAGCAAAGGGCTCTGCGATGCGGCGCCGTACGATGTAGTACGGTAGGTTCCGATCAATGCCAATCAAAGCTCCTCCAAGTCAACAACAACCCATAAGCTCAAAGTTTCTTTATTTGGTGATTAAAGAATTATAGAGGTGTTTGAAGAAAGAAATATTGACTTCCTTCACTGCTAGAGCAGTTCAAAGATTTTCAATTTTTTTGTATGATGGACAGTGCCAAATCAACCTGTCCCAGGCTAACTCTATCAGGTAATATCTTGGCAGCATAATTCCTAATATGGTAATAATCATCGCCGATCGTCCCAATGTAAGATAGTCTGACCCAATTGGGAAGGTGATCTACTGCTTAATAGCGAGGTGAATTAGCAGAGCTGTCGATTAGCGGTGTCCAGGACTATTTGTAGACTACATTTCTCAGGACCATCTTCAAGGCTTGATGAATGGAATGGAAAGGATGTGTTTTGATACATCATGATCTACGCAAACTCGAATGAATAGATAGGATGGGGTATAGTATCATACTGAAGTGAAAAAAAGTATTGCTCAGAGAGTACCGTACCCTACGGTACTATCGCTATTACTACCCCCCTCCGCACAGCTACTTGTATGATACAATGAACTATTTGCCCTTCCTTCCTTCCTTCCTTCCTTCCACTCATCTCACAAACCACGCCCAGAACTCTAGCCTACGGTACCCACTGCTACCTGAGCCTTTACAATAGCAAGAATCTACCAGTACTCAAGTACTCGTACACACCAGTACCGCTGTGAACCACAACCTCCAAACCAACCACGCCGTGTAACCCGCCCCAACCCCTCTCCAGCCCTGAGTAAGTTATTTTTTATTTTTTGCGAACCCCTGTCTTCGGGTACAAGCACCGGTAACTGCAAGTACTCATACCGTACGAGTACTGTGCCTCCCTCCCTCAGGCAACCAACCTAAGATCACCACTGTTGCCTAGGACAACGAACGAATCAGCCCGACGATACCATATCTGGATATCGTACCTCCACCCGAATCATACAATGTCACTCTGGCTGTTTTCTTTGTTCGTTCGTTCCGGTTTGCCCGTGCGGCTGTGGGTGGGATTGGGGGCTAAATAAATATCGTGTTGCATAGACTACATATCTTGAGTGCATACATATATACATACATACATACATACGTACATACCCACGGGCATACGTACTCGTACATACATTTATGCAAGTAGACAAAGAGAAAAATACAGTAGGTGGCAAATAGGCCAATCCTCTACGTTCTGATAGCCTTATGGTACCGTACTCTGTCAGCGCTTATGGGCCCGGGGTGATCGAGGTAGATTGATGAAACGGTGGTAATACGAAAGTTTATGCCTTGACGAAATTTATTTGTTGCTCTATGGTGTTCTGAAACCTAAAAGTGAAAGGAAACCATAGGAGAAAGGAAAAAAAAAAGGGCGGATAAACGAAGTTCCATCCCCCCCTCATGCCAACCGAGAAAAGAAACAAACACCAGCGAACAAAGGAGAAGAAAGATATTTTCTAAAGTTACATTATCCCGTGCCGTGAATGAAGGGGTTTAACGACCTGTCATCCTCTTCCCAATCTCTGACTGCCAATGCTTGGCCCTTTCAAAGCCATTGCTGTGGGTCTGGTAGTCGAGCATGGCCTGGTAGACCTGCTCTTCAGTGTTAAGGACGAAGGGCCCGTATTGGATAACGGGCTGGTCGAGGGGTTGGCCTGCGATGATGACTAGTGCGCATATTACGTTAGCAGCCACAAGTGAACAAGAGCAGAGTATACATACTAAAATGCGCATCCTCCTCCGCGTTATCATCCGTAGCAACGACGACCCCATCGCCCTCCTGCTCGAACACGACATTATAGAATTCCCCGACTCTCTTTTCGCCGTCGGCTCCGAAGGCAGCTTTACCCTTCAACGTGTACGCAAATGCATTCCAGCCTTTCGGCAAGGGCTGCTCGAGCTTCGCGCCAGGCTTCATGGTAACGTCTAGGATCCACACGGGGGTATACGCCAAGTCGCGGACCGAGTCCACACCATGCGAAGTGCCGGAGATGACCTTGATGAAGACCTTCTCGTTATCTATAGCGACGGTGGGTATCTCCTTGGCGGCGAGGTCGCGATAGCGGGGTTCGCAGAACTTCAAGTGCTTGGGTAGGTCTACCCAGAGTTGCAGCCCCACATTGGGCGACCCGTCGCCATTCTTGCCCGGCATCTCCGCGTGCATGATTCCTCTTCCGGCCGTCATGAATTGTAAATCCCCCGGGTGAATCGTGCCCTTGTGCCCGGCGAAGTCTTCGTGGTCGATGCTGCCGTGCAGAAGGTAGGTTATCGTTTCTTGGCCGCTGTAAAAGCAAAAGCATTCCCGTTAGTATCATAGACTGACGAAGTGGTGGGAGGTTGTTTTCTTTCTTTCATACCGATGGGGGTGATCCGGAAATCCCGCTTCAGACCCAACCGAGAAATGATCAAGCATCAAGAAGGGACTAAAGTTCTTCAATTGACTGGTACCAACTGATCTGCGAACTTTTGCTCCAGCGCCCTCGGCCTTCTCAATCGCCTTGAAGGCCTTTGCAATTGTGCGTGCGACAATCATTTCTTCTGCGAGGACTATTGGTGTAAAGATTGTATCTTCTTCCGAGGGTGAAGAAGCAGAAGAAGTTGCAGTTGCGGTGGATTTGTTAACTAGTGTAGAAATAGTCGTCGTCGTAGTGCCTGCGGTCACAGAGGAAGCTGGGTTTTTCGTATTTATTAGATTGATAGGGCTAACCAAGGAGGCTAAAACCTCACGCACAGATTCGTTGGAAGTGGAGTAAAAATAAGCAAGTAGAATGCTAATCAGAGCAGCAAACAAGGCAGTTAATTGCATCTTTTCAAAAAAGAAGGAGAGGAAAAATTACACCGGGACACAATCGTTTATATACCACTCCGGGGGGAGGGGCATCCGGGGGAAATAGAAAGTAAAGAAAAGAAAAGCTTCAAGATGCCACCAGAAGATGCTACAGTACCCTCAAAATAATTCTACAATACTGTACCGGCGGGTACTATGATTAAGCCTAGGTTCATTTCTCCGTAATCGCTGACTAGCAAAAACCAAGATGACTTTTTCTTCCTTCAGTTTGTGGTGGTGGTGCTGGTGGAACCCATCCTTTGTTTGCGGGACCTTTCCATCGTAAGCGTTTTCGGCGATATGGTAATCTTTTGTAAGCTTGGGAACACCCAATCGGGCCCTTTACTCGTACGTGGGACCCGGCCGAGTAGACTACCGTACCCACAAAAAGAGGCTGATAAAGGTTCTGTGGCGGAATCTCTTCGATGATGCTGGCACATCTCTCTATGGCTGAATAATTGCTGCCGTAAACCTCAAGCGAAGATTACGGATCTTTGAACGGAACTGCTGCTCCCCTTTTCCTCTGCCCCCTACCGTGTGACATCGGTGCGGGATCGTTCATCCTTGTGGCTGTCCACGGTTGGGTGCGTCCAGGGCCCTCCGGCAACTCGCATGGCCGGCCGGAACAAGCGGATCTAGTTTATTAACAGTAGGTTAATACGCCAAGACTGGTCTTTTCCAGATTAATATCTTGGAAAATATCAATAAACAGTCCTTGCCAAGGAAGTTAACAGTACTGCAGTTGACCTATCTACCTTTCTCCTACCGAAATTTTAAACCCCGGCGGACGACTGCCCGGACAGGCAGGCAGGCAGGCAGGCAGGCAGGCAGGACTCGTTCTCTTTAAAAAAAAAAAGCACGATTTCCTTTCTCATCTTCTTGACTGACTCTACCGGTATTGGGTTTTGATATCATCTGAGCGGTTAGTTACTAGTCGACGGAGCGAGCGACTGTGGGCGACCACGATCTAGCTTGTCTTTTCTCCGTACTAGGACTGGTCATTTTTCGTCATGGACGGCTTGGTCCTCGCCTTCGTGGTCCGGACCCGACTTCGCCGGAGGGGGCAACTGGAAAGCATTGGCTACCGGCATACGGTAAACTACAAGAATATTTCAGGGTTTACATCGACCTTCAGACGTGATACCGGCATCGGTAGGCTGTCCGTAATTTGATGCCATCTCGTAGCTCTACAGTACAAGCATTGTCTTTGGCGTCTTTGGCGTCTCGCTCGTCGGGCTGTTATATAAGGACTCTACCTTCGTAAATCAAATAGAGAGTAGAATTTGGTATCCATACAGAAGAGGAACATCGTTTGGCTGATTACCCCAAGCAAACCCCGAACCAGAGTCTCATTCAGAAATACAAACAAAGAAAAACACCACCCCAACACTTCCTTTTGCCCACCTTGCTCCATACAGTACCAAGCCCTACACCCCACCCAAACTGCCACGAGCAAATGTCCATAATAATATAATTTTTTTTGAATTACCCCTAACCTCATATTCAAATTGAAAATTCTCTCACAGTGTAAATAAACGAGAAAAAAAGCGAAGAAGCAAGGAAAAAGGAGATGAACGAGTCCATTAAATCAACTTATTTCGCGAAATGGAGGTCATAACCGAGCCATTGCCTGGCAATAACTTGGGAAACGTCCAATCCAGGGCTACCATATGTTAATGGGCTGAAGAAATACCATCCACCAGCAACGGCTGCCATAATGACGACTGCTGCAGCCCAAGCCGCAGCCAGGCTCTGAGGCCCGGAGCGGGGGGTATACTTCTTCTTTCCGTCCTTCCCAATCTTCTCCGTCTCGAGTGGCTCGACGCAGAAGATGAACTCCACCAATGCTCCTGTTACTAAGGAAGAAGCGAGGTGCGCAGGTAGGTAGTGGTGCAAGAATAGCTGTCTCCCCATCAAAAAGAATGGGAGATAGTGAGCTGCCCATGCGAGGAAGAAGAATCCGGTAGAGTTGTAGAGCTTGCTTCGGGTTCTTCTATCAAGAGCGTCTACACCTCTTCGTTGGGTAATCTGGTCTGCAGCAATGATACCAATGAAGACTGCGAGAATCGAGGACGCGAGCCACCATCCGATGGGATTTCCGAGGAAGTAGATTTGTTCTCGACTATCATTCTTGGTCCAGAATGATACACCACGCAGCAAGAAGGGCCATTGGATTGGTTGGGATGCATAAGGATGGGACGAAGTCAATGCGTTATTGTGGTGGAACATGGTACGTTGGAGCTCAAAATACTTCTTGAGGAACGGCATTGACTTGACCTCCTTCGGCGTCCTGACATTTCGCGGGTCCTCAGGTGCTAAAGATGGGATGTTCTCAACAAACCAAAGGTTGGAAGTCTGAAGGACGTTCTTGTTTCCGTTGATTTCCTGTTGTTTGAAGGCCCAGTCGGGAAGAGGCTTGCTGTGTGTCCACATGGCCACCTTGGATGGGTTATGAATCAGTTTGAATTGTCCAGACATGGATCTGAAGTCTTGTTTGGTCTTTCCACCCTCAATCCTGATCTCGAATAATGTGTCATTATGGCGATCCGCGTTGGCCGCCTCGATATCAATGGTGGTGAACTCCTGGTTCGTGGGGTAGTATGGAGAGGCAACATCGTGTGATAGAAGAATGGTGTTGGTGACGACGTGAAGAAGCTTTACGAGATCGCCATTCTTAACAACGGAAGTTTTGTCACTGTCCTCGGGAGCCGGATCTCCAGGGATGATAACCCAGTTGTTGTTGATGTCCTCAAACGGATATCCGGTAACCTGCTGGCCTGTGATAACGTAAGCTTGGCTCTTCATAAATTATCACCCGCATGACAAACCTTGTGATGAAATTCTGCCGTCTTCGTATCTCAAAGGATACTTGTCTGGGTGGGAATGCAGGTAAGCTTTGGTTTCCTTGTGACGGATGACAATGGTGTCATGGTAGTGGATGTCTACACTGTTCAATGTCATAATATTGTCGCTTAATGTTTCCTGGAACTCGGGAGTCATGAAATCGTCTCCCGGTCCACTGCGGTAAAGGATGGCAAAGTGAACTTGGAACCAGAAAAGGTAGAAGAAGAACGGGACTCCAATGAGACCAAAGGCTCTCGCGGCGAAGTGCTTGGTGAATTCCTGGATTGTCAAGCCACGCTTGATATCAAGAAGGTTCCAGAGATCAATTCCGACAGCAGCACCAATTGTCACAAAGGTGAAAACACCAACATATTTGGTGGAAATAACACACGATAGAGCTACACCGGTCAAAAGCAGCCACTTCCACCATTTACGGCTGAATGGGAGATGACGAAGTTTGTAGAACCGAACGTAGCACAAGAGAGAGCAAGCCATCGAGAAAATAAGGGTAGCATCGAGGAGGATGAGGCGAGTTTGACCGATATGCGCATTGTCTGTACGTCTTGTAAGTATTATTTTACCTTGGCTGTGCCACGGGCATGTAAAACGCACCAAACAAAACCAACCCAGCGGCAACAATTGAAGCAGGAAGGCTGTAACCACTTTCCCACATAGTCAAAAAGACCACCGGGACCGTCAAAGCACCCATCATGGCGGGCATGGCGCGGAATGCGACATAAGGGACCTTGTTATCGATGTAGGAATCCCCAATGTTATCAAACAAGAAGTGACCATCGTATCCAACGAACCAGCCCATCAGGGCGAAGAGAAGCTTTCCAAACGGAGGATGGACATCGAAGAAGTAAGTCCGTTGAAGGTACTGTTTAAACCATGATTAGATTCGAGCTTTATGCTAAACTAAGAGCATTTAAGGAGCTTATTGTAGTAATCAACATACGTAGGATGCAAACTATGGATAGAGTCAGTTACTATTCTATTAACTCATAATCACTCCAACACCATACCTTTCCAAAGTGGACTTCATCAAAGACCACTTCTTTAGGGTGGCTAATCTTGTAGAATCTTGTAAAGATGGCCGCAATAGTCAACAAAAAGAGCCAGATCCGGAACGGGCCTTGAGCATGACCGAATGCGCCTGGGGCGGGCGCAGAAACCTTCTGCTTCTTGCTGAGCAATTCGTCTTCGGAGTTTGGGCCTGATCCTGGGTTCAGTACAGCTTGCGCCGCACCCTTCTTCTTTGAGGCGCGCTGGCGAACCCCGGGAGGGGAATCTGACATGGCCAATCTGTGAACGGGTTCTCAAAATAAATAGAAGGAAAAGGCTGGCAGCCGAAGAATAAAGGATAGATACACAAGAAGGGAAAAAACTATAGAATAGGAGAAAGAAAGGAAAAAGGAATGAAGTTGTAGTTGTCAGAAGTGGGCTACGTGGTATTATAATGTTAGAAGAGAGGGAAAGGGGGTGAGACGAAGAAGACACGAAGGGTAGTGGTGGGGAGGTCTCGAAGTAGAGGGATGGTTCTCCCTATCCCAGGGAAAGTACAAGTAGTGATGAATTGGAAGACTTTCACAGGAGTTGATGCAGCTGAGAAGCTGTGGTTTGACAGGGGAAAAAGAAAGAAGCCTTTCCGCCAATCTGGCCGAAACAAGACCCTTACCTGTTGCCTGGAAAAGTGAAAAGGTGTCCCGAAATCATTATGGCTAGACTTGAATTCCCTTAGCCCTTAACCCTAAGCCCTTATCTGGATTCTGAACTTCTGAGATTTGTTTGGTGGAAGTTGGGCGCGGCTCTTGCAACCTTACTCTACAGAAGTTGAGCAATCACGACCTTTACCTGTACTCTCGAAACCTTTGCTGCGAATGCGCCAGCTTCTACGCGACCTCATCTCCCTCCGTACTTGCTCCTATCCTAGCAACTAAACCGCGACTACCACTACACGTCTTGCCCATCATGTCCGGCATTCATCCCTCCCGCAGAGCCTACGTCGAGGAAGATGTAAGTGGTCCCTCTTCTAGCATTACTACTGGGATCTGACACTGATTCAAAACATTAGGACTCCGACATGGTTGATCTGGCAAACGTCCCAATCGATCGCGACTACAATCTCCCACAGAATATTAAATCAGGGATTGCGCCAGAGAAGGCATCTGCTATTCTTTCCCAGATGGACAGGAAGAAGAAAGCCGCTGCTATTGTAGTACCTACAGATGATGGCCGAGTGCGCGCTCGTCTTCGAGAACTCGGGGAGCCAATGACGTTGTTCGGTGAGGGGCCGGGAGATCGGAGGGATCGATTACGGGAGCTGTTATACCAGCTACAGGAAGGGAATGCTGCAGAGGGCTCTCAGGCCGGTGATATGGATATGCAGGATGCGACGGAGACCCCCGAACCGGACGAGGATGAGGAGGAGGAGTTCTACACTCCGGGTGTACCTGGATTGCTTGAAGCAAGGCAATGGATAGCCAATTACTCATTACCGAGAGCTCGCGCCCGCATTGCAAAACAAAAGGTGGAAGCGAGCATTGCATTACAAAGACATATCAAACACCGCCGGGCTATAAAAGAGAGGTTATCGGGATATCAAGTTCTTGGGTCACAGATTGCAGGAGAAAGAGCTGTCGCCATTTCTAGGTTCTCACCGAATAGTGAGATCATCGCAGCTGGAAGTTGGAGTGGGAGCATCAGACTTCTCACTGTCCCAAACCTAGAGGAAAAATCTCTCCTGCGTGGCCATAATGACAGGGTTGGTGGAATCACGTGGCATCCCCAGGCCACAATATCACTATCCCCGGATTCCGCAAATCTCGCATCTGGCGGCGGAGAAGGAGCTGTACACCTTTGGTCATTGACCCAGGATACACCAATCGCGACACTCACCGGCCATTCGGCACGAGTCGCGCGAGTCGAACATCATCCAAGTGGAAACTATCTTGCGTCCGCATCGTACGACACCACATGGCGGTTATGGGATCTACCCACACAAAAAGAATTACTTCTTCAAGAAGGCCATAGCAGAGAGGTGTATACAGTAGCCTTCCAAACCGACGGCGCATTGATTGCAAGTGGTGGACTGGACTCAATCGGCCGAGTCTGGGACCTCAGGACTGGACGAACAATTATGGTTCTCGATGGGCACATCCGAGACATAACAGGTCTAGCCTGGAGCCCAGATGGATACAGGGTCGTATCGTCCTCCGGGGACGCCACCGTCAAAGTCTGGGACGTAAGAATGGTACGCTGCACCGCTACCATTGGCGCACACAAGGGCCTCGTCAGCGACGTACGCTTCTTCAGCGGAAAGCAAGACCCCGTAGTAGCAATGAACGGAACAGATGAAGAACAAACCGCAGCGGCAGAAGCCATGAGGACCGAAGGCACCTACCTAGCTACGAGTGGCTTCGATGGAAACGTCAACATCTTTTCTAGCGATGATTGGGCTCTCGTCAAGAACCTTAGTGCCCATTCGGGAAATGCCACTAGTGTGGACATTAGTCGGGATGATAGATTCATTGTCAGCAGTGGGCAAGATAGGACCGTAAAATTATGGGCTAGGGAGGATATTGAACTATGACGGCCAGAAGGAATATCGAGTGTTATGTTGCCTTCGGGCTCTTTAAAAGTTTATCGATTCCTTCCCTCCCCCCTCTCTTCCTCTCACTTGTCTCTGGAAAACTTAAAGGTTAATAGATAATGCTAGTAGGACATTAGTGAATCTTTCGTTTCCCCTGCGCGGTGTTTTTGAATTTCATCATGTAGATGGCACAAACAGCTGTTTGACTGGAGTTACGGCATGTACCGTAGTCTAGAAAAGCATGTGCTGTGAACTGCTGTATATAGAAAGGAGCTGGCGTGTTGGAAGTAATGCAATACTCAACACAACCTAAAGATTGCTACCAGTAGTTGAAAGGATTTACAGAATACGAATGGTATGAGACCCACCGATGGTACTGCAAGTCCGAGGACCCACCCACGGACTCAACCATCATCCAGGCAAATGTGATAAAAGAAAGCTGTAAGAAAGAAAGAACCGCGGCAATATGGTACAGAAACCCCCCCTTCTAAAAACCCATGCAGACATGCCCGTGTGAGGGCGTATACATGAACCTCTTCTTCACCCATACTCTCTTCTGGGTCCCACGGGAGAGAAGAAAAAAAGAAACACCCTAACTTTGATCCATATCCCCAGTTATTTCTATTCATGATTCATGTAGAGAAAAAGGTCCCGTAGGGACAAGATTTTGATACCCCTGCATCATTATCATTGAAGAAGCGTCCACAGTATATATTTTTCCAGATTCCCCCACGAGCGCTAACATTTCGAAGAAGAAAAAAAGAAAGAAAAAGCACCTAAGCATGAGTTTTCTTATCGTCCGCCGCAAGCTGCTTCAAGTACGCTTCCAGATCGAACCGTGAGTCGTTAGGATCGGTGATAACTGCTCCCATCCATATAGTTAGCCTCTCCCCTCCCCCTCCCATTGTGGGAAGGAAACATACGTCCACCAGGAGTGGTCTTGTCGGCGGGGGGATGCTTCTTCGCCCATTCTGCCTTCGCCTGCATTATCAACTTCTCTTTGCGGTGGTATTCATTCTCAGCCTGGCGGGTCTTGGCTTTCGCGGTGAGTTTGTTCTGGTGGATGAAGCCATAGGATATTCCGAGGCCGAGGGCGGAGTAGCGGATTACCTGGTGTGGTTATGTTAATGAATGGACGGATGCATTGGTAAATTTTTTGGCGGTCGGTAGTGAGTGGGAGGGTTGATACGGAGAGGGGAGGGAGAGGCTCGTGAGGTGTAATCGATTGATGGTGACGAGAGATGGTGATCGTAATGGAGGAAGAGAGTGAAGGGGAGGAAGGCAGGAAAATGGATGGGGAAACTCACATTGGTGGTCGACGTTGAGAACATATCTGCTGATTTTTCTCCCCTTTTTTTTCTTCTTTATGTGCCAAAGGGGAAATAAATCAATTGAGAAGTGGGATGAGTTTCGTCGGCTTTGTTTTGTCAACCGCTATGTGGGAGTTGTTTGAGTGGAATAGGTGAAGGTTGACGGGTGAGGTGGGATGAGGGTTTTCTTTTTCTTTTCTCTCTTCTGGAGATGGGGAGGAAGGTTGGGATGAAATTCGGAAGTACTGTCTTGAAAGTGTCGGGTCTCGGTTGAGGACGAGGTAGTACCTTTCTGCCGGGAATGAAATTGGTGAATGAATAATAGATAAACACTCAAGTAATTATCAGACTTTCAGCTTTCCTACTAATAACTACTTCTGAGGAGAATGTAGCTTCTGATGCTGCCAATTGTCTGGTCATTCTCTCTAGCTTGGCGGTTGGGTTTTGGTCATCTTACCGTGGGCGACAATGTACGGGAACTTGAGTCTGGGCTTTGATGAAACTCGCTTTTGTAGGTTTGAGGGATTGTTGCTAGGGCCCTTGTGTATTCTTTTTCCCTGAACGGTTGGTTCACCAACTTTAGAGCTGTACGGCGAGCCAAACACCTCCCACATCAACTCCTAGCATCCCCACAATCTATTTACCCCCCGCCTCTTTTTCCACAACCAAATCAATACAAATCGAACTCTATCGAAAGTTCTAAGGAAAGAATCAACCATGGAGCAACGAAAGGCCGAGATCGCGGCAAAGAAGGCGAAGCTCGCCGAGATCAAACGTCGAAATCAGGAACGGCAGCAATCCCTATCGAATTCCAGACGAAGCCCAGATGTTAGTGAGATTGAATTAGGCTCTTTCTCTTTATAAGGAAAAACTAGTGTTGGCGGAATTTTCTTGAGCTAACTGGCGAGATCTCACTGTTCTGATATAGCTCACCTCTCCACATCCTCGATCGTACAATAACCAGCAGAGCATCGAAGAGCTGGTAACTATTCTAGTAGGCGAGCGGCCGTCGTCTACAAGGCCGGGCGGGATCAGAAGTAACAGTAGGCCCGGCTCTGTAGTGTCTGTTGCAGAGAGTGGAGTCTCGGAAGCTCCTTCCCCCACAATTCATTCGTAAGAAAGTTCTCTGGATTGTTACCCCTGTCGATAATGCTTCTGATCGTAGCTTTAGTCTTAGCGGTCTTACCGACGGCACACCCCTCACATTACAAAACATTTCTACTGCACCTCTTACGGTTTTATATGACGAACCACCATCACCTGTTCGTGAGATTGTGACGTATAGCAAGGAGGTACAGACCTCTGAGGCGTGGACGGGAGGGGATGGGGAGGATGATGGAAAGGCTTCGCGCAAGACGGACGAGGAGCTACGGGAGCGGATGCGGCAGGAAATCGTAGAAGAGCTCAAGCAGCTGAAAGCTACGGATCCCGAGGAGCAGGACGAGAAAATTGATGGAACAACTGCCAATGGAGGCTTTTTTGTCAGGGAATTGTCGGATGAGGAGAAGGCAGCTATTACAGCTTCTGAGGAGTTTGTCGACTTCATTGAAAGATCTTCAAAGGTCGTGGAAAGAGCCCTAGACATAGAATACGATGTGTTGGCGGACTACGGTTTAGGTGTGAATGGGGAGGATGAGGAACAAGCTGGAAGGAAGCTTAAAGAAGTTGTCCAATTCTACGATGAGAGGTGGTCGAAGAAACGGATGATAAGTGATATCAATTACTCACCAAAGGTATTAGTGTTTGGTTCTGAAGCGAGTTGGAAGAATTTGTGATAGCTGATTTTCTGAAACAGTTTCCAGAATTGCTTTTGGCTTCTTACACCAAGAACCCTTCGGCGCCACATGATCCCGACGGTTTGGTTCAGGTCTGGAATATGCATTTACACGACAGACCCGAATATGTGTTTCACGCCCAGGTTTGTCCTTTCTCTACCTTTAGGTGTAGGGTTTAACACGCGGCATAGAGCGATGTTCTGACCGCCCGGTTCTCACCTTTCCATCCCAACTTGATTGTAGGAGGCGCCTACAGCGGTCAGGTTCTACTATGGGATACCCGCGCCAAATCACAACCTGTATTGAAGACTCCCCTCACAGGCTCAGGCCACACACATCCGGTATATTCGGTCTCAGTTATTGGAACACAAAACGCAAACAACATCCTAAGTTGCTCCACCGATGGAGTGGTCTGCGGTTGGACGGTAGACATGCTCGCGCAGCCACAGGAGTTACTGGAACTAGCCACTCCCGTACCTTCAAAGACTGATGATCTCAGTCCCACATGCATGGCATTCCCCCACTCCGACCCAACATACTTCCTCGTTGGAACAGAGGAGGGCACGATATACCCCTGCCACCGCTACGACCGAGCCGGTGCAAAGGCGGGCGTGGAACCGCGTATTTCATACAAAGGACATGCAGGACCCGTCATGTCCGTGGACTTCCACCCTGTCCGTGGTCCTGTGGACCTGGGCGACCTGGTCCTCAGTAGTTCCCTAGATTGGAGCGTTAAGCTCTGGAAAGCCCGTCCTCCAGCCGCTACAACTGCAGCCGCAAACGGAACCCCACAAGCCGCCGCGCCAATAATGGAATTCAGTAGAGAAGACGTTGTTTACGATGCTGCTTGGAGTCCAACCAAACCAGGCGTATTCGGCCTAGTAGATGGAGCAGGCCAGCTGGAGATTTGGGATATTACTATGGACACTGAAGTGCCCATCGCTAAAGCCTCGCCAAGTTCTAGGGTCGGGGCTACTCACCTGACCAAGAGTTTGAATAAGATTGCTTGGGAGGAACATGATGGGAAAAGAGTTGCTGTCGGCGGGCTAGACGGTATGGTGACGGTTTTCGAAGTTGCGATGGACCCGCCGAGGAATGAGGAATGGGCGAGTGTTAAGAGGTTGGTTGGTAGGGCGGAGGGAGCGGTGCCGGGGAAGTAGTCTGGGTGGTGTGTCTGTGGGGGAATTTGTGTTTTTAGTTGGCTGGAGGAGAGAATTCATGACACATGCACAATAGGTTCCTCCGGTCCTATTATCTCATTTTATCCTTTTTGCAGTAAAGTGTACATTGTAGGATGGTCGGTATCATGTGCTATGCGCTGTGGTGTGGCGTATAGTACTTGGAGCGAATTGAGCAAAGAAATTTAAAACGACAGTTCTTTCGTAGAATGGTGTATATTGATAATTGCAGACCCCGAACCCAGTAGCATCCGCCGACAGATTCCGTTATGGGGTCCTGGCTTACAGCGACGGCTAACTCAACTCCCCCAATGACCGCCTACCCCACTACATCCATACACAGCGTTCACTCCACCCAATCCTTCCAACCCACGCAACCCAAGAAGAATAACCCATCATTAATCATCCCCCCCTCACCCGGGCCAATGTCCGAACACCACTCATCAAGTCGAGTGATACTTTATGAGACTCACCCGCTCTCACTCGCCCCACCAACCTGACCTAACTAAGTATTACGAGACAGATTCGCCACTTATCCAAGTCCACTTACTTATTCATTTACGATTCCACCCTACTACCCGTCGCATAATCCCCCATCCGCGCGGCCTCCTTTTCCTCGTCGTTGTTATTGTTGTAGTTGTCGCATATACCCGTCGTAGCAATCGCCATCGCTTCCTCCTCCTCTAAGTTCTCTAGGCTGGCGGCCCGCTGTGCGTATTGATGTGATTTTTGCTCATACAACGTTTTCAAGTCCATTCCATGCACCTTCTTGGCATGATCATTGCATATCCGACTGTGTATGTATACCTTATCGCAAGCAGGACATTGAGCGCGAAGGTTGGGGTCGTGGAGTGCCATGTGGTCACTGTATGCATAACTCTCCATCAATATCACATGCGAGAAAGAATGAGTAGCGCAAGTGGGGAGGGAGAATGGGGGGGGGGATTACTCTAAGCGGCACTTCTGCATAGGTTCGTCCTTCTTTGGGCAGTCTTCGACCGTGCAATAATACCTTCCTGCTACCCGCTTTCCATTTCTACGATCGCTAGCGAACGAATTGTTGGACTGGGCGGCGGCCCGCTGTGCGTATTGATGTGATTTTTGCTCATACAACGTTTTCAAGTCCATTCCATGCACCTTCTTGGCATGATCATTGCATGTCCGACTGTGCATGTATACCTTATCGCAAGCAGGACATTGAGTGCGAAGGTTGGGTTCGTGGAGTGCCATGTGGTCACTGTATGCATAACTCTCCATCAATATCACATGCGAGAAAGAATGAGTAGCGCAAGTGGGGAGGGAGAATGGGGGGGGGGGGATTACTCTAAGCGGCACTTCTGCATAGGTTCGTCCTTCTTTGGGCAGTCTTCGACCGTGCAATAATACCTTCCTGCTACCCGCTTTCCATTTCTACGATCGCTAGCGAACGAATTGTCGGACTGGGCGGCGGAGGATTCCCCGCTCTCGGAGGTGTGGTTCCCGACAGACTGTCCTGGGCTTTGCCGGTTGAGGATTTCGGCCTGGGCGAGGAAGAAGGGTTGCTGTGTTCTCATTTGCTGGGTTTGCGGGTTGCCGTTGGAAGCCATATTGGTCTGGTAGCTTTCTGATGATGATGATGGTGGAAGTTGGGTGTGTTGCTGCTGCGGTTGGTTCTGGCCGTGGAAAGTCGGACATGGTTGTGTTCTCATTTGCTGGGTTTGCGGGTTGCCGTTGGAAGCCATATTGGTCTGGTAGCTTTCTGATGATGATGATGGTGGAAGTTGGGTGTGTTGCTGCTGCGGTTGGTTCTGGCCGTGGAAAGTCGGACATGGTTGTATCCTCCCTCTCAGGTAATTCTTGATCCACAAACCTCGATTGCTTTCCGGACGTTTTCCTCTCTGGAGAGATTGCCTACATCGTGGAATAAAGCGCTAAGTCTTGCTGATTCGGGGTCGATCGGGTTTTGAGGGGGACACCAATTATCTTCGAAGTATCTGCCCTCAGTGTGTAGCTCGCCGGCATGTCTTCGGCATACGGCGTTGCTTTCTGCTGGTGCGTTTGAGTGCGCCGCTACTATAGCTTGGAGGAACCAGAGGAGGAAGCCGTCATTGCTGATCACTCTTGTTTGTATGTACGAGTACTGTAGGAAGGATAGGAACCTATATTTATGTATGTACTGTATGCTATGGACTACATATAGCAACATTACGATAGTAGTGCAGTATACATTCCGGGAATATACTTGTTGGTTGGAAGTTATAGTACTACTATCGGATGCGAGCATGAGAGGAGTTGTGGTTAATTAGACTACGGAAAATAAGGTTAATAAGAACAAAGGAAGCAAGGAAAGTGAAAGAGGAAACAAAAGTGATAGAGCGCGCGGAAGTAAACGCGAGAGGATGGCTTTGATGTAAATTAAATAAGCTAGGATATGTACTGTATATGTTCCACCCCTGTGGGCAAGATTTTTACTTGGCCAAGGGGATATCGTGTTCGCCAATGGGACGTCCTCAAGTAGGCCACTTGCCCTGTAGGATATTCTAGTGAGCAAGTTTTATAATAATATAGTCTATCATATTATTACTAGCTTATACTCACCAAGTATCATAGAAGCGATTTTTTAAAATAATCTTAACATTACTAATTCTCTCACCTAACCTCATGTTGACTTATTGAATAACCTACTCGTACTTGAGGTGAGATTGAGTCTTGAACAGAGGAGGGGGATAATCACAATTCCCCATAGCACTCAATCACTATAGCCACATTCCTTTATTACCATCATGATATTTACTCTTGAATTCCACTATGTCCATTAACCTACAATAATTTTAGAATGAAAAGCTAGCGGAGTTAAGCACACCAATTAATAAAGGACATATCCTGGAAAAAAAAAGCTCCCACTCTCTGCCTCTGATAGATACAACAGTCCAAAGCATTTCCTAGTACACTTTTGCCAAAATGATGAAATTCTAACTAGAGCATGCTGAGCCTGTAATAGCTTCCAACCATAGTATTTGTTTATTTTTACCCTTCTCTTTGTGTCCTGGATTCTATTGTAGATTATGACTTATAATTACTTGCTGGCTGGCATAGTACTAGGAATACTGAAATTTTACTTTCCTGGTGGGACATCTTTCCAGGAAAGTGGTCTACTTGACCCAACCAAAATTCTCAGCCGGTCTGATAGAACATATATACGAGAGGTACTGTATATATAACGACATTTTGCGGTTGGAAGTTCTAGTACACGTTGATGCCCTTTCTCGGTTTAACTTATGTGCGGGTTTCGTGGTCACTCTTTGTTTCCTTCCTTCCTTCCCTTCCTTCCCTTCCTTGCTTAGATTGGTATGATCTCTTCCTTTCTCTTTTCTTCCTCATCGAATCGTCGTTCTCGGGGTATTATAGTAATAATTATGCCAACTTTTTTTCGTCTTCTCATAACGCAAATCGTGATAAAGACTAGTATGTGTCGGTCGGCTCCGCCCTCGGGCCACCGCACCCCGTCTAACTTCGTTAACTTACGCAATTAGTAAGTTAACTGAGGTTTGGTTGGTTGGTGGTAACTTAATAGTTTTTATTCACTGCTGTGGAGTGGAGGGATTTCCCGGCGGGAGGGCGGGGATGGTGATCACTCACTCTCACTCATTCGTGGTGGATACAAGTAGTTTTGGATGTATAGTGTACAGTAGTCTACGGGCATGGGGAGTAATTGATGGTTGTGGTATGGGGGATGGATACTAGTGCTGGATGAATCGCTCTGGACTGTACTCGAGTACATGTTTCTTGGATATATAATATTGTACTGTACCAGTACAGTACTGTGGAGGTAGGAATATAGACTAGTGGATGAATTACCGGATATCCGACTAAGTACGATAGGACCGCCCCACCTCACTCCACAATCCAACCGCCGTGATATAAAAATGGTAGAAAAAAAAAATAGAAGTGGTAAGAAAATGGTAAGGAAAACCGCGGAGAGAGGTGATATGAAAAAAAGAATAATAAAAAAATGTTTAAAACAAGATGGTGTATGAAAAAGGTAATATAGAAAAAAGTTTGGGGAAAAGCTCTTATTAGTATAATAGTAACCTAACCTAACCTATCTATATCCATTTCCCCAGCACAGAGAAAATATAAAAAAAAGAAAAAAAAGGGTGATGGTAATTGCAGTCCCACTCCCGCAGGACATTATGATGTAATATTATGTTATGTTGTAACCCCGTATACCGTTTTTGACACAAAAAACAAAACAAAAAACTTTTTCTCTAAAAACCAGAGGGCCGCCTAATTTTCGATAGATAGACGGAAAGAAGATGAAGAGAAGAAAAGAGTAAGTGAAAATTCGTAGTTGCGTCAGCTCAACTCAACTTGAAGGCCGTAAAAGCGATCCCTAGAGTTTTCCACGAGGAGGTTGATCCGTTTCTGTCTGTTCATTCATACATGGTGGAGTTAGTATACTACTTTTACAAATCGTTTAGGGAGAAATAAGATGAACGAAAAAAAATGAAAGAACACAGAGGGAGAACAATTTAAAGGAAAGCAGAGAGAGATATAAACAGAAATACCCAACTAACCTCAACCACCACCATGCACACCACACAAATGTCATCCTTCTTGCCACCGTGAAAGTTCTCCAACGGGAACCGCCTCTGGACCTCCCTTGCAAACGGCCCATCAACTTTCGTGTTAATAGAAGCCGACTTGGCCCTCGCGACCACTGCCTTTGCGATAGCAGCCTGTAGTCCCTGCCCCTCCGCAGAACTTGTAAGACTCTCCAACTGCGGGGATGTAACAGTGCCAGCTTCCCCACCAACGACCCATCCCTTACCCATGACCATCTCGTCCGAAACTATCCTGAGGATTTCTTGGCTGGAGAGGTTATCCCAGACACCGTCCGTGGCAAATACCACGACGTCGCCGTGGCGGAGAGAATGTGTGGAGATGGAGGCATCGGAGGGTTGGTCGGATAAAGGACCGCCGCCGTACTGCTTTGACTGAACGAGGAGTTTTTTCGGAATCATTGCGAGTTGATAGGGGGTGTTGAAAGCGTGAGTCTGCGGGGATGATACGTAATGGACTTTCCCCAGCCGGATAATTAAAAATCCGGAATCGCCGAGACTGGGATTTGGGTGGGTTTGGTCAGCCGGGTCCCAGCCAGGTCCTGATCATCGAAAACATGCATACGTGCATGGGGGAAGGGAAAGAAAAAAAAAGAAAAGAAGAAAAGGCAGCCAAGAGAAGAGAAACGAAAATGGCATCACTCTTGTGACTGGTACTAAGCGTACTTACTTTGCGACATTCAGCTGACCGTCTGCTTTTGCTACACCAACGCATGCGGTCGATGCTCCGCCTGCGATCGCATCCTCCTCCAATATCCTCTGGTACCCGGCCGACATCAAATATTTTGCGTTAATATTGTCCGTAGGAGACTGGTGCGCCGCGGTAGCGATACGTTCGCACAAGGTATTCGAGAAGTCACCGGAGTCGATTCCAGATTCGATGTAACCACCAACTCCATCTGCCTATATATTACCGCATTAGAAAACCTGATCAGCTTGAACTCTTTAATTTTGTTTTAATTCCGGCCAGTCTCTCCCTTTCCCACTGCTACCCCCCCCCTACTAGCACTACCATCCCGGTCCCAGAAAGAAAAGAGAGAAAAGAGAAAGGAAATAAAAATTAAATAAAAAAAGAACGAAGGGTGATGTGTCTTACCACTCCAGCTGCGACAGCTCCGGTGTCGTTTATCCTGGACACGAAAAATGCGTCCTGTCCAGCGTCCGGACGGGGCTTTCTCTTAGCGGTGTCCTGAACCCTGTTGTAAGGATTATGGTGGAATACATTGGTCGTCGGGCTAAATCTCTTCTGCTTAGCAGAGTAAGCGGCGGAAACCTGGTATGTGAATTTTTTTGAGGCGACAGCGTTGGCTGTTGTGTTTGGGACCGGCGAACTCGGAGCAGAGTTGTTATGGTCAACAGGCTTAGTGGAGAACGCACGAACAGAGGTCAAAGCTGGAGACATTGGGGAGAGCGGTGGAGGGAGCGTATATGTTTTGAAGAAACAAGGAGTAATATAATTTCCTAGACGGGGAGGAGCCATTATATAAAGTCGCTGCTGGTGGTGGTAGTTGACGGGGCGGTAGTGGTGTAGAGCTAGCTCCCCTGAGTTGTCTGACTGCTTGGGTCGTAATGGTGGGGGGGATCGAGTAGGAGGACGGAAAACATGGCCGGAAGCTCGAGGCGTGCAGCAAGCCGTTGAGTGTAGGCCACGCATTGTCGAAGAGGCACTTAACGGACCCTGAGCCATAAGGCCCATCCGTAGACGCAATAAGTAGCCGCTACCGCATGAAGGTATCATAATTGCGCCTCCAACAAAAAAATGGGAAAATCAGGCAGAGACGAAAGAAGAAAAAAGAAGAAAAAAGGTTGATGGGAATAGCAATTCCGGAGGCTCGAATTCCCAATAATTGGGGTGGAGATTGGGGTGGAGGGATGTGTGTGTGGAAGTGGGGGGGAGAGAAGGGTGGGATGAGGGTTAGTGGTGGTGGTGGTAGAGCAAGAAAATTGGCAGGTGCCGCGACATGGAACTGTAAGGTGGGTGGGGGGGGGAGGGGCGGAGAATACAAAGTGCGGCGAGCGGGAATCCCGAGAAACAAGGCAACAGGGCGCAGGAAAAAAACGAGACGGGAGAAGGACTGGTGACCGCCATCCAGCTGTCTGCCGCATCAAACAGGATTGTGGGAGGAGGGGTCAAAAGATTACAACCGCAATTAAAATTTCTATTGTATTTTAAGCTTCAATGATTTAAAAATGGGAAAACAAGCAACAAAACCCATACCAATATAACAATTCCTACAAGACGTAAGTAAATAAATGTGCTGCGCAACATATTCACCGTGATTGAGAAGGCTCCTCTATACATCGGGTGCTAGTACTGTATAGTACTCGTCGCACAGTTATGCTTACTTGTGCTTGTACTCTAGCCTCAAACCCGACCCGCTGGTGGAGATTATATCGTTATATGCAGCGCCAAGAAGTAGTGCAACGCTCGCGGAACACAACTTGTAGTACTTGAACATCAATTAAGTATAGGAAGGACTCCCTCTTTCCACAACGACAACTGGTAAACAAAATAGGTGAAATGGGAAAGATTCTCGGCGGTGACTGGAAGAAGGATAAAAAAGAAAATTCTAAATCAATAGTGAGTTTGTCACTCATTTCTGTTAATACCCTTATTAATATACTTTGGTATTCTCTGGCAAAAGTTCATAAACCTCTCATTAGAATAACCTTCCATGCTTCCATTATATCATAGCTCTTCCCTGCTTACAAATTTTTCATACTATTTGCCCAAGTAGGCTCTCATATTGTCCAGATACTTTCAATTAAGTTTGAATCAGTAGGGTGTTATAGATCCTATATTGAGTATAATATTTTTAAATAAATAAACAACGAGACGACAATAGCAAGCAATTATATCTTAGAATAGAGGAAAATAAAATAATTATAAGAAGTAAGAGAGATTATAGACTTTATCCTTTGCTAATATATACTATTTCAGATATCATTAATTGAACTAAACATTATATTTGCGAAACTAAAAATGAATTTAAACTGCATATACAATACAACCCCACGGTACAAACCCCACTACTGTCCCCGAGTACTAGTACTTCCTCCCTTAGTATAATACCATACAGAACAGTGCAGTATGCACGAGCTCCTTCAGCACAGCAGACCCTACCACCGTACTAAAACAAGAGTGCTTTTAAAACCCGCCCACCACATACAATACAATGCCACTCCCCGGACCAACCACATCACCCATACACTACCAGTCCATGTCACACTTGGTCCAAAAAAAAACATGAAACGCCAGCAATGCCCATCCCTCCCCTCATCCCGCTAAGTTCCCATGCTGTGTGGCGGTTGGTAGAGCAAAAGTTACTTTTCCTTCCTTCCTTCATTCCCTACCATACCCGTTCATAGTTCATAGCTCATGGTTCACTTGGGAGCGGGTGAGTGAGCAAGAGCTTAGTTTCCTTCCGTGCGTATTCTGTATCACAAAGGTAGGACAAGTGCTCGCGGACAGTTAACCTAGGCTAACATGATCCGAGACGAAACGCGACACATAAAGGGAGAGATAGGTGGGTAAAGTGCCAGCTTGATATATGATTCGCCTGTGCTGGATGGGTTGTTTTTTTTTGTCCAGTGGGATGGAGATACGTGCGAGGTTTATAGTATTGTGCTTATCTGTGGAACTGATACATGTTTGGTTTACCAGGGGGGAGGGGAGGGGAGGGATTTTGGTGAGTACTGTGCTGGACTCGTATAATACTGTACAGTTCCGTATTATCTTGAAGAAGAAGAGAGAATTATCTCAGGACGACGTTTGAGTTTCCCATTTTGATAGGGGAACGGGAGAAAATTCCAGCAAAACAAAACGTCGCCTTAACCTGGAAGGGATATTTAGACGGCCTGAGACATTCTCTCTGATTTCAAGATGATACGGTACTGTACTGTGAGTACGGGTAGGTGTGGGGGGGGAAAAATATATGAAAAAAAACAAGATGGCAGACAAAAGCGTTATCAGTACTGTTCTGTACTGTATTAGATGCAAGTTGTACTAAATTTATAGCACTGGTAACAGTAACTAGTAACGTTACCGGCAGCGTAACTTCCGGATCACCTTCTCTTCTGATACTTATGATACTATACATATAC